>Ga0207433_10006018_pt1 | contig 21317 bp, 18 predicted proteins | sample YelNatPaOPGAMG01_FD_187559 | JGI IMG/M metagenome (GOLD analysis project Ga0207433, IMG submission 187559) | Hot spring thermophilic microbial communities from Obsidian Pool, Yellowstone National Park, USA - OP-RAMG-01 (SPAdes) (version 3) | ecosystem: Environmental > Aquatic > Thermal springs... | reverse complement strand
CCCTCAATGTAGACTGCGCCCAAGGCAGCCGCCTCTGCGGCGTACTCGACTACGACGACCCGAAAGTCACTGGCGCTGCGCAACACATTTGTCGTGGCGATCCACACTTCGATGAAGTGGGCGAAGTCGCGGAACTCGTACAGCTTCATCAGATCCTCGACGGAATCGGCTGGCAGACCAACTCCGTTGCGCCGCGCGACGTGTAAAAGCGTTGCCGGACGCACCGTTCCCTCGAGGTGGACATGCAGTTCGACTTTGGGATAGGGGGCAACCACGACCCCAGTATAGCTTCGTTGCGCCATGAGCCGCCTAGAGAGGCGCAGTCCCGTCCGTGGGCAGTTCGGTCGTGCGCAGCTCGGTCGTGGGCAGTTCGGTCCGTGCACCGCTGTGTCGCCCCAGTCCAGCACCGAGCCGACGCCTGCCCGCTGAGATCCCCTCTGCCGCTCTCATCGGTGGCGCCGCTTCCTTCTCCCACCGTGTACACTTGACGTTGCGCGAGATGCGGCAAAGCTGGACAACAGAAGTGCGTGCCATCTCCGGCGCACGTTGTCTGCAGCGCTGGACTTTGATTCGCTCGCGTCTCGCTGCAGCGCGTTTGCCGCAGTCACTTTTCGGCAAGCGTCTTCCACAACGGTCACCAAGGACGAAGGTAAACCAATCGGGAGAAAGGGAGACAGGATGACCGACAGAGTCCAAGAGATCCTCTCATGGTTCGGCTCGGAGAACCCCGGCGTGCTGGCCAACTTGTATCGCATGCTGATGACGGGCACGTTGGCGGGCACAGGGAAGATGGTCATGTTGCCCGTCGATCAAGGATTTGAGCACGGCCCGGCGCGCAGTTTCGCGCCCAACCCGCCGGGCTACGATCCTCGTTACCACTTCCAGCTCGCCCTCGACGCTGGCTGCAACGCCCACGCAGCTCCCTTGGGAGCCATCGAGATGGGCGCGCGTGAGTACGCCGGCCAATTGCCGCTGATCTTGAAGGCCAATAACTCCGACTTGCTGTATTCCGGCGAAGATCCGATCCCCGCTGTCACTGCCTCAGTCGACGACGCGTTGCGCCTTGGCTGTGCCGCTATTGGCTTCACCATCTACCCCGGTTCCGCCAACCGTAACGAGATGTACGAGCAGATCCGTGAGATGGCCTGGGAAGCAAAGCAGGCAGGCTTGGTCGTGGTTATCTGGTCCTACCCACGCGGTTCGGGCCTCTCCAAGGAAGGCGAGACAGCTGTCGATGTGGTCGCCTACGCAGCACACATCGCTGCCCAACTCGGCGCGCACATCATCAAGGTCAAACCGCCGACAGCGCACATCGAACAACCCAAGTCAGGCGAAGCTCTGCAGAAAGCCGGTGTGAAGCTCGATACGCTCGCTGACCGGGTGCGCTATGTCGTGCAAGCGGCCTTTGACGGCCACCGTATCGTGATCTTCTCCGGCGGCGAGACGAAGACCACTGAGGATGTGCTCGAGCAAAACCGCCAGATCGCCGCTGGCGGCGGCTTCGGCACGATCATGGGTCGGAACTCGTTCCAGCGCCCGCACGACGAGGCCGTCAAGCTTCTGCGTGACGTCATGGATATTTACGCGCAAGCAGCTAAGTAGACCTCCACTTCAGGCTAGCTGGGGTACTGGCGCACATAGGTTAGCCCGCACGCTCTTCGGCACCAGCGCCTTAGCTTGACGAAGCGGGAGAAATCCCTGAGCGACGCGAGGGGCGCCCGAGTCATGCGACTCGGGCGCCCCTCGCGTCGTCGTCCAAGATCTCAGGAAAAAGCGCCGCAGCCTTGCCTCAAGTGGTCACGGCGACGACGCGCGGCTTGGTCGCCGCCCGCAGCGCCTGGACCGCCTCGACCGTGTGCTGCTCGACGCCGAGCTGTTCGGGCGTAAAACCGAGCGCCGCACCGATGATCTCCGTCACGTAGTAGATCGGGATATCGATACGCTGGCCGTTGTGCTTGGCAATCTGCGCGCGCCGTAAGTCGAGGTTCTGTTCGCAGAGTTGACAGCCGAGCACGATGGCCTCAGCGCCGGCGGCAACCGCTTGCGCCAGAATGCGCCCCGAGTTCACTAACACCGCGTCCTTCACCGTGAACGACAACGAGGCCCCACAACACTCGGTCTTGAAGGCCCACGGCAAGACCGTCGCCCCCGTCTTCTCGATAATGCGGTCCATAACCACGGGCTCTTCGATCTCGGTCGTGTAGCGGACCCCCGGCGGCAGCGGTCGCGTGAGCAAACAGCCGTAGTAAGCGACCACCTTCATGTCGAGCGTAAACGGCAGCTCGGCGGGATCGACGTCACTCATCAGGTCATCGAGAGCCTCGAGGATGTTGAGCACGCGCGCTGTTCCCCGCGCCGGCGCATCGAGCACCGCATTGATCCGCGCCGCCCGCTCCGGGTCCTGCAGCTCGTCGCGCGAGCCCTTGTGCCGCACCGAGCAGGCCGGACAGGGCATCACAACGTCGAGACCGAGCTCCTCGGCGAGGCGCAAGTTACGTGCCGGCAACGCCGCCCCCAACACGTGGTTAACAGCGTGGGCCGAGCTCGACCCACAACACGTCCACCCCTCCAGGTCGACGAGTTCGGCGCCAAGCGCCTGCAAGACGAGCCGGCTAGAAGTGTCGTAGTCGCGCGCCGATGACTCCAGAGAGCACCCCGGGTAGTAAGCCCAACGGCGCCGCGTTTGCTCATGCTTCGGCTTGTGGATCCACTGATTCTCGTTCACGGCTTGTTCACCGTCTTAGCGAAGATGCGCTTCACTTCGCCTCCGTCTTTGACCCGGCGCGGGAGTCCCACGCGCAGACGACCCTTGAGCACCATATCCGGAGCGATATCGAAGTCAGCAAACGGCCGCCGCTGCGCCAGGTTGTGCAGGGCCGCAAACGTCATCTCGTCGAGCCGCCCAAACGTACGCACGTTGCGCAGGAACGTACGATGGAAGCGCATCTCGACTTCGTCGACGGGCACGAGGCCGCGTTCGTAACAGATGTTGCGCGCCGCGTCGATCACCCGGCCAACGTCGATCTCTTTGGGGCAGCGCATACTGCAGGCAAAGCAGGAAGCGCACAGCTGCGCCGCCCGCGAGGTGAGCACGGTCTCGAACTCACCCAGCTGCAAGAGGTGCATCATCCTGTTCGGCGGGATGTCGAACCAGGCGTGCACTGGGCAACCGGCGCTGCACTTACCACACTGATAGCAGAGACGCAGATCCTGGCCCGACTCGGCCGCGATGGCGTCGAGTGTCTCCTCAATCTCACGGTTTCTCTCGGCACTGATCTTGAGCATCGCTTCACATCCTGGTCTTTTCTGCATGGTAGCAGGAGACGGGGGCACGCACAAACGCAAAGCGAATACTCACCAGGCCTAGGGCCACCTGAGAGCTGATGCCTGGGTGAGTCATGAGATGAGGGCGATCATGCGGGCTGGGCGGCGGGGCGCGCCTAGGCGCGCCCCGCCGCCCAGCCCGCATGATCCTTGAAGCGCTCGACGCAGTTGATGGGCACGTCAAGCACGTCAGCGATGCGGAACTTAGCTTCGATCGCGTTCGCCTCGCCGGCGTAGAACGCATCCTGGTCGACGATGCGGCCGATCTGCAGTTCTCCGCGCCGTTCCGTCATCGTCAACGGGTCATGCAAGTCCATCACGCTCACACCGAGCTTGCCGGCAACGTACTCCTTCGCATCCTTCAAACGCATGCCGCGAGTCATCTGCATGCGAGCCACCAGGTCTCCAGCGGTCCGCATCCCGCCCATGCCCGCGGCGAACGCATGAGCACCCTGCATGCCCATGGGGTCGCCGATGCCTACCTACAACCCGTCCATGCGACCGATCTCAACGCACGCCTTCGCCACACGTGACACCGCGTCGGCGGGCGGGTACGGCGTCATGGGAACGCCTCCTACCCCCATCCCGACGTTCATGTGAATGGGGATGGTGGCCTCGTCCACGCAGGGCTTCACGATCGTCAACGCCCGAGCGACGTTCCACGCGACCGACTTGCTCGTATTCACGTTCACCGCAGGACCGAACACGGTCGCACCCGCTTTGGCGGCGAGCTTCATCTGCTCTTTGGGCCAGAGGCCAGCTAGACGCACACCGTCGTATTCGAGCTCACCATGCATCCCCAGCACGAACTCGCCTGCCATGCCCACCTGGATGCCGAGATCAGGGTAGCGTTGGCGGAGCACTTCGATGGCCCGCAGAGTCGCCAGGAAGTCGCCGTCGCCGGCCGCCCCGGCGGTGTCGAAGTCTACACCGTCGACGCCCGCCTCCCACATGTGGTCAGCGACGAAGACCATGTCGGCGACAGACAGCTCCACAGCCTCTTCCTGCGCGGCGCGCGCTTCGGCAACCCTTCCCAGCGGCAGCAGGGTAGACCAATTTGGGATCGGTCCATCCGGCTGAGTGTAACGACCCAAGTCGGGCATGGCGCCGTACTGGAGGGGAACTGTGACCATAAACTGCGCGTTCTTCACGAGCTGCTGCTCATAGTTCACGATGGTCTTCACTGCCTTGTAGGAGTAATCCATGTTGTACATCTCGACGAGGTCTGGGCCGAGCGTCGCCTCCCAGTGGCGCATGTCGTCCACGCGGCTACCAACCGCCTGGCTACCCGTCCCATCGCAGCTCAGAATGAGCTGATCGCCCAGGTCGACGGCGACGACCGCCGCAGCTGAAGCGAAGATCTCGAGCAAGTGCTCAAGCTCGTCATCGGTCAATGGCGCCACTTTCGCCCGCTTCGCGCCGAGCAACGTGCCCTCCTCAATATCTCGGCGCAGCTCGCTGCGCGTCATGGTCACCAGCGAGCCATCCCCCATTCGTGTTGGCAGCCGTGTCTCCATAGCCTCACCCCCTCAGTTCCAGGCACAACCCTTGCGGCACTGGCAGCGCCCCACGCCGACAACCGACGTGCCGACCCTAGCGGCCAAGCCGCGCACCGTGGCAACCCCTCAGGCGCTCTTCACCTTCTCCCAGGCAGCGTCGTAATTACGCGAGAACGCGCCGAGGTCGATCGGAATGACGCCCTTGGCAAGCTGCTCCGCCGTGGGGCGCATCGCACGCTGGATGGGATCGGTGACCAGGTCAGCCGCAGCAGCTACAGCAGTCTGATAACCGATGTAGTTCGCGTTTTCGGCCGCGTTCTGCGGATCGAGCATGAAGTTCAAGAACTTATGCGCCCAGTACGGGTTGGGCGCCGTCTTCGGGATGGCCATACCGTCGACCCACACCATGTAACCTTCGTCGGGCAACACGTAATCGATGAGAGCCGCGCCCACAGAGCGCTTGGCCATCACGGCATCCCCATCCCAGCAGTGCGTCAGGGGGTTACCGGAAATCATCGTGCGTCGCGGTGTGTTGGAATCGTACTTCATCACCAGCGGCTTCTGCTCGATCAGCTTCTCCGTCGCGAGGTCAAGGTCGGCCTGGTCCGTTGTGTTGGGCGACTTACCGACCACGAACAACCCGACGGCCAAGACTTCGCGCGAGTCGGCAAGCATGGCTATCTGCCCCTTGTACTGCTCGCCAGCCGGCGGAAACAGCTTCGTCCAGCTTGTCATGCCTTCAGGCACCTTGTCGGTGCGTACACCGCAGCCGGTCGTACCGAACATATAGGGGACCGAGTACTTTGGATCGTCGACCGTACCCTTGCCAGGGTCGAAATTGGGATGCAAGAAAGCGGGTTCAACGTACTTTAGGTTCGGCAACAGGCTCACGTCGAGCGGGTGCAGCAGGCCAGTCTTGTAGAGGATCGTCACCCAGAAGTCGGTGGGCAGGATCACGTCGTAGCCGCTCGCGCCAGCTTTCAGTTTCGCCGTTAGCTCTTCGTTACCGTCGTAGTAGCTTTCGACAACCTTGATGCCGTATGTCTTCTCGAACTTCTTCAGCGCTTTCGGCGACGAATAGTCGACCCAGTTGAAGAAGTAGAGCTTGTCGGGTTTCGTGGCTGGCGACGAAACGTGCTCCGTCTGCACCGTTGTCTCGCTGGTGGTGCTGGTTCCGCAGGCGGCAAGCAACGCAGTGATGCCCGCCGCTGAAACGCCCAAGGCAGCCGCTCGGCCAATGAACTCGCGTCGGCTCAGCCGCGCCCGCGCAACATCGGCAACGAGACGCTCAAGCTCCCCTGGCTGCGACGCCCTTGCCTTGACCCCCACCGGATCAGCCATGGACCGGCACCCCCTTTTCGGCTTGTTGCCCCATTCGGCCGCGAGCGATCCGCACAGGAACCGCTTCGTGACCTGCCGTCGCACACGACCTTCGCACCGGCCACTGCGCCCCCAACGCCGGAGCCATTAGTTGGTCAGCTGACTAATTATCACTTCAGCATGGGCGACGCAAGACCCGCAGGGGTGGTCGAGAGTCAGGCGGTCGGGTCCGTGCGCACCGCTTCCAACTCGCGCACTTGCCGCTCGACCATTGCCTCCCAAAGGTTGAAGGCGGCGTCGATCTCGAGATCCGGGTCGGCCTGCACCTGCAGCGCCACACCGTCCGCTAGCGCCACAGTCAACAACGCCAGAGGGCGCAGGCGCTCGGCCCACGCCGGGGTCGCCGCTGGCGAGAGAGCCCACGCATCCAGGTCGCGGTACCAGTCGAAGAGGGCCCGGAAGCGCTTCCGCAGAGCCTCATCGCGAACGACGTGGGGAACCAGGTCGAAGAACATGCGGTAGGCGTCCACGTCCCGGGCAATGTCGCGGTGCAGACGTAGCAACGCTCGGCGTCGAGACGCTCCCTGCTCGCTAGTCGCCAGAGTCTGCAAGATGGTCAGGCTCTCGAGGTGCATGACGGAGTCGACGAGCACCGCGATCAAGCCTGCCTTGCTGCCAAAGTGGTAGCGGATCAGCGAAGGGTGTTCGCCGGACTCCCTGGCGATCGCCTCGAAGGTAAGGTACGCGAAGCCTCGCTCGCGTAAGATCCGCTTCGCCGCCTCAAGGATGCGCGTCGCGGTGGGCGAAAGCTGCGGAGTCGGGTCCTTGATTGGAATGTCGGTCTTATCCACCAGCGCCCCCGATTGCTCCCCGGCATCCTACCGGGCGGGCCCACTCGCCGAAATCGAGCGCCAATCGCGGCGATCCGCGCCGGCGAGCGGGCCCGCCCTGGGCACACATCACAGCCTTGCGTCAGCCGCGGGCGACGCGCTCGACGTGCGCATGATTCTTGAACCGCTCCACACTGTTGATGGGAATGTCGAGCAGCTCACTGATATTGAACTTCGCCTCGATCATACCCGGCTCATCGGGCTGGACCGCCGAGGTGAACGGAAGTTGCCCCAAGCCGTGCTCGGCGCGCAACAATTCCATGGCGATCGGATCCGAGAGGTCACGGGTTGTGCAATGGAGCTTGTCGGCGACATACTGCTTGGCTTCCTTGAGTCGCATCCTCCGGGTCATTTGCATGCGTGCGACTAGATCTCCAGCCGCCCGCATTCCGTGCATACCCGAGGCCTGCGTGTGCGCCGCCTCCATGCCGAGCGGATCGCCCGTGCCCACCTAGTACCCATCGATCTTCAGGATCTCAACGAAGGCCTTTGACGCCCGCGAGGTCGCGTCGGCAGGCACATGGACGCAAGTCGGCACGCCGCCCACGCCCATGCCCACGTTGACGTGGATGGGGATCTCGGCAATCTCGGCAGCGGGCTTGACGAGCGTGATCGCGCGCGCAATGTTCCACGCCGCCGACTTGCCCGTGTTCACGTTGATGGCCGGCCCGTAGATGCTCGCTCCGGCAGCCTGAACCATGCGCAGCTGGTCCTTGGGCCACATGCCGGCTAAGCGCTCACCATCGAACTCCAGCTGGCCGTGCATACCGAGCACGAACTCGGCCGCCATGCCGATCTCGATGCCGAGCCATGGATACTTCTCGCGCAGCCTACGACAGGCGGTGAGGGCGGCGAGGAAATCGGCGTCACCGGCGGCGCCCGTCGTGTCGAAATCGATGCCGTCGGTACCAGCTTCGACCATATGGTCGGCGACGAACATGATGTCCTCGACGAGCATGTCCTTGGCCGCTTCCTGAGCCTGACGAGCCTCGTCGATCTTGCCCAGAGGCAGCAGCTCAGACCAGTTGGGGATGGGGCCATCCGGCTGCGAATAGCGCCCTAAGTCGGGCATAGCGCCGTACTGGACCGGGTTGGTCAGCAGCAGCTGCGCCATCTTCATCGTTTGGCCCTCGTGGGCGACGTTGGTCTTGACCGCCTTGAACGAGTAGTCGATCTGCCACAACTCGACGATGTCGACTCCGAGCAGTTGCTCGAACGACTGCAAGTCTTGGATGCGGTTGCCGATGTGCTTGGTGCCTGTGCCGTCATTCGTCATGACGACTTCTTCGCCAATGTCGACAGCGGTGAAGCGCGCCGCAGATCCGTAGATATCGAGCAGGTGATCGAGTTCGTCTTGGGTCAGTTCCGGGCACTTGCCACGCTTAGCAGCCGCCTGCGTACCCGCCTCAAGATCGGCTCTTATCTCGCTGCGCGTCATCTCGGTGAGCGAGCCATCGCCCATGCGCGTAGGAATCTTGACCTCCACTGGCAACACCTCCGTAAGCTTCGCTCCGGTCGAGCACGCTGCCACGGCGGGCTCGGGAACCCCGGTATCCACCTGCGAACGAAGCGAGTGCCGAGCACTACCCGGATTCCGTGCCCGATTGTACAGCCCGCACGGCCCGCACTGCCACCGCTTCAACCGCGAGGTCGTGGATCTTGACCTCGCACACCTCGCGCGGCGGCGCCGCCGCACCCCAGCGCAACCGTTCAGTGAGTGAAGCCTTGACCCAACGCCGGTGATTATCTACGTTTGTTTATGAATAGCGCGGGAAATACGGCTGCTAGCGGCTCACTGCGGCGCGGAAACCTGCCGCCGCGAGAACCGCGAGAGAACCGCGAGAGAACCGACTCAGAGAACAGACAAGCGAAAGAAGATGATGTCTGCAATGGATGCTCAGCCGAAGCCGGCGCCGACTGGCGCAGCGCGCACCGCGGCGCATGTCAGAAAATACTTAATCGCCTACACGTTCTTGGTGGCCGCCGTCGCCGTGCTGTTCGGCTACCTCTTGCGGAGCCCAGTGGCGGCCAACAAACGGCTGCTCTCTGACCTCGTGGTCGTGCTCGCCGTGATCACCATTTATCCGTCGATGGTACAGCTCAAGACCGAAGGCCTCCTGAAGACGTTCACACAGTGGCGAGCGATCTTGCTCTCCGTCGTCTACGTCTTCGCCCTCGCCCCGGTTCTCGCCTATCTGTTCGCGCATACGCTTTCACCGGCGGCTGTCGGCACAGGCTTCTTCGTCGCCAACGTGGTGCCGGCCTCGAGCGCTTCGCTTGGCTATGTGCTGATCGCCGGCGGCAGTATTGAGCTGGCCACAGCACTGGCACTCATTAGCTTCGTCGCTTCGCTGGGCGCCATTCCGCTCTTCCTCTACCTCTACCTTGCCGGAACCCACGGGTCGGCTTCTGTCCCCATGGGCTCCATCGTCATGTCTCTCGTCTACGTGCTCGTTCTGCCACTCGTCGTCGGCCAGATCACGCGACTGACTTTGCTGCGCACCAAGGGCAAGAAGTTCACCGACCAAACGATCAAGCCGCACCTGTCACTGGCTACGATGCTCTCCATGCTTGCCCTGATTTTCACCCTCGTGACGCTCAAGGCGAACCTCATCGTTACCAAACCAGACCTCGTAGGACGGATTCTTCTCTACCAGACGATCGTCATCTTCGGCGTCCTGATCCTGTCGGTCTTCGTGAGCCGGTTGTTTAAGCTTTCGTATCAGGAGCACCAAGCGGTGGCGTTCATCTCGGTGACGAAGAATCAGAGCGCCGCGGCGGCCATCGCGACCTCATCGCTGAGTCCCGCAGCGGGACTGGCACCGGCCACGATCCCGATCATCCAGCCGATCTTGGCGGTGGCCTACCTGCACCTTGAGAAGGTGATCGCGCGCTTCCTCGGTGGAGCAGGTGACGCGGCAACGGAACTTGGTGCCGCAAATAGTCCCGGAATAGAGCCAGCCACATCATCAGCGGCAGTGGTGCAAACGGAGCAGAGCCCGCAGCGCCCGTAGTGTCACTCACGCCAGCGACGCCAACGACAGCGCACACCGATCAGCCCGAGGCGTCGACGACAGCTCAGGTAGAGAGGTAGACCGGCTCAAGAGGAGTCTCTTGACCTCGGCCGACACGGAGACAGTGGAGCCGGCGGGCGGAATCGAACCGTCGACCTGCTGTTTACAAGACAGCTGCTCTGCCAACTGAGCTACGCCGGCCCTTGAGCACCTAGTTTATCGACATTCGGAGCTCCTCGTGAAGCGGGGCTCGTCGTGAAGAGGGTTGGAAGGCTGAAAGAGAGGTACGCCTGCCGAGGGGCCCTGCCGAGGGGCCTGGAGAGCGAGGGCGCACCTGGCGGGGCGGCAACGCGCTCACGTTTCATCAAGCGCGTTGCCGCGTCCGTGCCCCGCCGCCGCGTCGGCGCAACGTTGCCGTGACAGTGCTGGTGCGAGGGGACTCCCCGTGTGGTGCCGCTGGTCGCGCAGGGTGAAGGGCAGGACACAGCGCACAGCACTGCCCGCAGAACAACGCAGAACAACGCAAAAAAAAGAGAGGCCCCGCCGGGAACAGGGCCTCTGTGGCAAGGGCTTGGGGTGAGCCCTTATGGAGGGGGGTCACTCGCTTCATCAGCGAAAGGAGCCACGCTTCAGAGTATGGCCCGGCCTCGTTAAGCGCCTGTTAAGTGAGCCTTAAGTGCGGTTAACATGCCTCGCCGCACCGCGCGGTGCGGCGCCGCTGCACTCTTACTTGAGGAGGCAAATGGCCAGCCGAGATGCGACAGCCTTCGAGGCGTCGGCCAATGGTCCGTGGTACCAGCCGTGTGTCCCCAAGGCCGTCCTCAGGGCGCGGTTCGCCCGGGGCCGGGGCGAACCTGAAGAAGATAGGAGGTACCAGCTTGGCGCTGGCAGTCGCGCGCTTCTCGGAGAGGAAGTCACGCTACGAAGCGGACTCTACGGCCCCTTTACGAAGATGAAGTTAATGCAGTGTTAAGCAATGTTAACGCTCAGCCGAGCAACTTGAGGAACTCATCTTCTCCAATGATCGTCACACCCAGCTGCTGCGCTTTCGCCAGCTTCGCGCCCGGATCGGCGCCGACGACGACATAGTCCGTCTTGGCGCTCACGGAGTCCGTCACTCGGCCACCGAGGTCCTCGATGCGCTGGCGTGCTGCCGCTCGTGAGAGCGAGGCAAGCGTGCCAGTCAGTACGAACGTCTTACCGCTCAGTGCTCCTTGAGGCCGCTGCGGTGTCTCTTCCTCCATGCGCAAGCCATGCGCGCGCAATTTCGCCAGCGTCTCCTGGTTGGACTCATCGGCGAGGTAGTCCTTCACAGCCTGAGCGATCACCAAGCCGACGCCCGGCGCTTGGGCAATCTCCTCCAGGGAGGCGGCCTGAAGGGCATCAATGCTCGGGAAATGCTCAACCAGGGCACGCGCCGTGACACTGCCCACGTGACGGATACCTAGGGCGTAGAGGACACGGGCAAATGGCTGACGTTTGGAAGCCGCCAAAGAACGAAGCACGTTCTCAGCCATCTTGTTGGGCACAACGATGTCCTCGCCATTGGGGCCTTTCGCCTTGCGACTGAAGAGCGGCACGTTGACTAAGGTACTGAGGTTCAAGTCGTAGAGGTCACCGACGTTGGTCACCACGCCAGCCTCGTGTAAGGCCGTAACGGCCTCTTCGCCAAGGCCTTCGATGTCCATGGCGTCTTTGCTGACGAAGTGTTTGATGCTCTCGACGATCTGTGCTGGACAGGAACGATTGGGGCAGCGCACGGCGACCTCACCCTCGTCGCGCACAACCCGCGCCCCGCACGAGGGACAGTGGGTCGGCATATGCCAGACCTGCTCAGCCCCTGTGCGCTCCTGAGTAAGGGGGCCGACCACCTGCGGGATCACGTCGCCGGCGCGCTGCACGATCACCGTGTCACCCGGTCGAATATCCTTGCGGTGGATATCCTCCTCATTGTGCAGCGTGGCAGACTTGACGATGACGCCGCCGACCTCCACCGGATCGAGCACCGCGTAAGGCGTAAGAACACCGGTACGTCCGACGCTGACCTCGATCGCGCGGAGCTTCGTTGTTGCGGTCGTCGGAGCGAACTTGAAGGCGATCGCCCAGCGCGGATCGTGAGCCACCGCACCGAGCGCATCCTGCAAGCGGAACGAGTCAATCTTGATCACGACACCATCGATGTCGAAGTCGAGTCGCGCCCGCCGTTCCCCCCACCGCTTGCAGGCCTCGATCACGGAGTCGATGTCCTCGTGCAGCTCGATGTCTGGATGAACGCGAAACCCGCGCTCCCGCAGCCAGGCAAGGGCCTGCCAGTGCGTCTCTAACGCAAGGCCTTCCGAGTATCCAATGCCGTACGTCCAAAGCGACAACGGACGCGCAGCAGCGACGGCCGGGTCAAGCTGACGGATTGACCCGGCCGCGGCGTTGCGCGGGTTGGCGAACGTCGGCAGGCCGGCCTGGGCGCGCTGTTCGTTCAAGCGGGTGAAGCCAGCCAACGGCAAATAGACTTCACCGCGTACCTCGACGACCGGGGGGACGGCCTCGCCGTCGGCGTAGCCACGGAGGCGCAAGGGGATCGCGTGGATCGTGCGTAAGTTGGCCGTGACGTCCTCGCCAACGATGCCGTTACCACGCGTCGCGCCAAGGACGAAAACCCCCTCGCGATAAATCAGCGAGATCGCCAAGCCGTCGATCTTGGGCTCGGTGACGTACCGGATCGGTACGTCACCGAGCCCATCCGCCTCCAGCAAGCGCCGGTTGCGCCGGTCCCACGCGATCAACTCGTCAGCACTGCGCGCGTTCGCCAGGGAGAGCATCGGCTGAAGGTGGCGTACTTCGGCGAACTCCTTCAGCGGCTCGCCGCCAACCCGTTGCGTCGGCGAGTCGGGAGTGCGCAGCTCAGGATACTCGTCCTCAATGGCTTGCAGCTCGCGGAAGAGAGCATCGTACTCCTCGTCGCTGATCTCGGGCTGATCGAGGACGTAGTACTGATAGGCGTGGTGTTCAACGACTCGCCGCAGCTCCTCGTAATGGCGGCGCACCTCATCGGGCACGGCCATATCAGGCCTCCTCTCCGTGATCGACGCGGGGCACTTGCCCCGCAGTGCACAGGGGCACGATCTGCGCCGGACTGGTCAGCACGATATCTGGCTGGGCCGCGCGAACGTCGGCCGCGGAGAACAGTCCCCATGTCACGCCGGCTGTAGCCACCCCGGCAGCCTTACCAGCAGCCACGTCGTGGGGGCTGTCGCCGATATAGATGGCCCCATTCGCGTTGCTGCCGAGACGCTCTAGGCAGACGAGGATCGGCGCTGGCCGCGGTTTGTGCTCAACCGTGTCATCGGCCGTGACCACGACGTCGAAGTACTGCCGCAGGGGAACGACGCGGAAGGCCATCGCGGTCGTATCGGCGCCCTTGGAGGTGACGAGGCCGAGGCGCTTGCCGGCCTCTCTGAGGCCGGCAAGCGCCTCGGCCATGCCGCTGTAGCCACGGATGAGTTCGTCGTGCAGCCGGTGATTGTAGTCGCGGTAGACGTCGTAGAGTTCTTGAGCGTGCTCTGCCGAGATCTGCTGCATCTGGGCCATGAGTGGCTGACCGACGAAAGCCATGATCTCGGCGTCGGGAAGTTCCTGCTTGAGGACTGTGCGTGTCGCGTAGCGGAACGAGCGCCGAATGAGCTCGACCGTGTCGACGACCGTGCCGTCCAGATCAAAGACAACTGGGTCGTATCCGCGCACAGCTCAACTCACCGCTGCCGTCGCGCGCCGTCCAGATCAAAGACAACTGGGTCGTATCCGCGCACGGCTCAACTCACCGCTGCCGTCGCGCGACCAAACAGGCCATCAAGATCCCAGTCGCCCAAGGCACGCGCTCCGCGGCCGCCGCCGAAGTCGAAGAGCAGCGGCGTCAGCGAAAGGTAGCCCTCCCGGACCGCCGCGAAATCGGTGCCGGCCTCATCGGGAGCGTCACCGCCGTTCTTGAGAGCCCGCATGCTGTAGGTCGTCGGACGACCGCCATCGCTCATGACAATCACCTGGTCGTGGTAGCTCGCCCGACCCAAGCGCGTCAGTCTGGCACCCTGCACGTCTGACCGCGGCACATCGGGCAGGTTGAGGTTGATCAACGTCCGGGGTGGCAAGCCACCCGCCAGGGCACGGTCGAGGAAAGGAACGATGAGGCCCGCCGTCTCGGACAAGTAGCGTGGCTCGCGCGAGGCTACCGAAACTGCCACCGCCGGTACGTTGAGGAGCACAGCCTCCAAGGCCGCCGCGACCGTGCCCGAATAGGTCACATCATCGCCCATGTTGGCCCCCAGGTTGATCCCCGCCACGACGAAATCGGGGCGCGGCCCGGCAAGCCCGAGCAAGGCGAGTCGTACGCAGTCGACCGGTGTCCCGTCGACCGCATAGCCCCGAAAACCGTCGCCGAACGTTGCTGGCTGGATGTGGAGGGGCCGGTCGATGGTAATGCCACGGGCGACGGCGCTGTAGTTGTGGTCCGGCGCCACCGTCACCACCGTGCCCAGCGAGGCGACCACACGCCGCAAGGCGACAAGCCCGGGCGACCACAGGCCATCGTCGTTGGTCAAGAGGATGGTTGTCATAGCGTGATTGTACCGTACGCCAAAGGCCGATTTCCCATCGCAGAGGAGCCTTGCGGGGAGCGTCGAACTGATTGGCAACGGGTCTGGAGCAACGAGTGCCGGAAGCGAGCCAACTTCATGGCAACCAGAGAAGCCGTCGCTTGGTCGCGCGTCGAGCGTTGGCCCTCTGTGCAACCCTCGCTCTTGTCTCCGCCGTCGTGCTGTCGCTAGACGCGCTCTGGCTTTGGCCGCTCTTCATCTTCCCGCTGCTCCTGGCAGCCGTCCTCTTCTTCGAGCTCGGCGCCCTGATCGTCGGCGGTTGGCTGGGCGTTTTCCTCATCGCGTGGTTGGTGACCGCTCACTCGGCTACAGCAAGCGAGATTCGAGCGACTGTCGTCGGCTTGCTTGCCACGTGGCTTGCTGGCCTGATCCTGGGACGCGTTCAGCGTCGCCACCACAGGCTGCAGGAGCTGCTCGCCGCCTCCTCCCTCACCGACCGCCTCACCGGCCTGTACAACTACGGTACGTTCGTCGACTACCTGCACAACGAGGTGAGACGCGCGGATCGCTACGGCGGCCAATTAGCCCTGGTGATGTTCGACCTCGATCACTTCAAACGGTTTAACGACCGCTACGGCCATGAGGCCGGCAACGACTTACTGCGCCACGTTGGCGCCCTGCTGAGTGCCCAAGTCCGCGACGCCGATCTCGCCGCCCGGTACGGAGGCGAAGAGTTCACCGTGTTGATTCGCGGCGATGAGCGCGATGGGTACGAGCTGGCCCAGCGTGTCCGCGTGGCCATCGCCACCAGCCGAGTAAGCCTGCGCAATGGTCTCGCGGTCTCGACCACCGTGAGCGCCGGTGTGGCCACCTACCCGGTCGGCGCGCTCGATGAAACAGAACTGATCGAGCGCGCCGACCGAGCGCTCTACGAGTCCAAACGCCGCGGACGCAACCGCGTCACGGTGCAGGCAATCGATGTGACGACCCAACGCGCCCCGGTCAGGGCAAGCGCGTAGACGCCCGACATCTCTTACAGTCCCAAGCGCTCTATCGGCACTTTGGGTAGGTGCGTGTCGGGATGAGCGAAGAATTCGCCGCGGAAGAGTCCGACGCCTACACCGCGAAGAGCGGCGAACTGTTCTTCGCTCGTCACGTTCGGAGCAATCAGCTGCGCGTCGATGCGTGCCGCGAAGCGGAGCAGCAGTTGCACGGTGTCGATCATCGTTGGATCGACCGCCGATCGGGCAACAATGAGCGGGTCAAGGCTGAGAAAATCGGGGCGAGCGCGCGCGACCAGGTCGAGGACGGTGAACTCCGCCCCCAGGTCGGCACAGCAGAGCTGAAAGCCCATCTCACGCACGCTGCTCAGCACGCGCAGCGCTGCGGCAGCGTTCTCCGCCAGCTCACTCGTCGCCAATTCGAACACGACATGCTGGGGAACGAGATTCGTGTTGAGAGAGTAAAACTCGCTCAGTGCGACAACGGCGGCGTTAGGCATCTCGCTGACACGGCTACCCAGGATGAGCACGTGCTCCGGCGCAAGCCCATGCGCGCCGGCGACAGCCGCCTGGCGTGCGGCGATCCCGAATTCGCTGAGGAGAGATGAACGCGCGGCGACGTCGGCCAACACATCCGGCAAGCGCAGCGGCGAGTAGAAGGGGCCCCGCACTGTGGCATGGTAGCCGACAATGAGGCCCCGTTGCGCATCCACAAGGGGCTGATAGAGCGCTTCAAGGCCCTCGCCACTGACGAGTTCGGCAAGTGTCGCCTGAAGGCTAGTGTCGTAGCTCACCGCTTCGCGCTCGGCAGCCTCCATGGCAAGGGCAACGCCCCTCTGCAGGTTTTGCTCAAAGGTCAGCGCCTCGTCCTGATAAATCACTGCGGCGCCCACGAACGGGCGGACGCGATCGTAGACTCCCGGCGCCAGATCGTTGAGCAACGTGCCCTGCAGGCGTTCGGACACGCGCCGGCGGATGAGCAGGAGATCCTCCGCCGAGATCGGCTGACCGCTCCGCGGTGGCGAAAGCACGACGACAAAGGCGTTATCGGAGAGCGTGAAGTCGGCCAGCACGTCGAGGGCCCGTAAAGTGCCGCCCACCATATGACTCAAGTTACGCGCCAGAGCGGCAAGGATATCGTCGACGATCTGCCAACCAAAGAGACTCTCCAGACGACCGTAACACCCGAGCGTGACGTAAAGGATGGCCACCTCGCCCGATTCGGCAAGCTGCACGCGAATGTCGTCGGCGATCGTCCCGAGGGACGGGAGCAACGAATCGTCGCTCACAAGACTCTTCAGGTGAGCCTTGGCCTGCCGGGCAATGATGTCGGCAACAGGTTCGCCCGCGCGCGTTGGCTCTCCGCCGGAGACTCCCGCACCTAGTTGGCTCTCCGCCGGAGACTCCCGCACCTAGCGCGTCCCCGCTTTGCGCCCCGGTCGTCAGATCATCTGCATCGGGCGACTGCACAAGCCTCCCTCCCGAAGAGGGGCCCGGACCTTACGTCGAGCTGGCTTTCGAGGCCACTTCGGCGCCCTTCCTCGCAGTCTCACCAGACTTCTGGCCGCCGTCACCCTTAGCGGAACTGCCCGACTCCCTGTGCGCACCGTCGTCACCGGAGCCTCCGCTGTGGCCCTTCGTTTCGCCCTCGTCTTTGCTCACGCGACGACTCGTGGTCGACCGTCCGTAATCGGTCGTGTAGAACCCCGAACCCTTGAAGTGCAGAGCAGCCGGGTAGAGGACCTTCACCACAGGGCCACCGCACTTCTCGCACACTTCGATTGGGTCGTCGCTGAACTTTTGGAAGACCTCAAACGTGTGACCGCATCGGTCACAGCGATACTCGTAGATGGGCAAACTCGCTGCTCCCTTCGTGAACGCGTTGGTTGCTAGTGTAGCACACGGGTGCGATGGGGCGGGGCGGGCGCCGGCGCCCGCCCCGCCCCATCGCACTGCGGCCATCGCACTGCGGCTCGGCGGCTTCTCAGCCCATCGTTCGCGCGACGACACCACCACCGATTGCCATCGACAACCCCCGTCCTGTATGTATGGTCTATGAACAGTTCGATCGCTCGCGTTGCTTCGTTTTGGAACCGCCACTGGTGGGCGAAGGTCAGCTTTCTCGCCCTCCTTCTCGCAGTGCTGATCTGGCGCGCCCATCCGTCACACATGGCGCACTCCTTCGTCAGCGTCGACTGGCGGTGGCTCCTCTTGGCGATAGCATGCGACATCGGCGCAATCTTCCTTAAGGGCATCGACTTGAAGATCGTCTTCGATGCCCTGGGCACAGCTCGCGCGCGCACGATGGAGGCTTTCTCAGCGACGAGCATCGGCCTCATGGTGAACTGGCTGACACCGGCCCGCCTAGGCGAAGTCGCCCGCGCCTACGCCCTGCAGACATCCCTCAAGCGGCGTGGCGCTGAAGTCCCAGTAGCGACTGTCTTCGGCACCGTCCTCAGCGAACGGCTGTTTGCCGTCGCGAGTATCGTGGCGCTTGCCTTCTTCCTCCTCATCGGCGTACGCGTGCCCACGTGGGCGCGCGACACGCTCGCGGCTGGTGGAGTCGTCGCCGCCGCACTCATCATTGGGCTCGTTATCTATGAGCGTCAACGGAGTGCAAGCGCCCGCAGTCGCGGTGACGAGCTCACGTTTGAAGGAACGCACTGGCAGCGGTTGAGGGTTCACTCACACCGTCACGCGCTCCCCGCGCAGGCGGCTCACCTGTCGCAGTCCGATGCGCAAGATGGCCTTGGAAGCAGGCTACGACGACAGGCCCTCGGACACGTCCTCGCGCTCGGCGAAAGCCAGCGCATCATGGGTAAGCCTGGCCCGGCCTTGCTTGAGTTCGCCGCGCAGGTGGCCACCTGGCTCCTGCAGTTGGTGATCTACTACATCGTTATGCGGGCCTTCCACATTGGCGCAGCGGGCATCGGAATCGCCGCTCTCGTGATGATCGCGACGAACATCATCGGACTCGTTCCCGTCACACCGGGAAACTGGGGCACCTTCCAAGCTGCCACCGTGGCTGCGTTAGCGGTAGCTGGCGTCGCGAGCGACAACGCGCTGGCTTACGCCATCGGCCTACAGGGGATGCAGACGCTCGTTGGCGTCACGCTCGGGTTCGTCTTCCTGAGTCTCGCCCACTTGAGCTTGCGCGAAGTCGAGACAGCTAGCCTAGCTGCCGAGGAAGAACTGGAGCGCGAGATCTCCACCACAAACCAGGCGAGCGCCCCTTCGGGCGTAGCCGATTAGCTCAACTGGGTCCGCATGATCCGGACCCCACCGCCGTGTCACGCCGGCTCAAGCGAACTCTTCGGCCGCCAGGGAATCCGTCTCGCCAGCACGCCCCTCTTCCGGCTCGCGAGCGTAGATCAGATCGACGCGGTCGATATTGAGGATCATAAACGGCGCCGCGTCGAAGAGCTCCGGCGAGCCCTTCTTGTAGACGCGCACATCGGACAGCGTGATGCGCTTGTCCGGGAACGAGCGGATGTAATCGGATGAACGCCGCGACGACACTCGACTGTCGACGCCGACGTGAGCCTTTCCGACAACTTTGAGGTCGCCCACATACGCGACGATCGTCAGCTGTTGGAAGCCGAGGTCGAACCTGATCCTCCCGTTCTCGTCGAACTGTTCCTGAGGCATAGCGTCCTCCTGCTGGATCCCTCCAGCCCTCTATCGGCGAGAAGGGCTGCCAACTATAGGTGCGAGACTCACGAAGGCCCAGCGGCTTGCCCGGCGCCCAAGGCCGTCCGCGCGGCCGGGCCACTCCCGCGGAGTGCCCTCAGTGCCCTTGATCGGATTTGACGGCAGAGTCGTGAGCAGCCAGTGAGCAGGGTGTGCCGGCGAAATCAGCGAGAGTGCGACGGGCGCGGCCGCGCACCTGAAGGTGCGCGGCCGCGCCCGTCGCCTGACCAACGCGCCGCAGGCGCGGCGCCAGAACGAGGCTCAACGCCCCGCTCAGCAAACCGCTCCACATGACCGTGCGTCTCTTACTCATCCATCCGCTCGAAAGTCCCGGCGGTCTCAGAGGCAATCGCGCCCCAGGGCGGCGCGGCACGTGCAACCTGCCCACCGCCCTGGAGGGGTCGTCTGCTTATACCCCTGCAGCCGCCACCTTTGCCTCTGCCGTCGTGAAGACGATGCGGCCGTCGCGCGCATCGACCACAATCGTGTCCCCCTCTTTGAACGTGCCGCGCAGCAGCTCGCTCGAGAGCGGGTTCTCGATCAGGCGCTGGATGGCCCGGCGTAGCGGGCGCGCACCGTACTGCTGATCGTACCCCTGTTCCGCCACGAGGGCTTTGGCCGCCTCCGTGACTTCCAGGTGCATGCCCTGCCCTTCGACCAACGTCCGCACCTTGGTCAACAGCAGGTCGACGATCTGGCCGAGTTGCTCACGCGTCAGCGAACGGAACACGATGATCTCGTCGACGCGGTTGAGGAACTCCGGCCGGAACGCTTTGCGCAGCTCATCCAAAAGGCGCTTCTCGGTGCGCTCCGCGTCGGCCGCATCGGTGTCTGAGGTGAACCCCAGCGGATGCGTGAGCACATTGCTGCCGATGTTGCTCGTCATGATGATGACCGTGTTCTTGAAGTCGACCACACGGCCCTTGCTATCGGTCAGGCGGCCGTCATCGAGGATTTGCAGCAAGATGTTGAACACATCCGGGTGCGCTTTCTCGATCTCGTCGAAGAGCACCACGCTGTACGGCTTGCGCCGCACGGCCTCGGTCAACTGACCGCCCTCCTCGTACCCAACGTAGCCGGGCGGTGAGCCGATCAGGCGCGAGGTGGAGAACTTCTCCATGTACTCGCTCATGTCGAGACGAATGAGGGCCTCCTCATCGTCGAACAGGAACTCCGCCAGGGCCCGCGCCAGCTCGGTCTTGCCCACCCCAGTCGGCCCGAGGAAGATGAAGGAACCGATCGGTCGCTTGGGGTCTTTCAGGCCTGCCCGCGCCCGACGAACGGCCTCGGCAACCGCCACGACCGCTTGGTCTTGACCGATCACGCGCCGGTGCAGGGCTTTCTCCATCTCAAGGAGCTTGTCGGCCTCTTCGCGCAAGAGACGGGTCACGGGGATGCCGGTCCACTTGCTCACGATCTCGGCAATGTCGTCGGCGTCAACCGTGGCGTCGGCGATGCCCTTCTGGGCCAACCACGCGTTCTTGGCGGTTACGAAGGTCTGCTGGATCTTGTCCGTCTGTTCCTTGATTTGGGCGGCCCGTTCGTAGTCCTGCGCCTGCACCGCGGCAGCGCCTTCGCGAGTGAGCTCTTGCAGCTTGAGTTCCATCTCACGCAGGTCTGGCGGCAGCATCGTCGCCTCAATGCGCAGCTTACTGGCCGCCTCATCGAGCAGATCGATCGCCTTGTCGGGGAGGAAGCGGTCGTTGATGTACCGGTCGCTCAAGCGCGCTGCCGCCGCCAGCGCCGCATCGGTGATCTTCACTTTATGGTGGGCTTCGTACTTGTCGCGCAAACCATCGAGGATGGCAATCGTCTGCTCCACAGTCGGCTCGCCGACGAGGATCGGCTGGAAGCGCCGCTCCAAGGCCGGGTCCTTCTCGATGTGCTTACGATACTCATCTAGAGTCGTCGCCCCCACGCACTGGAGCTCGCCCCGGGCGAGCATCGGCTTAAGCATGTTGGACGCATCGATGGCCCCCTCGGCCGCGCCAGCGCC
>Ga0207433_10006015_pt1 | contig 21323 bp, 19 predicted proteins | sample YelNatPaOPGAMG01_FD_187559 | JGI IMG/M metagenome (GOLD analysis project Ga0207433, IMG submission 187559) | Hot spring thermophilic microbial communities from Obsidian Pool, Yellowstone National Park, USA - OP-RAMG-01 (SPAdes) (version 3) | ecosystem: Environmental > Aquatic > Thermal springs... | reverse complement strand
TTTTATGTATGGGAGCACTTGCGCGCCGATAAGAACAGCCTTTTCTTTATCTCGGAAATAGCCGGCCCCGACCCCGGTCAGAAAGAAGGCTACACAGGGATCAAAGCATATACACAGCCACTGCGGGGAGAACCAGTGAAGCTGCACTGGCGGCTTGCGATCAAACCTTCGCCCGAGCCCACCTGGGAAGAGAGCCAGTTCCTCACGTCCGCCGGGTATCGCCGTGTTACGTCAGGCGCAAACACCGCAACCGTAGACCTCGGCGTGCCTTATGTGGAGTTCGGCACCAGCTACTTCCCCTACTCCACGATGTGCGAAAACTTCGACTACTACCGCACCCCCAGAATCGACCGCGAGGGCTGGTGGCCGTTTTCGCCGAAGATGTGGGAGAACTGGCGCGCATTCGCCCCACAGATGCGAACCGACCTGCGCATTATAAAATCGATGGGATTCGAGTGGGTGAGAATGCACCATCTCGAACTTTTAGCCGGTATGGACCGTAAAAACGCCCTCGCATTCATCGATTTTTACATGAACGAGTGCCGCAAACTCGGCTTGAAGGTCCTGATCGACACAGCCGGCTCTCCGCAGTGGTTCTCATATCTCGCGGGGCGCTACAAGGACGTCGCCAAACGCATCGAGATCGAAAACGAGATTTTGATCCCCGGCATCAAGCCCGGTGATCCGGAGCGATGGACCGCCTGCTACCGTGCCGCAAAAGAGGCTGCTCCCACTACCGATATCTTCCTTACCGGGTGCGAGAACATGGGTATGTTCGACAGGCTCACACGGCTCGGTGTCCCTTATGACAGGCTCGGGTATCATACTTACCGGCATGGAATTGGAGGCGAAGAGACTCTCAATTCCGCAGCCGTAGCCGCGGCCGGATGCGCCGCCGACCGGGACGCCGCGCCTGTTCTCTCCGAGTTCAACTGGAAGATGCTGACAAGGCTTTCACCCGAAGCACGGACAAAGGAATGGGCGCTCATTTTCGGCAATCTCCTGAAACCGCGCGCCACTCCCGAGCTCCTGCAGTTCCAGTGGCAGGAGACGATGTCGGTGAATCCGCGCACCAGCCGCCAGGGAGTAAGGCACTACGAAACCATCTATCTCGACCGCAGGCCTAAGCCCGAAGCATTCGAGCTGATGAAATTGATCCGGCGCTACTCCCGCACTGATGCTCCCATTCGCGAGCTCCCGATCACCATAAAGGAAACCATATTCGCGTCGGGCAAAGCACGCGCGGCGTTCACCGTGAAGAATATGACATCGAAACCGGTAACCGTAAAGCTCGGCGCGGAGTGTTTCGCTGACGCGGTCTGTAAGGTCATTCCTCCAGGCATTCGCTCAATCAAGCCCGGCGCATCGGCATCAGGCGCGGTAGAGATCACGCTCAAGCCCGGAGCGATGCCCGGAGTCTACCATTTCTTCATTAAAGCCGAGCATTCCGGCAAAGCTTCCTACGGCTGGGGCTATGCTTCGAACATCGCCGACCCTCGATTCGACCCCAACCCGGTAATCTCCGACCTCGTGGAATACCCGCAGGGCATATGGCTCGATAATGCCCTGGACTGGAGCCGCCCCACCTGCGTCGCATTCGGACCCGATGCGCCGATTGTAGAGATGGAGATGGCTTATATCGTATTCAACACGCTCCAATCAGCCACAGGTCGCACGCTCAGGCTTTGCAGCACCGCGGATATACCCGCAAATATGCTGCAAACCGGCAATCTCATTCTCATCGGCACCCCGAAATCGAATCCATTGATCGCTCAGGAATCACCAAAGCTCAATCCGGGCAAAGGCACGATAATATCATCTGCAAACCGGCTGCTCCTTACCGGTGATTCATCGCAGCCGGTCGAAGCTGCTTCGATCGATTTCGTTCTTCGCTATTGGAAAAACGCGAAGGACTCTGCCTTAAGGGTGACTGATATGGAAAAGGGCGCAGCGCTGGGAAACAAGATAACCCCGGCAAAGGTTAACCCGTTATAAGATAGCCCGGAGTGAAATAGTGTTTACAACTGAAACCATAAAGCCTCGCGCCGTATTCGATTTCCATATTCATCTTATGGGTGAGAAAAGGATCGATGCGGAGTTCCTCGCGTTCGCCAGGGATTGGAATATGCCGTTCGCGGTCTCCTGTCTCGGACCGGAAGGGCACATGATAGCGAACCCGACCATCAATGAATGTCGCCGATGTAATGATCTGGTCATCGATCTGATGGAAAAGCACCCTGATCTTGCTTACGGGTTTTGCTATGTCAGCCAGGAGCACGAACATCTCGCGGTAGAGGAGGTCCGCAGGTGCGTTCGCAATGGAATGGTGGGGATAAAGCTGTGGGTGGCGGCAAAATGCAGCGACGAACGCACATTTCCGATAGCCGAGGAGGCCATCATCTCCAACGTGCCTATCCTGCAGCATTCCTACCTGCGCTGGAAGGAAATCCTGCCTGGTGAATCAAAGCCCGTGGATATAGTGCAGCTGGCGAAACGCTATCCGAAGCTGAATATGATAATGGCGCACATGGCGTTTCGGTGGAAAGAGGGGGTCGACACGGTAAAGGAATGCCCGAACATATATGTCGATACCAGCGGGTTCGATCCCGAGCTCGGCAGCGTCGAATATGCCGTTGAGAATCTTGGAGTCGACCATGTTTTATACGGCTCCGACGCACCCGGCCGCGATCCCGTCTGTCAGCTCGGAAGGGTGATGGCCGCGGATATATCCGCCGGGGACCGCGAGAAAATACTGCATATCAACGCGAAGAAGCTTCTCGGATTGGCAGGAGGCGCGGCATGATCATCGATTTCAATGCGCATTATGGTCGCGAAATCGGCACGACGGCAGGCTGCGGCGTGGAGGAGCTTTCCCGTATCGAAAAGTCAGCCGGAGTCGATAAAATAATAGCCTCGGCGTTCGGCGGTGAGTCGAATAACCAGCCGTTTCCCGGAAATATGATCCGCTTCATTCCTATCGACCCGGCGTTCGATAAGGATCAACTAGACCTGGAACCTTTTATCAAGGGTATCCGCATCTACCCAACCTATCACCCCTGGGATTTCGATTCTCCGGCGATGGCTGACCTGCTCTCCCTTGCCAGGGAAAAGAGTTCTATAATCCAAGTCTACCTGCGCCTGCAGGACCCGAGAGCGATGCCGCCGGCAGTCCCGTCCGCCACGGTGATCGAGGCTCTCGATTCGATCATACCGGTGAACAGCGACATCCGCTTCGTAATAAGCGGAGCCACATATTTGGAGATTGCGGCAAATCCGGCGCCGTTCAGGTATAATAACGCGTGGATCGAGATATCGCACGTCCAGCACCCGATCAATTCCCTGCCCAAGCTGCTCGACATCATCGATAGCTCTCGTGTCCTATACGGAAGCGGGGCGCCTGTCCTCTATCCATACGTAGGCATCTTCCGTATACTCAACTCGCCCATATCTCAAGATATTCAGGAACGTATACTCACAAGAAACGCAATCGATCTGCTGGGCGGCATATAGAATACCGGGAGGAGTGCAATGGAGCACCTGGAACTAAGTAAATCTAAACAACTCTATGAAGAAGCTGTCAACATCATAGCAGGCGGCTCACAGACCATGAGCAAGCGCCCCGAGGCATTCGCAATGGGAGCAATGCCTATCTACCTCCAGCGCGGAGAAGGCTGCTACGTATGGGACATCGACGGTAATCGCTACATCGACTACATCAGCGCCCTCGGTCCGATCACGCTCGGTTACTGTTACCCCGCAGTTGATGAAGCCGTCCGCAAACAGCTCTCGAACGGGATGATATTTTCTATGATGCATCCGCTCGAGGTCGAGGCCGCGCAGGCGATTATCGATATAATCCCCTGCGCGGAGATGGTAAGGTTCTTTAAGACCGGAGCCGAAGCGACAGCCGCCGCCGCTCGGATTGCACGCGCTTACACGGGCAGAGAGATGATCCTCAGCTCGGGATATCACGGCTGGCTCGATACGTGGACCGCTCTAAGCTCCGCTCCCTCCGCCCGCGGGATTCCCAATTCGCTCAAAGATTCGATTATGGGCTTCAGATTCGGCGATTTCGATTCCGAAGATTCTCTGCAGGCGCTGTTCGAGAAGTATAAGGGCAACGTGGCGGCTGTAGTAATGGAACCTGCAACCTATTCCACAATGGAAACCGGCGGTTACCTCAAATGGGCTAGAGAGCTTGCGGATAAGCACGGGGCGCTGCTGGTCTTCGATGAGATCGTGACCGGGTTCAGGGTGGCGCTCGGCGGAGCGCAGGAGTATTTCGACGTTATTCCCGACCTTGCATGCTTCGCTAAGGGAATCTCGAACGGAATGCCGCTTGCGGCGGTGACAGGCAAGCGCGATGTGATGAAAACAGCCGCGGAGCTGCTGATCTCGTCGACCTATGGCGGAGATGCCGTATCGCTGGCGGCAGTCGTGGCATGTCTCAGGGAATACCGCGAGAAAGATGTAATCGGCTATATCTGGAAGCAGGGCCGCAAATTGATAGATGGGATGAACGGCATTGCGAAAGAAACTGGTCTCGCGCTGGAGTTCAGAGGGTATCCAGTTATGAGCTCATTCGCTTTCGGCTACGAAGACGCTCAAACGAACACCGATCTGATAACTCTCCTTCTTCAGGAAATGGCTGTAAGAGGAATCCTGCTGCGCAGAGGCGGCCTGATCTTTATCACTTATTCTCATGGCGATAAGGAGATCGCGCAGACCCTGGATATCTGCCGCGAAGTATTCCCGCTGCTGTTCGATGCTCATAAATCCGGCACAGTGAAGGATAAGCTTGTAACCGGAGAGGTCGCCGCCGGCATCCGTCGATTCTAATGAGTTTCGCATAATGATGTGATGTACTGGCGGGTCGGATCGAGCACGAAGCCTTCTGCCAGGTTGTCACTACATTACCTGAAAGTCAATAGTAAGCTATTATGTCATGCGGTAGTCTGATCGGCGCCTATAGTCTTCTTTGACGTGAAAGCCCGAAAGATAGAAAAATAAGTAATAGGTAACAGAGTCTGGTGTTTCGAGGGCTTGTTCCCGAAACTTAGCACCGGTATCGGGAATTGCACAATTACATAATGCTGATATGCGCCACAGAGAGGGGTAATATGCTGCGGTCCAAGGCAATATGTTACTCAGCGTTTACCTGACGAGCTTGACACTCCTGGTGCCAGAGAGCACAATATAGTTGACGAAATAATTTACTACTGCCCGACCAGGAGGATTAGGAATGGGCGATATTATATATCTCGACCACGCAGCCACTACTCCCGTCGATGAAGAAGTGCTGGCAGCAATGCTCCCTTATCTCAAGGGTAAGTTCGGGAGCGCATCCACGCTGTATTCAATCGGACGAGAAGCACGCGAAGCGGTCGAAGAAGCGCGTGAGAAGGTTGCTGACCTGATCGGGGCTTCCCCGGAAGAAATTTACTTCACCAGCGGAGGCACAGAGTCGGATAACTGGGCCGTTTTCGGAGTCACCGCGGCAAAAGCAAGCAAGGGTAAGCACATCATCACGAGCAAAATCGAACACCACGCGATTCTCGAACCATGTCACTGGCTCGAGAAACAGGGTTATAAAGTAACTTATCTTGGGGTCGATGAGAATGGGTTCGTGAATGTCGATGAGCTGAAAGCCGCGATCACCGATGAAACCGTCCTCATCACCATAATGCACGCGAATAACGAGATTGGGACCATCGAGCCCGTCGAAGAGATCGGAAAGATCGCTCGCGAGCGCAAGATCCACTTCCACTGCGACACCGTGCAGAGCGTGGGGCATATCCCGGTGGATGTTGAGAGCATGGGTGTCGATTCGCTCGCGATTTCCGCGCATAAGATCTACGGTCCGAAGGGGATCGGAGCGATGTATATTCGCAAGGGCTCCCGCGTCGAAAAATTCATGAGAGGTGGCGGGCAGGAGAACAATCGACGCGCCGGAACCCACGCCGTTCAGGCTATAGTCGGGCTCGGGAAAGCCGCTGAGCTGGCGAAAAAGCGAATGCCGGAGGAGACTGAAAAGACCCTCAAGCTTCGCGATGCCCTTATCAGCGGGATCGAAGCCCGGATACAGGACGTGAAGCTTAACGGCGATCGTGTTAAGCGGCTCCCGAACAATGTAAACTTCTCGTTCACCGGAATTGAGGGCGAATCGATGATCCTGCTCCTCGATATGAACGGTATCTGCGTCTCTTCGGGCTCGGCATGCACATCAGGTTCGCTCGATCCCTCGCATGTGCTGATGGCGCTGGGGATGAAGCATGAGCAGGCTCACGGCTCGCTCAGGCTTACGCTCGGTAAGGATAACACGATGGAGCAGATCGAGAAGGTCCTCGATACGCTTCCGGGAATAGTCCAGCGGTTAAGAGAAATGTCCCCGATCTACGCCGTTGGCGCGAAGTGCGATAGAGAATAAGTCAAATCCGGCTTACGCAAATGGGCGGAGCACTTGCTCCGCCCATATACTTCATGCTGTTTCCATATGCAGGTTTACCAAAACTCCGCGCTTAAGAAGCCGACTTATCTACCACCGTTGCTATTCCGCTAAAAGCATCCTGCGAGTAATTAGTCCTCGCCACCGCACGGACCACACCGGTCTTGTCGATAACCACCACGATCGGGTATTTATCAGTAACTCCATAAGCGCTCCCGGTGCCGCCGTTAAAATCGAGCATCAGCGGATCTTTAGTCTCGTTACGTATCCTTGACTTCGCGATCCCGCGGCCGATACCGGGAACCGTGTGCAGGTCCAAAAGTCCAAGTATCTGCACTTTGCCATTGTAGCGAGCTTTAAGTGCATCTACCCACGGACCCATAGCCCTACCGGAGTCGGAGTTTGCGACCACAAGGACCGTGACCGTACCGTTCAAGCCCGACAGCGTCCAGCTTTTCCCGAACTGGTCTTTCAAACCGAAATCCGGGGCACGATTGCCCACAACCACACTGCTTGCGGCGTATGCTACTGTTGCGATTACAACAAGCAGGATTCCAAACATAGCAATTCGCCTAATCATGGAATAACCTCTTAACTTACTGAGCTATATTCTATTACGTTGATTCACAACTTTCGTTACCCAGGCCACACTCTTCACGAAACGTGCAAGCGCAAAATGTATGTCTGTAAACAACACAAACAGCCACAACCAAGCAATCAGGCTTGACAGTCTTGCCGGATAACCATACAATCGGCTTATAGATGAGTTTCAGGGAGGATGTTAAATGAGAACGGGGATGATTTTGATAATACTGCTGGCGATTACCGTCTGCTGCGCCAGAGCGACTTTCGGATGCGTGGGCGCGCGTCCGCTGGCTATGGGAGGCGCATTCATCGGTCTCGCTGACGACGCAAACGCTACCTACTGGAACCCAGCCGGACTTATTCAAATGCCCGCGGGCGCGGGGCAGGTGACCTGGATGCACACATCAAGCAACCGCGATGAAATCAACTACCAGGATTTTGGAGCGATGGGCATGCGGTTTGATGGCAATGGGCTTGCTCCGAATTTCGCTTTCGGCGCATCTTATGTCGACCAGAAAACACTGATGAGCCTGGGCAACAACAATGTCATTGACGATGAGAAATGGTACTGGGCATCGTTCGCTTATGACACGTCTAAATATGGCGTTTTGGGATTGAACATCAAACAGATCGATGATAAAGCGGTCGGTTATCACCTGGACACTGATTTTAGCTTCGATTTAAGCTATTTATACAAAGTGAGCGATAAAATAAGCCTTGGAGCACTTGTTCAGGATGTGAACGAGCCCAAGACGACATCAGCGGGATTCAGCCCGATCACGCATATCAGAAATTGGAGAGGTGGTATTGCTTATCACCCCGCCAGTAATCTGGTCCTTACTCTCGACGGATACGACCTCACCAATGACGCAGGCGATCAGAGCGCTCGTGTCGGGGGCGAGTATATCTATAATAACTACGCAATCCGCGCCGGCTACCTCGGCATCGGCGCTCACTCCAGCAACGGATTCACATTCGGCCTGGGGGTTAAAAAAGGCTCCACCGCGATTGACGCGGTCATGCTTATGGGTGATTTCGATAACACGATCATGTTGAGCGCAAATTTCACCATGCGTTGATAGTCGGCATTAGATGAATTAGCTTTTCAATCCCTCCATGTGCATGCATGGAGGGATATTTCATTGGGTCACTATTGCCCGTCCGCCTGATTGACACAGCAGCTACACACATATACAATTATATTGTAATGAGAGGGGCATTATTGAAGCAACACAGCCGGAACCACACAGATCATTTGATGACATCACAAATAACTGATCTAAAGTCTGACATAAGCGCTGTTTCGGCTCGTAGTAAAAAGCAGAGATGGATGGGATATATTGTCACGCTCCTGTTCGAAGCGCTGCTGACGATCGGTCTCCTCGCCCTCCTCCCTTACTTCCCACTCGGCTCGCTGCCGATTCCCTATGTACTGCTTATGATGCTCGTTGCCTACCTCTACGGAGAAGGACCGGCAATCATCGCGTTTGTAGTCGGTTTGTTTGTCTACGATTACTTTTTCGTTCCACCAGTGCACACCCTCTGGCCACTCGATATGAAGCCTGAAGGATGGGTTAGGATAACGGCATTCTTCCTTGGAACCTCGATTGTGGGTTTTGCCACATTGCTTATGCAAAGGTCCAATCGCCGTATTCAGCGCCTTGTCGAAAAGGTTAATCGCCAGAGCGCTCTGCTCGAGACTTTTATGTATTATGTCCCGGTCGGGCTCGCGCTGCATGATCGTGAAACACGCCATGTGATCGCAAATCAGGCGCTTGCGCGGATAAATGAGAAAACTCTCGACGAGATCATCGACAAAACCGTCAGGGAAGCCTCACCGGAGTGGATAGCTGAAGATATCACCGCGGCTATCGATAGCGTCTTCGCGACCGGTCAACCAAGCATAAAACGCTCCTACGCGTTTACGGGTCAGGCCGATAGATATTTCGATATAGAATACCATCCCGTCCGCACCGCGGAGGGCGAGATAATCGGTGTCGGAGCGGTTGTAATCGAAACCACCGAGCAAGTGATGGCGCATAAACTACTCCAGCAGCAATACGATCGCGAGCATCATATCGCGGATATACTGCAGTCCAGCCTTATGGGTAATGTGGCTGAGAGAATCGGCACGTTCGAGTTCGAGACCCTTTATAAAGCCGCTTTGGACGAGGCGCGAGTCGGGGGCGATTTCTACGATACGTTCCAGCTATCCGAAAACAAGATAGCCATAGTGATCGGAGATGTATCGGGTAAAGGGCTGGCAGCGGCGGTGCAGGTTGCGATGGCGAGGTGCAACCTTCGCGGAAGGCTGTATGATTCCGAGAGCCCCGCACAGGCGCTTGCCCAGTTGAACAACATCCTCGAACGAGATGCTTCCGGTGAGCACTTCGTCACTATATTCGCTGGGGTCATAGATATAACAGCAAGGACTTTAACTTATGCGAACGGCGGCCACGAGCCGGCAATGTTCTGGGACAGCGCCGCAGGCTGTGCACGAATACTCAGCCCGACAGGACCGCTCGTCGGGATGATCCGCAACTGCGCATACGATGAGAAAACACTCCAGTTGAAGTGCGGCGATGAGCTCCTGCTTTCTACCGATGGCCTCTCGGAAGCACAGTGCTCGCATGGGCTGATCGAGATTGAGGAACTGCTGCACGTCTACGAAGAGCTCAAGCACTCAGGTCCGAGCTCAGCTTTTGAACTCGTGAAGCACGTAATCGATTACTGCGGAAACGAGCTTCGCGACGATGTAGCAGTCCTCAGAGTATCGGTCGTAGAATGACGATTCTACCCCTTCAGCGGGCTGATCAGCACCTCTCCGCCCTGACCTGTATCGATCGTATAAGGCTCATCAGCCGGCGGAACCAGGCTCGTGAATGAATAACCGATTGAGACATTCCAATCCGCGTTCGGACCGCTTATCACGCAATCTCCCCTGGTTGCCGTAACCAGGTGCATGTGCTTCGATGATTTTATCGTGATTTTCTTCCCTGTCGCTTTCACCACGCAGAATGTCGGGAACTCAGTTATCACATCGACACTGTCCGCCCCATCGATTTCCAGCCCCGCATCGAGCACGGGGAGATCGGGGCGCGGGGTCATAATCGCTTTGCATCCCTCAACGAGGTCGAGCTTTCCACGGCTTCGCTCGCGGTTATAATCATAAAGCCGGTAAGTAACCTGAGTCTGTTCGCTAATTTCGAATGTGAGCAAGCCCGGACCTATCGCATGAACCGTGCCGGTGGGAACATTGAAGTAAGAGCCCGGCCCCAGGTTCGACTTACGCTCCAATGCGCCGAGGACAGCTTCTTCAGGTGGATTTTCCGACCTAATAAGCCCGCAGAACTCATTTTTACTCACGCCATCACTAAGACCCAGGAAGAGATAAGCATCAGGGTCGGCTTCGAGGATATACCACATCTCGTCCTTGTGGACATCCGAAAGCACGGGGTGATTCTGCACCGAAAGCTTCTCGGCGGAATCGATCACCTTAACCACCACCGGCACGTTCACGACCTTATCGAGCAAGGTCCCGGCGAGCGGGCCGTTCGTGATCTTTGTGACCGTAACGAGTTCCTTATTATCAGGCGCGGTGGGCCAGGTGCTGACATCCCACGACTCACCGATTGGCATCCCGGACTCGTCCACATGCCTTCCGGGTATCCTGAAGAGCCGACCCCCGCCCCATACCTTCGGTACGGCGATCGGCTCAAGCAACAGTGGATAATTGAATCTTGGCAAATAACTCCACCCCCATCTATGAATTGCACATGAGATGATACCCACATAACCCCCTCGCCTGCAAGGGTCTTGTCATTTTATGCCACATCATCTTGAACTACCAGTGTTTAGGATTTAAGGGTTGGGGAGATGAGTTGGCACATAACCCACTCGGCATTCATCCCAACCCGGCAATCCCGAAACCTTTAACGCTGCAGAAAGGAGGAATATCGAATGCAGCAAAAAAAGTGAAAAATAAACCGCAATACATGAGTTATAATACCTCGAAGAGAGGTATAGATTATTGGAACTACATGAGCCCACCAGTCGTCTTGATATTGGGTGAAGCTCATAAAGTTCACCGACACAGAAAGGGCGCCGAAGCTCTCAGAGAGAGCACGGGGGAACCGATTTTGGGGCGAGTCTCGGCTTTAGAGCCGGGAGGGGCACTTCCTGCCCTAGCCCGACAGCTAACTCCGCAGGCGCGGCAGGAAGAAGTAGATGCCTGAAGCACGTATTTCCAGCCACCGATTTCACTATCACCTGGTGGATGGCTGTGCGGTAATTCGGCCCGAGGGGGCCTGCAACGAAGCAAGAACAGAGGCGCTGGCTAAACTGGTCAATTCACCCCTACTCGATGCAAAGCACCTGATTCTCGATTTGAGTCATACCGACTACGTCGAGAGCCCAGGATTCAGATGGATCGTGAGGCAGGTGCGCAAGCTGGAAACAGACGGCAGAAAGCTCGTTGTGACCGGCATGCTGGCCCCAGTCGACAGGGCATTCAAACTGCTTAAGCTTGAAAACCTGGTCCCGGTGGCAAAGGACGTTACCGAGGCGCTGGACACGATTCATTCGAAGAAAGTGCCGGCGGTGGCGTAATAACAGTAGAAAATCATGTTGTGGGTCGGCCCCGCGGAAGATCGCGGAGCCGATTCCGCGTCTTTTTTATCGCCGGGTAAGAGAAACCGAGCGGGTGCATGGGAAGTGAGCTGCGGCATCAGCGACGCTAAAGTCTAATGAGTTGCATATGATGATGTGACGTACTGGCAGTTCAGATTATGTGCGAAACCTTCTGCCAGATTGTTACTACACTACCTGAAACTCAGTAGTTGCCCGGTAGACACATTCGAAACGGAGCACCCTTCCACAACTCTATGTGGCTTCGTCTTTATTCGCGCCAATTTCCCATCCTGACCTCGTGTCTCTAAAATTACTTGCATATCACTATTGGTATCATCGGATGAGACATAAGCCCACCTGCCCAAAACCATAACCGATTCGACTATGTTATCGGGCTTGGGATCCTCGATTTTAACGGATGCGCCTTGTTTATCGGAAGCTGCTGTTTCGGTCGGTGTGCCGGGAGATAATTCACCCAATATATCTTCTACTAATGTCGCGTCATCTACTGAATTTCAAGTAATGTAGTGACAACCTGACAGAAGGCTTCGTGCTTGATCCGACCCGCCAGTACATCACATCATTATGCGATACTCATTAATTCGTATTTTATCCTAACGTATCGTGTGGCGTCAGGACTGACATAAACACGAAGACTTTCGACATGAGCCTTTGGTGGCAGAAGAACATACTCATTGTTCATCATCGGAGTGTACCGTAGAACACTGGTTGTCCCAGCGGCAATATCCGCAAGCCTTCTTTTAACTTCTGAGAGTCGTCTACATTTCAGCCCCTTATCCGATGCTGCAAGCTTCCGCTCATTATCACCGAGGCTCGCATAAAGCCGGTATGACTCCCAATTACTGGGATTGTGGCCAACGCGCAAATCTCCCGGGATATGCTTTAACTGCGCATCCGAAACCGGACTCGCCGCGATATCGACCAGATCGTTAAAATAAAGTTTTCCACCGGATTTCGCTGCCGTCGCGCGCCATTTCGCCAAGAGAGCGGCGGGAATCTCCTAGTCCAGGTCATCCACTAGGAACCTGCTCGATATCACGATATAACCATCATTATAAGACCACAGCATGTTGCATTGGATCGCCAGGAAATCAAGCGTCTCCGCCAGACTCTTCTTTCCGCTAATCTCCATATAAGCCGATGTATCTCGCTGCTCGAAATACTGTGCAACAAGTTTCAGATGAGCATGCCCGCACAAATCCTCCAGCACCTTTTAGTTTTGACATCTACTTCCACATCGGGTATAGGGCCAACACCGAACCTTGGCGGTATCTTTCTATACGATCGCTTATGTCTGCCAACGCGAACTGATTGACACGATCGATATGATCTTTCATAGCTTTTGCTCGTAGCGTATCGGCTTCTTCTTTGAGTATTCCGGCTTTGTCTCTAAGCAAAAACTTGACATAATTCAGGTCATTCTCCCTGGACCCGGCGGTTATAAAGGAGATTGCCTGAGTAATGTTCCCACTAGTCATTGATAATGACATCGACAGCCGCTCTCTTGAACGGCAGAAGTTAACTCTACCCACCGAATGTTCTTTATCCGATACGATAAACGATTGGAACATCGTATCACGGAAGCTGCGCGGCATATCGGAGGTGTTATGCGAGGCTATCTCATCGCTCTGGATAATCGCATCCAGCTCATTAGGAATCGCGGCAGGTTCACCTGACGCGGCGCCGATTGGAATAAGCGCCACGCCAACCAAAGCCGCCATAAACACAAAAACACGCCTGGATATCATAGAGCTCATCACATCCTCCGCTTTTCCCCTTATACCAGACGTGCTTGTTTACTTGATTGTTCTAAAGATGTTAATTCCGCATCACATCTCTACTGCCTCGGCACCTCGACCTCAGCCAGCGTCGATTCTACTACACGGTCCGCGTTTACTCCCTCGATCTCGGCCTCCGGCCGCAGAATCAATCGATGCCGCAGGACCGGAGCCGCGAGCTGCTTTACATCATCCGGGATCACAAAGTTTCTTCCCCTCAGCGCAGCCATCGCCTTTGAGCCGAGCAGCAGCCATATCGACGCTCTCGGGCTCGCGCCCAGCACCAGGTTGCGGTTCTCGCGGGTTCTTCGCACCAGCTTCGCTATATACTCGATAATCGGCTGCTCCGCTGCCACCGCGTTGACGGTTTTACGCAGCGCCAAGAGCTCCTGCATATCGATCACAGGCTTTACACCGGCTTCCTCCAAGCGGATCGAGTTGAATCCCGCGTTGTAGCGCGACAGCACCCCCACTTCGGTCTCGAACGCGGGATACGGCACGATTACCTTGAACATAAACCGATCGAGCTCCGCCTCGGGCAGCGGATATGTGCCCTCGTATTCGATCGGGTTCTGGGTCGCGAGCACCGTAAATACAGGGCTCAGGATATGCTCCTCGCCATCCACAGTTACTCGCCTCTCCTGCATCGCCTCAAGGAGCGCAGCCTGGGTTTTCGGAGGGGTGCGGTTGATCTCATCGGCAAGCAGCACCCCCGTAAACACCGGGCCCTTGCGCAGGTTGAACTTACTGGTCGATAGATCAAATACATTCGTACCGATCACATCAGAAGGCATAAGATCCGGGGTAAACTGCACCCGGTTGAAATCCGCAGAGACAGTGAGCGCGAGCGACCGGGCGATGAGTGTCTTGGCGATCCCCGGCACTCCCTCCATAAGGACATGTCCCTCGCTCAACAGCGCCACGAGCAGGTGGTCGATAACATCAGCCTGCCCCACCACCACTTTCGCAAGCTCAGTTCTTATCTTCTCTGCCGCATTAGAGACGGCAATCACATCAGGCATCGATTCTTGCAAGGCCAAGCTCCTCTTCGATCTTTCTAATCTCACCGGCAATATGCAGGAGTTCAGACTTCGACATCTTCTGTCCTGTTTTTCCCGGCTCGCAGTGTATGAGCAGGTTATCCACCTGCCTCGATATCGCTTTAAATCCATCGGAAGCGAGGACTCTCACGATCCTCTCATTCGGAACATCCGACGATAACCCGAGCTTTAAGCACAGGCTGTGTCTCAATGAACCGCACAGGATACCAGCCGCCATATCAGCCGCACCCGCGCGATCATAAAGCCTCCCGACCGACTCCACAAACTCATAACCCGGTCTTACGCTCGCGGCTGCCGGCAGCCGCCGCACCGCTCCGAACCGTCGTCCGTGGCCGTAGATGAGCGACAGCGCAACCACCAGCATAATGAGCGCCCCGATCTTCACCTGCCGTTCCGATCTCAGCATCAGGCTCCACAGCGAACCCTGATCTATACCTAAACCATGGTGATATTCATCAAAGAGGATCAGGTCGTTCCGATCGGCATGCTTCGTAATAATATCCAGCACTTTCAACGCGTTATGATAATCGCGCATGCCCCTGTTCGTGATCATCGCGCGCGAATTGAACGCATACACAAACCCACGGCCCAGTTTCCTGGTCGATCCGAAAGTCGCGGGGACATTATCCAGCGAATCGGAGAGAAATACGGCCGTCCCTCCCGCTCGGACCCACTTCTCCAGCGCGATTCGCTCATCGGGTTCGATCGGTATCAATCGAAGCGGCTGCACAACGATAAGCACCGCCGCTTTCTCCGGCATCTCTCCGTAAGGCAGCCTCAGCCGCTCGGCATTGAACCCCATCCGATCCTTAAGCAGCGTATAAAAAGCCTTAACGCCGAGTTTATCAGCATTATAGGTGCTGCTGATGGTAGATTCATCGTTATGGGGCTGCTGCGCGCAGACTATTCCCATCACCACGAGCAGGATAAAGACCCCGATCAGCACCCAGGCATCTTGCGAAACCTTCATACCTCGACCTCGCTCGTTATCCTCTCATAAACCTCGACCGCCCTGGCATAGTCCTCTTTAACACACTCCGCGCGGCCGTAGATTTTATGATCGAAGTCTAGGGTAAGCGGCTGCAGTTCGTTATGCGGCATATCGTGCCCACCTTGCTTGAGCTCTCGGAGATACTCCCAGTTCGTCCGGCTGCGCTCGAAACGCAGCGCTCGAGCTTCATCGAGATAGGAGATCGATGCAAGATAAGCGGTTCTGAACGCGCCGCGATAATCGCCTGCCTCCGCAAGCTTCGCCGCCTGTTTCACGAGCGGTTTCGCGGATGGCAGTTCATAATCCTCCGCAACATCCTCGCGCCGCACTTTCTTTTTAGCGCCTCGCCCCTGAATGAGCCATTTCACCACAAGCCCGAGCAGCGCGAAAAACGCCAGCACCACCACCCACGCAAGTATGAACGTCACAATACGATCGGATTTACCGAAGTGCGGGTGAAGGTGTCTAATCAACCAATCCCAGCATTTGCCAAGCGCCTTTACGACTACACTGTAAATCCACGCAAAGAATTTCGATACAGGATCCTGCTCGGTCGAGCGGTGATACTCTCGCGCGGAGAGTATATCCCGCAGATCCTGGCGCACCGACGCGGGATCGACGCTGCTCTTATTTGCGCCGGATGCGAACGCAGGCGCTGCTAATAAGGTTAAGAGCACCGCCAGGAGGAAAAACCGCTTCATTGCTCTATACCGCCGCCTCGTCCATCACCCGGCGGGACCTGCTCCTGATAAGGCTGCTGAACCTCTTGAGGATACTGCATCGTGGGCTGCTCCTGCGGCATAACCGGCACGCCATACGCCCCCTCCGGCGGCTTCGCTCCCATCTCATTCGCAAGCAGCATCAGGTCGAAGCCCTCTTTCCTGATGCGGATATCGTAGTAGAGCAGGATCGATGCAATCGAGATGAGTGGAGCAACGAGGGTATCGGCCATGGCAGTAATAATCGAATGAACGACCAGCACCAAGTGGTTCATCCCCGCGCCGTTGACCAGCCCCATCGCCAGGACCATCCTCGTAGGATAACTGACGATGCTGGGCACCATTCCTGATATCAATCCGACAAGGAGAATAAGCCCCAGGCCCTTTACTATACTTCCCGGCATTATCGTCCAGCTCCGCGCGAGCGCATTCATCGTTCCGCACGATTCCACGATCAGGCTCGGTTCGGCAAGGAGCAATCTAAGAGTAAGATAGATGACCGCGGCTATGGCTCCAAGAAACAGGACTATACCAGCCATCACGACCAGCACAAAACCGGCTGTACTGCCCATAGCTCCTGCTCCGACCGCCATTACACCGATAAGAACGCCGATGATCAATATGGGCGCCGATGTGGCAATCCCCTTAAGGAAGATCAAACCGAGCAGGGGGAAGAATACTTTTACCTTGAGAACTCTGCGGAAACACGAACCGATAGTAACGCTGTGACCAAGGTAGCGCTCGGATATCGCGATCGTCAACGCACCCGTGACAACCGGCGTAACTATGAACAGGTAGAGATATGAGATACCTATCGCCCCCAGGAGCGCTGGCAAGCGCTTCATCACAGCAGTCGGGTCAGCGGGTTGTGTTACGCTCATACTCGGCATCAGCTGCATGAGGTAGTATTGCGTAAAGAATGAATAAGGCACATGCATAACCGCCGCGATACCTATCAGCAGCGTAAAACTGGTCTTATACAGCTCGACCATCTCGTCAAGAATATCCGCGATCCCCATCGGCCGCAGACGGCGTATATTAGGTTGCATCCCAGCCTCCAATCACTAATAAGACCTGTATAATAAGCTTGACGCTCTAATCAGGATAATGTTTATAGGCTAAAGAGCCGCCGGGCGTTTTCTGACGTAGCTTTTGCCAGTTCTTCTAACGTAATACCCTTCACTCTCGCCGCTTCTTCGGCTACATATCGCACATAAGCAGGTTCGTTGCGCTTACCTCTGAACGGGATCGGGGTCAGGTAAGGGCAGTCGGTCTCGACGAGAAGCCTGTCGAGCGGGCAGATATCCACCACCCGCCGGAGCTTTTCCGAAGCCTTGTAAGTAATGGGGCCGTCAATGCCTATATAAAACCCCATATCCAACACTCGCCCCGCGAAATCCTCATCACCCGAAAAACAATGAAACACGCACCCCACTATATTCTGCGAATGTGCCACCAGCACCTGCAGCGCATCATCATTCGATTCACGGCTGTGAACCACTATCGGCAGCTCAAGCCGCCATGCGAGTTCAATCTGCGCTTCAAATGCGGAAAATTGCTCGGGGCGCGGGCTGAAGTCATAATGAAAATCGAGGCCAATCTCCCCAATTGCTAGAACCTTATCTCGCCGCGAAAGTTCCACCAGTTCCTGCTCCGCACCTGTATTATAATTTTTAGCATCATGCGGATGAACTCCGACCGTCGCGAACACGCTCTCATATTTCCGCGCCATCTCTACCGCCGCACGGCTTGATTCGATGTCATATCCGCACACGATTATACTCTCCACCCCCGCGTCAGCCGCGCGTGCGATTACATCGTCGATATCCTCGGAAAACTTGGGATCGTTCAAATGAGCGTGGGTATCTATAAGTCCGGTCAAAGTCGGGCTACCTCATGGCTGATAAAATCATCTAGAATGGCGTTGAAAAGATCGTGGCGAGTATAAAAGCAGAAATGCCCCCCATCCTCGATCACCTCGAGCGACGAATCAGGCAGCAACGTATCGAGAATCTGCGCTCCCTCGAGTATTTTTTCCCAGTCCCGAGCCCCAGCCACGACCAACACAGGTACCGCAACATCGCCAAGAACGGGGGTAAGATCAGTCTGCCGTAGAATTGAAAGCCGCGCGTTCAGGGTGGCACGATCGACGGCCCCCTTATTGCGCACCAGATACATAAGCGGGTCCGTATCATTCTCCTGGGCAGCCTTACCACCGAAAAGCCTCTTGCGCAGCCGCTCCCAGAAGGTCTCTTGCTCTATCTCGCCCGGTGAAAAGCGCGATAATAATTCCTCATCAACCACTCCCGCAAACGATGGAGCAGCCGATATGGTGATAACGGAGAGCGATCTTCCGGGATGAGTGACAGCAAAACGCAGGGCAATCGCCGCGCCGAGCGCATGCCCCGCCACAACGGCTTCGTAAACTTTCAAGGCATCGAGGAACCGCGCGAGGTCGTTTACGAGGAGATCGAGAGAATAATCCGCACGCCCGCGAGCGGAACGAAGATCACAACTGATCACCCGGTAGCGATCGGAGAGCCCCGATGTTTGATACCGAAACCACTCCGCCGTCCCGAAAAGCCCGGGGACAAAGACGAGAGGCAGGCCCGTACCGGCATCCGTATAGTTAACTCGCAGGCCATCAGTATCAATAGTCGGCACCCAGCGCCACCTCAGAACCGTAGTCAACCCTTCGTCAAGTGTATAATACTCAAGTAACCACTCAAGTGTCAACGAAATATCGGATTCGAAACACTTAAACTCCTCCGAAAATGGCGCTTTTACCATTTTCGTTCCCTTCGTGGCGAACACGATAGTCCTTGACCGGCAGCGGCCCGCAGGGCTGCGGGATATGTGCTGCGCAGCAGTCACGAAAGTGTTCGCCACGATTAATTACAAAGGGTTAAAACTGACGATTCCGATCGTCCGGGGAATCTGTTCTTTCAGCGACAGCACAATGATCAATCCGATGCTTTCGCCAGTCCTATCACTGCATAACCATTGGCAGGAATGCTTATACCGATGCGGAGCTTGTCGTTTGTCGATTCGATCCGAACCGGCTTGCCGCTGATCCACTCGACGGCGCATATGTTCCGGGGCAAGTGAAGGTCGGCGCGTGAGAGGTTCATGGTAATATTTTGCAGCTTTTCGGATGGGTTATGCAGCGTGAATGCCAGGTTTCCACTCTCCCACTTACCGTAACACTCGGTTCGGATCACGCCTGGCTGCACATCGGCATAGGGTACAGGCTCCCAGCCGGCAAGATCGAACCTCCGAATCAGTGGAATGTATTTCCTGAAAAGCTCTCGATCACGATTGTACCAACCGGGATTGTAGAAGTAGGCAACTTCGTTGATCTTACTGTGACCGTGGAACATGCTGGGATAAACAGCGTAGAACAAGCTGCGCTGGAAATATTCCTCCATACGGCTTCCATCGTCGTAATCGTTGTTCATCAGCATTACGTAAGGCTTGCGGGACGACATCGACCGGAAAAAGAGGTAGTAATCGTCCAGAACCGGCGTAAACTTGCCATTTTCGATCCAGCGATATTCACGACCGGGAATATCGACATAGGGAGCAAGGAACCAGTAGCGGTAGAAGGCATCGTTACCCATCAGATTTATGCCCTTCGCATGCAGCTTTTGGGAAAGATCCTTAATAAAAGCGTATGTGCCCCAGAAGTTCAGAAGCGTCACCTTGAATGTGGTGGGGTCGAATGTGAGCGGATAATGCGTAACCCGCCAGGCCGCACAGCTGAAGTTGTGGATCTCCCCACATCCCTCCATCGAGTCGATATACACTCCCGAGAGCCCGACCGGCGGCTGATTTCCCCAGCCAAGCGGACCTGCAAGCATACCTTGCTCGTATTGGCTTTTATTCGGCCACTTACCCCACTCCTCGGTAGATAGATCGGGGTCGCAGTTGACGCCGAACGGTGCGGATTTGGTGTAAGCGACCGGCGACAGGTAAAGATCATATCTTCCGTCTTCCAGCTTTATTCCGCTCGTGAGCGTGGCTTGAGCCTTTTTATCGCCCTTGAGCGCGTCTTCCCAGAGCTGTGACATAAAACCGGCATACGTGTGCTCTCCGCCCTCACGCAGCTCGCGCCAGTTCGTCTGCGGCTCCACATAGACATAGCTCTCAACGCCATGGCACACGTCAAACTTAACGCTGTCCCAGTCGCCATAGGCTACCTCGTGGAAGGCAAACCCGAAGTCACCGGAGTTTTTCACTGCGCTGAGCGGGGCGAACGGCAGCCAAATGCCACCGCTCTTCGTCCTGCGTGTAAACGCATTCGGATACAGGTCATGGTAGCGAGCGAGAGCGTGCCGGAACGCCCACTTCGCCGGCACTTCATAGGCGATTACAGTGGCATCGGCACGTGAAGGGAAATGCGAAGCGATGGAGGAAAGACCAAAATCGAACTCAGCGCGCAGTTCTTTCCTGACAGGATCGTAGATGAACCGGACCATTCGAGGGGCTGAGGAAAGCAGTGCCTGCCGTGGCATCGCGCACGCGCCACTCGGCGTCGGCAAGCCCCCTGGCAAATACGGAGTTTCCAAGCGAGTGCACGGGAGATACCATTCCAATAAGCAATGCGGACGCAAGCATGCAGAAGATCCAGTCGGTCTTCAATTTTACCTCACTTCAACTCGTCTATTGACACCAACGAGCCTACTACCGCTTTCTAAGCTCGCAGGCAAGGCTGTCCGTGAGCCGGCCATTGACAACATTTCTCATCTGCGGCACGATACAGGGCATGCCATAGATCAGGGTGGGATCGCCATACCAGTTTATCTGCCGCGTATCAAGATTAAGATCGGCAAAAACTACTCCATCACCGTGAGTTTCCGCGATAATCGCACCCGATGAATCAATAATCATGCTCGGTGGAACGATTGCTGATGAGACAAAGTAGATACCGTTGTCGAGTGCCCTGGTGCGCCAGGTGATAGGCTTACCGCCTGCGACGGGCAGGAATAAAATCTCGGCTCCCTTGTGAGCGTACAGCCGCGCCACCTCGGGAAACCACTCGTCATAACAGATATGGACTGCAATGCGCCCGAAGTCGACATCAAATACAGGATA
>Ga0207433_10006013_pt1 | contig 21330 bp, 31 predicted proteins | sample YelNatPaOPGAMG01_FD_187559 | JGI IMG/M metagenome (GOLD analysis project Ga0207433, IMG submission 187559) | Hot spring thermophilic microbial communities from Obsidian Pool, Yellowstone National Park, USA - OP-RAMG-01 (SPAdes) (version 3) | ecosystem: Environmental > Aquatic > Thermal springs... | reverse complement strand
TCAATGGTTATCGTCCGCAGTTTTATATGCGGACTACGGATGTGACGGGTGTGGTGAAGTTGCCTGAGGGTGTGGAGATGGTGATGCCTGGTGACAATGCTAATTTAGAGGTGGAGTTGATTGCTCCAGTGGCGATTGAGCAGGGTTTGCGTTTTGCGATTCGTGAGGGTGGTAAGACGGTTGGTGCGGGTGTAGTAACCCAGATCCTTGAATAACTGGAGAAAGGATGAATAAGTTGAGAATAAGGCTAAAGTCCTATGACCACAGAATCCTTGATCAATCAGTGAAATCAATTGTTGAAACAGTAAAACGATTCGGGGTCAACATATCCGGTCCAATTCCCCTCCCTACAGAGCGTTCCCTGTATACTGTCCTCCGCTCACCCCATGTGGATAAAAAGTCACGGGAACAATTTGAACTGAGGGTTCATAAACGCCTTATAGAACTACACGATGTAACTCCGGATGTCATTGATGCGTTAAATAAACTGGAGATTCCAGCAGGTGTTTATGTAGAGGTAAAGGCAATATGATTGGTTTGATCGGACAAAAAATAGGAATGTCACAACTCTTTACCGACGATGGTAGACTCATTGCGGTGACCAAGGTTGAAGCCGGTCCGTGTCCCATCGTCCAGATAAAAGATGAAAAGAACGACGGCTACAGGGCTCTTCAGATTGCGTTCGGGACAAAGAAAAGAGTTAATAAACCCCTTGCCGGGCATCTGAAAAAAGCGAATTTAAAATCTGCGAAATGGCTTGCAGAAATAAGAACGGATAACATTGAAAAGTATAAGATTGGTGATATACTGGATACAAGTGTCTTCAGTGTGGGTGATAAAATCAAAGTTACTGGTTATACCAAAGGGCGCGGTTTTACTGGTGGTATGAAGCGCTGGGGCTGGAAAGGTGGTCCTGCTTCCCATGGTTCAATGTTTCATCGGCGAATTGGTTCAGCTGGCCATGGTCATGCGGATCCCGGAAGAATTCTAAAGGGCAAGACGATGCCAGGCCATTACGGTAATGAAAGGGTGACGATTAAGAATTTACAGATTGTAAAGATTGAAAATAATATTATCTATCTAAAAGGTGCAGTTCCAGGTCCGAAGAATGGATTCTTACTATTAACCAAGGAAGAATAATATGGAGACAAAATTGTATAATAATCAGGGTGAAGAAATTGGAAATATAGTATTGCCAGAAAAGATTTTCAATAATAAGGTGAATAAAGCATTGCTATGGGAAGTTGTAAAAATCATATTAAATAATCAAAGGCAGGGAACGGCAAAGACCAAAACCCGCGCTGAGGTTCGTGGCGGTGGCAGAAAACCCTGGCCACAGAAAGGTACAGGACTGGCAAGGCATGGCAGCATTCGCTCTCCGATATGGAGGAAAGGTGGCGTTGTCTTCGGTCCAAAACCAAGAGAATACTATCAAACCATTCCTCAAAAAAAGCGGACAAATGCGCTCCTTTCAGCCCTCAGTGCTGTTGCCAAGGAGGATAGAATCCGTGTGATAGAAGGTATTAATTTTGATAAACCAAGCACGAAAGGGTTAAAAAATATCTTGAAGAAGATTAATCTTGATGGTGCAAAAATTCTAATATGTACTGATAAAATAGATAAGAATCTTTTATTATCAGCCCGGAATATACCTGACATCATCATAAGGCAATCTTCTGATTTGAATTGTTATGACGTGCTCTGGGCTGATTATCTATTATTAACAAAGAACGGTATATCTGGACTGGAGAAGAGATGCGACCTGAGCAAATAATTATTAGACCAATAATAACTGAAAAGGCTGACCGTTTAAGGGAATTAAATTGTTATCAATTCATTGTTGCGAAGAAAGCAACCAAGAATGCGATAAAAGAGGCCATTGAGAAGTTGTTTAATGTGGAAGTGCTGAGAGTTCACACTGCGAACTTCCGAGGAAAACTACGCAGGCTTGGCCGGTCCGAAGGTTATCGTCCTGGTTATAAAAAGGCGTCAGTTTGGATCAAACCAGGGCAAAAGATTGAAATAATTGAGGGTGTATAATGGGTATCAAGGTTTATCGTCCTTTAACTCCTGGACGCCGGTTCTATACAGTAAATGTTCCGCCGATAACAAAAACTGAACCAGAAAAGAGCCTGGTGGTTTCTAAAAAGAAGACCGGCGGTAGGAACAATCTTGGCCGGATAACAGCCCGGCATCGGGGTGGTGGACATCACAAAAAGATCCGCATCATTGATTTCAAGAGGGATAAAGATAATATACCAGCGGTGGTAAGCGCTATAGAATACGATCCCAATCGTAGTGCCTTAATTGCCCTCCTTACTTATAAGGATGGCGAGAAGCGCTATATTATATGTCCAGAGGGTTTGAACGTTGGTGACACAGTCATCTCTGGTGAGGATGTCCCTATAAAGGTTGGCAATTGTCTGCCATTGAGTAATATTCCCCTTGGTGTTGAAATCCACAACCTTGAACTTGCGCCAAATAAGGGTGGTGAACTTGTTCGGAGTGCTGGTCTTTCCTGCCAGATACTTGCAAAAGAAGGGAAATATGCCCATATTAAACTCCCTTCTGGAGAAATAAGATTATTTGACCTCCGGTGCCGTGCTACAATTGGTAGGGTATCAAATGCCCTCCATTCAAGTGTATCAATTGGCAAAGCAGGTAGAACCAGACACATGGGTATAAGACCTTATGTCCGTGGAGTGGCGATGAATCCAGTGGATCATCCGCTTGGTGGTGGTGAAGGTAGGGCACATGGTGGCAGACATCCAACCTCACCGTGGGGATGGTTGACTAAGGGTAAAAAGACAAGGAAGAAGAAGGTTTCTGATAAATTTATCGTAAAAAGGAGAAAATAATGTCACGTTCTTTGAAAAAAGGTCCTTATGTTGACCAGAAACTTCTTAAGAAAATTCAACGGCTTATAGAAACGAAAGAGAAAAAGGTTATCAAAACCTGGGCAAGAAATTCTGTCATCCCCCCTGAGTTTGTTGGATTTACGATAGCTGTCCACAACGGGAATCGATTTATACCCGTTTATATTACAGAAAGAATGGTCGGGCACAAACTTGGTGAGTTTGCTCCAACCCGAACATTCCGTGCCCATTCCGGCACAAGAAAGGCAGAAAAAGAAAGAGAGTCTGAAAAATGATGGCCCGCGCAGTTAAGAGGTATGAAAGGGTTTCTCCATTAAAGGTCAGGAAGATTTTAAGAGAAATTAAAGGAAAGGGTGTTCTTCAAGCAAGGGCGATATTAAGCCTTTACCATTCACGGACGAAGATACCAATCTTGAAAACACTGAACTCTGCTGTGGCAAATTTAAAGAATAAGGTGGGTTCAGCCCGAGTAGATGATAAAGACCTCTTTGTGAAAGAGGCGGTCGCCAATGATGGGCCACAGATGAAAAGGCTCCGGCCGGGATTTCGTGGAAGTCCAGCAATTATCAGAAGGAGGACCTGTCATATAAAGATTGTGGTGGATTCTTATAAACCAATTGAGGTTAGGAAAGGAGTGTAATGGGTCAAAAAACACATCCTATAGGTTTTCGTCTTGGAATAACAAAAGACTGGAAGTCAAAATGGTTTGATGAAACATCTTATGCTAAACTCGCAGTTGAAGATTTTAATATCCGCAGGTACCTCTCCAAGAGGCTTGCGGATTCTATGGTCTCGGATATCATAATTAAAAGAGTATCTAATAAAGTTATCATCACTATTCACACTGCCCAACCTGGAAAGGTTATTGGTAAGGGCGGTGAGGAGATTAAGAAGTTACATGAAGAAATAAAAAGTCTTATAAAAAGTGAAGTTGTAATAAATGTTGAAGAAGTGAGAATTCCTGAACTTGATGCCAATCTCGTTGCTCAGAACATTGCCCGCCAGATTGAGCAGAGGATCTCACACCGTCGCGCAATGAAACGTTCGGTCATTTCCGCAATGAAGATCGGGGCAAAGGGTATAAAAGTGAGTTGCGGAGGTAGACTTGGAGGTGCTGAGATTGCAAGAACAGAATGGTATCGCGAGGGGCGAGTGCCACTCCAAACGATTAAGGCAGACATAGACTTCGCACGTGCGACTGCGTTTACTATATATGGAACGGTAGGTGTTAAAGTCTGGATATATAAAGGAGATGTTCAATAATGCTTGAACCTAAAAAGACAAAATATAGAAAACAACAAAGAGGCAGGAGAAAAGGAAAAGCAACGAGTGGCAGCACCATTGCCTTTGGAGAATATGCATTAATGGCACTTGAACCAGCCTGGATAACCGCACGCCAGATTGAAGCAGCGAGGGTAGCTATTACGCATAGTATGAAAAAAGGTGCAAAACTATGGATCAGGATATTCCCTGATAAACCTGTCACCAAGAAACCCGCTGAGACAAGAATGGGAAAGGGGAAGGGTTCTCCTGAATTCTGGGTTAGTGTTGTTAAACCTGGAAGGATAATTTTTGAAATTGAAGGTGTGAGTGATGACGAAGCGAAGGAACTATTCCGCATTGCAGCGAGCAAACTCCCAATCAAAACAAGGTTTGTCAAAAGAGAAGAAGGAATAAAATATGAAGGCTTATGAATTAAGAGAAAAAACAAGGGAAGAACTGATTGAGATGTTAAATGGACTATACAAGGAATTATGGAACCTGCGAATAAGACATTCTACCCAGCATTTGCCCAACCCCCTGCGTTTGCGCACATTGCGTAGAGAGATCGCACGGATTAAGACAATTCTCCGTGAAGATGAACTTGGTAAAAGGAAACTAATTCAGGCAAAAACAGTTTCTGATAAAACAAAAACCAAGAAAGGAGAATAATGCGAAAAAGGAAGATTGGGTTAGTCATCAGTGATAAGATGCAGAAGACGGTTGTTGTTGAATTTGAAAGGTTTGTAAAACACCCTCTTTACAAGAAATATATAAGAAAAAGGACAAGAGTATATGCACACGATGAGAATAATGATTGTAAGGTTGGTGATAAAGTTTTAATTGAAGAGACCCGTCCACTATCAAAATTGAAGAGATGGCGGGTTTTGAGAAAGGTTTTATGAGTTTTAATGCGATAGTGAGGACCAAGTGATTCAGATCTATTCAAGATTAAAGGTTTGTGATAATACTGGTGCACGTATTGCAATGTGTATCCACGTAAGAGGGAGTTCAGGAAGAAGGTATGCCTATGTGGGTGACATAATCAATGTTACAATAAAAGATGCCTTACCCCATGCCCCAATAAAAAAGGGTGATAAAGCAAAGGCAGTCATCGTGCGCACGAAAAAGGAGATACGCCGTCCGGATGGTTCTTACGTCCGTTTTGACGATAATGCCTGTGTTTTAATAAATGAACAGAAAGAACCAAAAGGGACAAGGGTTTTCGGACCAGTCGCACGAGAACTCAGGGAAAAGGGGTTTACAAAAATACTTTCTCTGGCAAGTGAAGTTGTATGAAAGAAATTAAACAAACCAAATTTCATATTAAGAAAAATGACCTTGTTGAGGTCATAACTGGTGAAGAAAAAGGACGGAGAGGTAGGGTCCTTGAGATTGACCGCGAAAAAGCGAGGGCAGTTGTTGAGGGTGTTAATCTTGTTAAAAAACACCAGCGCGCCCGATCTCAAACCCAACCCTCAGGCATTATCACAATTCCTGCGCCAATTCACATCTCAAATCTTGCCCTCATCTGTCCTAAATGTGGTAAAAGGACAAAGATAAGAAGGGAAAAGATTGAAAATAAAAGGGTCAGAATATGTAAAAAATGCGGGGAGATAATAGAATGAAGAAGGAAGGTTATAAACCACGGTTAAAGATTTATTATGAAGAAACTCTCAGAAAGGCTTTAATGAAAAAATTGGGGTATAAAAATATCTATCAGGTTCCAGAACTGAAGAAGATAGTGATAAACTGTGGAGTTGGAGAAGCAGTTTCGGACCCGAAGATCCTTGAGATAATAAAAGAGGATCTCGCAAAGATAACCGGACAGGCACCTGTCTATACCCGCGCAAAAAGGCCCATCTCCAATTTTAAAATTCGTAAGGGGATGATTATCGGTATGAAAGTAACCCTGAGAGGTAACCGTATGTATGAATTCTTCGATCGCTTTATAAACTTCGCTGCTCCAAGGATAAGGGATTTCAGAGGGTTCAAGAGAGACTCATTTGATGGCCGTGGTTCATACAATCTCGGTTTGACTGAACAAACGATATTCCCGGAGATAGAATACGATAAAGTAAAAAAGGTTTTTGGAATGGATATCGCTATAGTCACATCAGCGAAGAACGATGAAGATGCCCTGGCACTGCTTGAAGGTTTGGGTATGCCTTTTGAAAAAAAGAAGTAAAAAGGAGGTTAATTGGCAAGGTTAAGTTTAATTCTTAAGGCAAAAAGACCCCCAAAATTCTCAACCAGAAGATATAACCGTTGCCAAAGGTGCGGAAGGGCAAGAGGTTATTATAGAAAGTTTGGGCTATGCCGTATATGTTTTCGTGAACTTGCCCTCCAAGGAGAACTTCCCGGAGTCAGAAAGGCAACCTGGTAAAGTCCTAAACTTTACCCTGACTTAAACTCTCTATCTTCTTTTCTAATTCCTCAATGCGTGCCCTTAACTTTTCTTTTTCAGCCCGTGAGATTTTTACTCTTACGCGCACAAGGAGGTAAATAACAAGAATAATTAGAATTGTCTGGAAGATATTAACAGGCAAAAGTTTCTGGGTTATAGAAAATATGAGAGTAAGGAAGGAAAGAATTAGAATAACCACCAGCACCTCAACCATAATTCACTCCTTGTTTTGGATACCTCTTTATCTCTTTGACCTTTAAGGATAAAATTCTCATAAAAAATTATACCCCAAAAAAGGCAAAAGTCAATGAATTAATATTATTCTTTAACGCCCGGTCTTTAATAGATACATGAGCATATTCTCGCATCAAGTTGTTGCAAGGTTGCAACAATTATATTGCAAATTTGCAACGACTTAGTTTATTTGCCTCACACCTGTAGAATGCGATTTTTTTCAGGCTCCAGCGGATATTAATGACGAAATTTTTTAAGCCACGAATAAATTGTTGCAACATTGCAACAATTTAACAGATTTTAAAAGAATTCGTTAAAAAAAAGTATATGAAATTTCATCACTTTTATTATTGAACCTTTCTTAATCCCTGGCACGAAAATTGCATATATATTATAACGGGTAGAGTAAAATAGGGCGGAAAGTGGAGAGGGTTTAAGTAAAAAAATTAGAAGCACTTCCGCCCTTATTATTTTTACTCTCTTGGAGAAATTATGAAGAGAACAAATTTTGCCTATAATCAGATGCCCAATATAAAAGAAGTAAAAAATCGTGCTGAACAGAAGTATATTATCACAATACTAAATACAACAAATTGGTGTATCTCCGAAGCTGCGCAACTAATGGGAATAAATCGTTCAACCCTTTTCCGTAAGATGAAGAGGTATGGAATAAAAAGGCCTAAAATTAAGAAATTTCCATTTTACTCGGGTAATAAATCAAGATAAATTCTGTTCTTCTTCAACTCATTATAAGAAAAGTAAACAAACCCTAAAAAAGGCCTTTGTGTGATCAGGGAAATCTGTCTCCTTATAGTCTCAGGCGAGAGATTGTATATTCCAACCCCTATTGCAACTTTCTTTAGGTTATTAACACTGTGCATCGTCTTATTTATTATCCCCTCTATATTATTCGTATATGCCATTAAACAGACAAAATCTATGTAGTCATTATTCACCCATGTAAGCCAGTCCTGATAGAACTCGTTACGGGCAACGACGAAGTCGGGTTTGACTGCGGTTGAGATAAGGCATTCAGGTTTTATGGATTTTACTTTAATCTTAACCTCTCTTACAAATTCTGTTAGGTCATCATTAACAAAATTCCACCACTTCCTGTTTAAATCGTCAATCCCCTCATAGCCAATCTTCAGAGAATCATCTCCAATTTTTAATGGATCATAATAGTATCTCCTCTGGAACTTTGTGCGCAGATGTATGTCATATATGAAATCCTCTTTTGGATATCTTATATAATCAAGATGGATACCATCAAAATCATATTTGGTGATAATCTCTTCAATTACTTTCAATAAATATAATCTCACACTCCTGTTTGCAGGTGAAAGATAATAACCTTCTATCTCTAACCTCTTCAACTCCTCAGGTGAATAATTTATTATGGACCTCTGTTCCCTATCAACAACAAACCAGTCAGGAGCAAAATTTATGGGATGCCTTTTATCATCTGAGAATGGGCTATAACCCCAGAAATAGAATGTATTTATCCATGCTGAAACTCTTATCCCTCTTTGATGGGCTTCTTTCAAAAAATCATTGAGCCATTTATCATCTTTGATTCTTGAAGGTAGAAAGCCCGATGGATAATATGCCTCACCATTACCAAATATCTGTAAAAAGATGTGATTGAACCTGTTATCAATTATACCAAATATTCCTTTACCATCCACTAATGACCATCTTGGAATCCATATTCCCTTTATCTGGCTAATATTGATTATAAAGATTAGCAAGAACATATTAAGAATCTAATTAAAAAAATTCCTAAGTCAAGATTTTCGGTGCTTGACAAAACTCAAAATATATATAAATTATGATATGCTTGTTAGTCAACTTACCTTCAGTTTTTTTCTGACACTCTTCTTGCTTTCTATTGGACTTCTCTATTTATATTTTAAAAACAATTTTGATAAAAAATTCTTATACGCAGGGCTCTTCTTTTTTTCAGGTGCGGGATTTTTATTTTCAAGTTATCTCATGAACCTTGAAATTCCACCTGAGAGTATTGTCTTCTGGAATAAATTTATGTTTGCCTGTATCTTTGCCTTCTTTTACTGCTTCCCACACTTCATCTATAGTATGCTTGATAAACCATATACAAAAAAATTTTCTTTATTATCCGGAATTTTTTCCGCAATTATAATCTTCTTACTATTTGCTACTGACTTATTTATTAAGAATAAAACAATTGAGTTTGCTGGTCATTTCAGGGCTTTAAAGACGAATCTAAACTATTTCATTGTTTTTCTCTTAATATTATGGACAGTTTATTTATTTTATGATGTAATAAAATATTTTAAAAATAAAAAACCCCAGATGATTGATGTTCGGCCAATGATTGCGGGAATTATAATTGCCATCGTATTTGGGACTGTTGACATTGTAGGAACTTTTCTAAATATACCTGTAATTCCAGCCATTCCTGACCCATTTATTTTTGGTATCTTCTTTCTGATGATAACCTTTGCCTGGTCATTTCTATCACAGTATTCAATAATCTTTGCGAATTTGAGCAAATCAAGAGAAGAGATTGAAAATTTAATCGCCAAATCTAATAAAAGTTTTCTTGAATTTGTCCAGTTGATCGCAAAGACCCTTGATGCAAAGGATGAATATACTGCAGGGCATTCATTGCGCGTCCTTGATTATGCAATGAAGATTGCTGAAGAGTTAAATCTTTCAAAGAACGATAAAGAACTTTTAAAACAGGCATGCCTTCTCCATGACATAGGAAAGATTGGTATCCCTGATGGAATATTAAACAAAAAGGGAAAATTGACTGAAAAGGAAATGATGTATATAAAAAACCATCCAATCCTGGCGAAGAAGATACTCGGCACAGTAGGCGATTTCCAGCCCATTCTTGAGATTGTCTATTCCCATCATGAAAGGGTTGATGGAAAAGGTTACCCAGAAGGGCTTCGTCATGATAAAATCCCGCTTCTGGCAAGAATAATTGCAGTTGCAGATACCTTTGATGCAATGACCTCGGAAAGACCCTACAGGCGGGCGAAGACAAAAGAAGAAGCAATTGAGGAATTAAAGAGGGTTAAGGATACCCAACTTGATGGTGAAATAGTTGATATATTTATAAAAATACTCAATACTCATTAATCTTTTCCAGTCTTCCATTTTTAAAAGTGTAAACAATTTCAACTGCCTTCTTCAAAAAGTCATTATCCTGTGATATAACCACATATGTAGAACCAAATTCTTTAAGGATCCTAAAAACCATCGTAATCCCCGATTCATCAAGACCATTTGTGGGCTCATCAAGGAGTAATACCTTCGGTTTCATCACAATAACTGATGCGATTGCCAATCTCTTTTTCTCACCCTCAGACAGAAGATAAGGTGCACGCTCCTCATATCCTTTCAAGCCCACCATCTCAAGTGCTTCACCAACTAATTTCTCAACTTCAGGTTTTGGTGTTCTTAGATTGAGTGGTCCAAAAGCAACCTCTTCCCGCACACTTGGGCAGAATAATTGATCATCTGAATTCTGGAATAAAAAGCCAATTATCTTACGTGCCTTTTGAAAATCCTTTTCCCCCTCCATCCTCTTTCCATCTATCTCAATAACCCCCTTTTGAGGTCTCAAAAAACCCATTATTATGTTAAAAAGGGTCGTTTTGCCACAACCATTAGGGCCGATTAGACCGATGCGGCTTCCCTCAGGAACAGTAAAATCAAGTTTGTCAAAGAGCAGTGGTTTGCCATTGTAGCCGAATGAGATGGAACTTAGTTTTATTAAAGGATTTTTTTCCATTTTATTATTATAATTGCAAGGTTGAGGGTAGTCAATAAAGAAATTCCAACTATGTCAATTATAGAGAATTTAAAATGGTCTAATAACCAGAATTTTCCATTAAAACCCCGGCAGACCATTGCCCTAAAAAGATTCTCTGCACGATTATAACTTTTAACCAGTAATCCTCCAACTATATACCCAATCGTGCGATAAGTATGAATAGAATTTCCAAGTTTGAAACTTCTTGCCTTGAGTGCCTTTACCATCTTCTCATATTCATCCGAAAGGACCCAGATATAACGGAACATAAGGAAAAACAGGAATACTAACTTCTCTGGAATCCTGAGATGCAACATACTATGGACAATATCAAAAATACTTGATGTTGCAAGAAAACAAACAAGGATGAGCATAATCGCATTTGCCTTGATTGTCAAAAGGATAGTGAATAGAATACCCTGGTAAGTAATTTTGAAACAACTTATCCTGAAGAATGTATCACCTGGATACGTCAGCGGAATGATGAGCCATAATAGTAGAATGAACCAATCAACCCCAAGCAATCTTTTTAATACCTCTTTAATTTCTATTCGGGCAAGGAGAACAAGTCCAATACCAATTGCAAGTCCTGTGATTACAGAACCAAGGTCATTCTGTAAGGCTATCACTAAGGAAAATATAAATGCATAAATAAGTTTTATGCGCGGGTCAAGTTTATGGATTATTGAATTTCCCTTTAAATGTTCTTCAAGCATTCCTCTTCTTCCCCATAAAATAGGCGCATATACCAACTATCCCAAAAATATAACCAATTCCACCGACCACATCTGTGAATCTTATCTGTTCTTTCTTTTGTTCAGCGATAATTTTTATAACAGGGTGGAGCCTTCTATCAATAGCATCCTCAATCAATCTTCTGATAACCACTGTATCAATATCTGCCCTGGAAGGGGATTTGGATGATTCCTTATTTTGACTGGTTTGTGCCCTTTCCATTTTTGGAGAAACTATTTCCGGTAAATCCTCGGCCGGAACAATGGTCTCTGCACGGTGTCCCATACCACCGATGATAACAATCTTCAGGTCATCTTTTTTAGGTATAACAAATGAGAATTCACCAAGGGAATCAGTCACACCACTGAGTAATTTATTCCCTGATTTATCATAAACCTCAATTATGCCCCCTTTTATCTTTCTCCCATCACTTGCATAGGACTGTGTAAAGATTTTATTTCCTTCTACTGTGGCAAAGATATTGATTTTATGGCCAAAGATGAAACAGGGAAAGAGAATTATCAAAACAAAGTTTCTAATGTCTCGCGTAATCATTAAACCTCCTTTCACCTTTTTTAATTTAGTAATTCAGGTTTTACCCTTTTCAAAAATAATACTACAAATCCTGTCAGAATACCTTCAATAACCATCACCGGTATATGAACAATTACAATCATCTTCGCAACCGGTATGAATACCTCACCACTCAACGAAAGTGATAATGCGACAAGCAAGCCAGCAATAAATACACCTGCAAACCCGGATAAGAAACCGCTGATAAAATTGAGTAATTTATTTTGTGACTTCGCCAATCCTTTAAAAAATAAAAAACAAAATACCGCTGATGTTGCCATCGTCGCCGTATTCACACCTAATGCGGTAAGCCCACCAAACTGGAATAAGATTGCCTGTAAGAATAGACCAAGGAGCAAGGCTGGGAACGAAGCCCAGCCCAAAATTATTCCGCAGAGTCCATTGAGAATGAGATGTGCACTTGTAGGACCAACAGGAATATGGATGAGCGAGGCAACGAAGAATGCCGAAGAAAGGACTGCAATCTTAGGCATATCCTGATACTCTATTTTTTTTAGACCGATTGCAGTTCCAGCAACTGTAATCGTCGCACCACCTATCAATACCGGTGCAGAAAGAACTCCTTCAGCGATATGCATAACTCACCCTATTTCATCTCTTCACATTTAACCCATATCACTGCACCAATCTCAACAGGATATTCTTTGTTGTCCTGTTTGTTGAGGAGTTTTGTCTCCCTTTCGCTTAAGGCGGCAAAACCCCACCAGCCAGGTTTGGGCATTGCATAGACAAAGACACCCTGGGCATCGGTCTTTATCACCTGGGTGATATATGGCTCCTTTGGCGCGGTGTATTTCTTATTTATATTGTAGTACTCAACCTCAACATCGGTAAAGGGCGCAGGTTTTCCATTCACCTTTACAAGACCAGAGAAGACATTGCCTGCATATAACCCATAGGGTCTTGTCAAAGGTATTATCTCAGTCTCTAAACCAATCTCAGCATCCCAGCCCTGTTGTAAGCCAAAACCATTGACCACAGTCTTTGTATAATGGACAATAAACTTTTCTTCTGCAGGTTCCCAGTATGGTGCAGGTTCAACAAAGAAGACATAATCACCAGGTTGCTTTATTTTGTAACTTCCAGACCAGGCTGAAAGGCCATCTATCTTTTTTTCTGAAATCATACTTAAAAGATTTTCTTTTTTCTCACCATTTATTAAAACCCCAAACTGAATAGGTTTAACCATATTGAGCATCTGTTGCTCAAACGGATGGCAGAAGAGAAGTTCAAGGTTTATTGTCGCTGATTTCTGATCTTCTACTATATTGTCGCTGGGCACAATCATCTGGAAATGGCCATATAAAGGCATTCCAAGAAAAAGCCCAGCAATAAATCCGAGTATTATTTTATTGTGTTTCATTTTTTCCTCCTTTATTAACATCTTTGGATTAGGGACTTCAGTCCCATATTTAAAGTTCATAATGGATACCAAAAGTAGCGATTTTTTCTTCAAAGTCAAAATCGCCTGTAAATCCTGCATCAAGCATCAATCCTTCTTTTATTGTCCAGCGTCCGCCAACAAGGAAGTTCTGGGTCTCTTTCTCACCAAGAACCTCACCACCTAAGGCAAGATTTCCAAAACTATAGATTACTGCACCGGAATAGGTGATGCTTGAATCACCAGTTAGATATCCAAGATTCGCATCAAATTCCACTGGTCCCAAACACCGGGTAAGGATACAATTGAGTGCATAAGAGGAGCCACCGATTTCAGCAGTAAAGGATGTCGCGAGAAAATCTGGCAAGATTACATATTTAAGGCAGAGTTCCGAAGGCGTGAATGAATTTTTGGGCTCGGTTACGATATTAAACCCAAAGCCAATGCCAATATCCATCTTATCGGTCAGACCATGTTTGAAACCAAGACCCAGATTGCCGATTTCACTCCATAGGTCATAACCAAGTTCAAGTTCATAGGCACCAGGCGATACCGTGCCCGCATCATCGGTGCTAAAAGGCCTTGCCGCAAAAGCAAGCCCTACCAGCACAAATATTATTGCGATATTTAGTAGCAGTTTCATTTGTTGCCTCCTTTCGTGCTACTAATATAAAAAAGGTAACACTTATTTTTAACTTCATACTTTCTTATCTTTTGTATTTCATTTTGTTATGCCAGTTTTTTGCCCGTGCTTGTCGTTGTCAACTGGCCATGCTTTATGCCTTTTGTGCTTAAGAGTCTATCCGCAATCTTTTTGACTTCGTCTGCCCTGCCCCTTATCGCCAGCATCTCAAGACAGTTATGTTCGTCAAGATGGATGTGCATTGTAGAAATTATCTGCTTATAGTATTTATGTTGCATTTCGGTCAAACGTTCGGTCAATTCCCTTACTTCATGGCTATATACCATTGTAATTGTTGCGACAATCTCTTCTTTTGAAGATTCCCATTCCTTCTGCACAAGTTTTTCGCGGATCAGTTTTCTTATCGCCTCAGAACGATTCTTATATCCCTTTTCTGCAATCAACTGGTCAAAATCCAAAAGCAATTTTTTGCTCATTGATACCCCAAACCTTACCGCATCAGCCATTCTTCTCCTTCCGCAAAAAGAAATATCTGATATCCTTTTTTCATAATAAGTGTTACCTTTTTAAAAATCATAACACATTATATTCAAAAAAAGAAGTTTGTCAAGGGCTATAAAATAGTCTTTGCCTTTTCTATCTCAAAATCAATAAAATCACAATGATGGATCAAAATTGCCTCAGGCGAACGGTTCACCTTCTCACCTTCTTCAGAATGGGCACAAACAATATGGGCAATCTCTAAAGGCAGGCCTGCCTCAAGCACAATATGATAACCCGAGACTGGATGGCGGACAAGTTTACCATAGGCACTTTTAATATATTTTCCATTCTTATATTCATATTCAAGCAATTTTCCCACATCATGAACCAACCCACCTGCTACAACTATATCATAGTTTAGGTCATCCCTAATTCGGGCAATTGCCATTGCCATTTTCGTTACTGCACGGGTATGTTCAATCAAACCCTTTCTCGTATTGATAAGGAGTGTAAATGGAATATTTTCAATATCCTGCCATCTTCCTTTTTCAATCGCTATAAGCCAGGCGTTAATAACTCCCTTTCTTAATTTTTCTTCTTTTATTTCCCCTATCTCTGGAAACAATCTTTTTATGTAATTCTCATCCATCTTTTATCCTATTTTAAAGATTTTAAATATTTAAGCAAACCGCCCGCATTAATAATATCTTTTTCCAATTTGGAAATCGGCTCAGCATGATAGGTTTTGTTCTGGGTTAAATTCTTTATTTCACCGGTCTCAATGTTCACCTCCAGAATATCACCCTGATTAATCTCCTTTGCTTCTTTTAATTCCAATATGGGTAAGGCAGTATTAATACAGTTGCGGTGGAATATCCGTGCAAAAGATTCTGCAATAATAACACTAACACCCACTCCTTTTATCGCAATTGCAGCATGCTCCCTTGATGAACCACATCCAAAATTCTTTCCTGCCACAATGATGTCGCCCTGTTTAACATTCTTTAAAAACTCCTCTCCCCGATCTGTGCCTTCCATTGCATGCTTTGCCATCTCAGCCTTATCAGTGAGAGGCAAATATTTTCCTGGATATATCTGGTCTGTATCAATATCATCTCCGAATTTCCACACCCTTCCTTTAAATATGTTATTCAGAATGGACATATCACCCCTTTATAAAAATCTATTGCCATAAATCCAGTGGTGAGGTTATCTCGCCCATCACCGCACTTGCTGCTGCAGTTGCTGGTGATGCAAGATACACCTCTGCCCCCTTTCCAAGTTTACCAATAAAATTCCGATTGGAGGTAGAGACCATTACCTCACCAGGGGCAAGAATTCCTGGGTGGCCGGTAGTGCAAAGTGAGCAACCTGGATTAACTACCACAGCCCCACTTTCCAAGAAGATTTTATACAAACCTGCTTCTTCCGCTTTCCTCGCCACATCCATCGTTGCCGGGACAATGATCAGCCTCACATCTCTATGAACCTTTTTACCCTCAAGGATTCTTGCTGCAATCTTCAGGTCTTCAAACCTTCCATTTGTGCAGGAACCAATAAATACCTGGTCAATCTTTCTGCCTGCGACATCCGCGACATCTGTGACATTATCAGGAGAATGGGGGCAGGCGATCTGGGGCCGCAAATTTGTAATATCAAATTCATAGATTCTTTCGTATTCAGCATCTGAATCAGCACTTATCGGCTCAGCATCTTCAATACTATGTGTCCTCAAAAATTCAAATACAGTTTCATCAGGTTCAATAAATCCAACATCCCCAGACATCTCAGTAACCATACTCGCTATTGTAATCCTTTCACTCAAATCCATCATCTTTATCGCCTCACCACAGAATTCAATTGCACGATTCAATGCACCACTCGTTGTGAGGTTCTTAAGGATATAGAGTATCACATCCTTGGCAGTCACCGGGTATTTTAAAATCCCATTGACTACTATCTTTATCGTCCTTGGAACTTTAAACCATAGTTTTCCATTATAAAGTGCCCCAGCAATATCGGTTGTGCCCATACCAAAGCCTGCTGCACCTACAGCACCAAGGAGATTCATATGACTATCAGTGCCGATAATAATGTTCCAGGGTTTGACCAGGCCGTTTTCCAATAAAATATGCTGGCCAACACCTGTGTTGACATCAAATAATCTTATCCCCTTCTCCCGGGCAAAATTTCTTAGGATCTGCTGGTTCCGTGCAACCTTCTCGTCCCTTGGCGGTATATGTAAATCAAATGTTATCGCCACTTTATTAGTATCAAAAACAGGTGCGTCCTGAAAATTCTCTTTAAATTCCTGGACTACATTAGGTCCGCCAAAATCACGCATTGCCACAAGGTCAATATTTGCCCATATATATTCATCAGGTTTAACCTTTCTACCCGTAGAACGTGAGAATATCTTCTCAATTATTGTCATAACTTTTCGGCAATAGCCCTTGCCATATCAAGGGTTGAACTACTTCCCCCCATATCATAAGTCTTAACTTTACCCTCTTTGATGACCTCTGCGACTGCGTTCTCAAGCCTACTCGCAAGTTCTACCTCACCCAGCCATTCAATCATCATCTTTGCTGCAAGAATTGTAGCAATGGGGTTTACTTTATACATCCCTGCATACTTCGGTGCTGAGCCATGGGTTGGTTCAAATACTGCAAGCCTTTCACCAATATTCCCTGAACAACCAAATCCCAGACCACCAACCATCTGTGCACACAAATCTGAAACAATATCACCATAAAGGTTGGGTGCTACAAGAACATCATAATTATAAGGGTTTTTCAATAACCACATCATTATTGCATCTACATTTGCGTCATCCATAAGGACATCAGGATATTCCTTCGCAACCTCTCGCGCAGTCTCAAGAAATAATCCATCAGTTGCCCTGACCACATTTGCTTTATGAATTATTGTCACCTTTTTTCTTTTATTCTTTCTTGCATATTCAAATGCCGCACGAATGATTCTTTCTGAGCCCTTACGGGTATTCACTTTACAGGAAATTGCAATTTCCTGAGAACCTAAATTTTTAAATGGCTCAAAGTTTTTAGAAATCTCACCAAGCAATTTTGATAATTCTCCAGGTACTGGATAAAACTCAACGCCAGAATATAAATCTTCAGTATTCTCTCTGAAAATGACGAGGTCAATACCCTCTTTATAGTTTAATGGATTCCCTGGATATGCCTTACAGGGTCTTAAGCAAATATACAGATCGAATAACTGCCTCATCCTCACGATGGGTGAACGATAGACCAATCCTTTACCCTTTAATTCAGGTGCTAATTCATCCTCTGCCTGTTTTGTTGGTTTTGATGTTATCGCCCCGAATAGTGCGGCATCAACATTCTTTAATAGTTCTATCGTCCTCGGAGGTAAGGGGTCTCCTTCCTTACACCAGAATTCCCAACCAATATCCCCGTGGATATATTCGGCATCAAGATTTAGTTTATCAAGTACGATCTTTGCTGCCTCAAGAACGTCATTTCCAATTCCATCTCCAGGTAGCCATGCAATCCTGTATTTTGGCATCAAAACCTCCTTTTAACCATTATAAAGACTGAATATTCTATCTAAAATCAAATCTTAGTCAATATCCTGAGTACTCCCAACTTTGTTGGCGGATTTGTATCATCTCAATATTATCGCCTTCTGCATTCTTTTAAAATCACCTATATCCAGACTTAATAAAATATATACCCGGAGGAAGTGCAACCAAAATCATCGGTTCCGTCTCAACTAATAACCCCCAATTCGCAGTTGTCAGTAACCAGTGAAAAGAATTTTACAACACTGCCCGTTACATCATATATTTTTAACCCAACTGATTTGGGAACGGAGATGCCGGATATGCGTTCGTTGCTTCACATCTCGCCTCTGATATCTCATATCTGATATCCAATCTGTTCCTGAACGGATTTGGATAGATTTCTAATTGGAGATTACGGGTCATTGATTTTAAATGTGATTTTTCTCCAATCCCTACAAGATTTATGCCAAAAAAGTGCGTTATTGAATCAAGGAGGACTGCCTTTGTTGAAGGCTCATTATCTACAAGTCCAGCAAGTTTAAGTGATACTCCAACCGTCCTATAATTATTTATGATATTTGCAACACCACAGTAATAGTCATCATCCTGGTCATGAAAAATTCTAAATCCTGTATCTGTTGAATCAATCACATCAAGATAAAAGTTTTCACCATTATATCTAAAATTCATACCTTCTGTAAATGAATTATTTACCCCTTCAATTGGACCCATATTCGTGTATCCATCATTTATTGGTTTTATCCCAAAATACGGATTAAAATTGAAGTCGTATTGGATAAAAGGGTCAAAAGTCCAGCATTATCCGCCTTCAAGATACATATTCCCACCCTGGTTCAAAAATCCGATTGGAGTTTCTTTGGGAATCATCAATAGAATAAGAAATTAAGGTGCAATGTGGTGATGGTCCATTATATGTGAGGCTTATATCATCGGCAAAGACCTCTGCCTCAGAATGGAATGGTCAACAGCCATAGGACTGGCAGAATACAAATGACTCTTATTTTTTGAATCTCTGAAGGATTCACTCCTGGTAGATTTTGCATTTCGTCTGAGATATTGATTGTATCACTAATCCAGTTTGTATCACCCAGTTCAATCAAGTAAACCTCTGGTGAAGGAGACCAGTAAAGAGTATCACAATAATTGTATAGTCTTGTTTCGTCAAGAATATTTTCGTCAATGTCAAGATAAGAAATAACTATTGAAGCAACTGCAGGTGATGAATGGGATGTATCAGCGCACCGAGTAAAATACCTTCGTTTTGAATGATAAATCAAGGTCAAGGCAGTTGATATAACAGATTTGGGAAATGGCAGTTATAAATCTATCAAACCTGCCCACATATACCTCAGAATCTGGGTCTTCTTCATAGATTTTATCTGTTGTTATTGTGTATGTTTCACCATGTGCATAAGTATTCCAGTGCTTGAGTGAGTCTTCAAATTTACCATTGAAAATGAATTCACCCGCACAAAGAAAACAAAATGAGAGTAAGATAGTGAAAGTTCTTTTCATACTTAAATTATTAACCTAACAGGGGCAAAAATAAAAATAAACCACCCAGGATTATTAAAAATCCCAGGAAGTCAAAGATAATGCCTGCCTTAATCATTCTCGTTATGGGCACATAACCAGAGCCATAAATTATTGCATTGGGCGGGGTTGAAACCGGTAGCATAAAACCATAACTTGAACCGAGACAGGCTCCGAGCGCCGGAATCAGGGGATTGACCTGGGCAGCGATAGAGAGCGAAATCATAATCGGAATAACCATATTTGCTGAGGCAGTATTTGAGGTGAGTTCACTTGTAATTATCGCAAGCATTATTGAAATTGCAGTTATACTGAATAGACTGTGGGCACCGGTCAGGTTCAAAATCCCTTTGCCAATATTCTCGGCAAGGCCGGTTGAAAACATAAGCGAACCCAATGACAACCCGCCGCCAAACAACAAGATCGTTCCCCAATCAATATCAACTGCTTCTTTCCAGGTGATAGTCCCTTTCCTTTCTCTGCAGTCCTGTGGTAAAATAAACAAAATGATTGCACCGATGATTCCTGCAACCCCTTCGGGTATATGTGCCTCCCACCATTTGCAGCATTGGGCATCCGAGCCAAAGATAAGGGCTAATACACCAGGGAAGACCCATAAAACCACGGTTAACAAAAATGCAATGAGGACATTCCTTTCACCGGTTGTCATCTTGCCCATTGACTCTCTTTCCTTTACCACATATTCATCAATCCCTGAAAGTTCTTTGAATTCAGGTGGAAAGAGTAGTTTGATGAGAAAGAACAGAATTATGTACATTATAATAACCAGTGGAATAGCAAATAACATCCATCTGAAGAATGTGATATCTTTATTCAGAAGTTGTTTTATCATGCCAATTCCAATCAAATTTGGCGGCGTGCCCACTGGCGTTCCAATACCACCGACCGAGGCGCCGTAGGCAATTATAAGCATAAGACCCGTAGAATATTTCAATTTTCTTACATCTTTTGAATGCAGGTGGGCAATGGTATTAAGGATGCCCAGACCTATGGGATAGAGCATAGCTGTGGTTGCAGTATTACTCACCCACAATGATATAATCACAGCAATAATACCGAGTGTGAATAAAATGCGATTACTACTCTTGCCAATGCCTGGTATAGAAAGAATTGCAAATGCAAATCTACGGTCAAGTCTATGCACCATCATCGCCTTAGCAATGATAAAACTACCAATGAACAAAAATATAATAGGGTCGGCAAATGGTGCAAATATCTTCTTCATTGTATCAACACCCATTATTACACAAAGTGTTGTGCCTAAGAGTGCAGTGATCGGAATAGGTACTGGCTCAGTTATCCACCAGATAACGACCCAGCCGAGTATTGCGGAAAGATAATGGGCATTCCTTGAGAGATTAGGCATCGGAAGGCATAATAAAAAGATAAAAAGAATCGGACCAAGAAAAAAACCGACCGTCTTTCTTATTCGTTCAAACTTTTCTTCAACTGGAGAAATCCTTTCTTCTATCTCTTCCATTTTCAAATCATATAGAACTTTGGGCAAATGTCAAGCACAAATAATGAAAAATAACCCTTTTTTATGATAGGGCAGGAACTTTAATCATGTATTGTGGTATTAATTCGGACTGTAATGCGTATGGACCTTGTTTACACTTTTCCAGTGAGAACTGGTAGTAAGATTATCTAAAATTACCGATGGAAATAGCGCAATATCTCGGCTCAGTTCAGGCATAACCTCCTTAGCATACTCAATCGGTGTCTTGCCATCAAGATTCTTCCCAGTATGGGCATGCCTGGTATTGTAATATCCAATCCAACTATAC
>Ga0207433_10006012_pt1 | contig 21332 bp, 28 predicted proteins | sample YelNatPaOPGAMG01_FD_187559 | JGI IMG/M metagenome (GOLD analysis project Ga0207433, IMG submission 187559) | Hot spring thermophilic microbial communities from Obsidian Pool, Yellowstone National Park, USA - OP-RAMG-01 (SPAdes) (version 3) | ecosystem: Environmental > Aquatic > Thermal springs... | reverse complement strand
TAACAACCCGTTTTTCCTCCTCCGGAATTGCTGAATTCTTCCTTGGTGGAAGGAAAATGAAAACCTTTGTTGTTGCCCTTGCCGCTGTAACCTCAGGAAGATCTGCCTGGCTCCTAATTGCCATGTCAGGAATGGCTTTTGTAAGAGGGGTATCAGCGATATGGGCTGTTGTTGGCTATATTCTAATGGAGCTTTTTCTTTTTGTCTATGCAGGTAGAAGACTTAGAAATTTCACTGGTAATATGGGAAATCTGACAATCCCTGATTATCTTGAATCAAGATTTGGAGACAAGTCTCATATTTTGAGAATTTTCTCTGTTATTCCAATAATTATTTTTATGGTCTCCTATGTCTCAGCCCAGTTCAATGCAGGAGGGAAATCCCTTTCAGCAAGCTTTGGTATATCCCAGCTTGGAGGGGTTCTAATAACAGCTGGAATTGTTATTTTTTACACAATGATGGGAGGTTTTCTCGCAGTCTGTTTAACTGACATGATTCAAGCTATTATAATGATCTTTGCCCTCATGATTCTTCCAGCAGTTGCAATTTTTAAAATAGGTGGATTAAATGAACTTCTATCAATATTGAAGGGACTTTCTCCCCAATACATTGACCCCTTCTCCCTTTCCTTTGGAACCTTTATAAGCTTTCTCGGAATAGGTTTTGGCTCCCCTGGGAATCCCCACATTCTTAACAAATACATGTCAATTGAAAATCCAGAAAAACTTAAAAAAACTGGATTCATAGGAACTTTATGGAATGTTCTTATGGCTTGGGGAGCAATATACATTGGTCTTGCTGGAAGGGCAATTTACAAAGAACTTGCTTATTTACCCAATAAAGATCCAGAGACAATTTATCCTTTATTGAGTTCCCAGTTCTTGCACCCCTTTCTCTTTGGGATAACTATTTCGGCAATTTTCGCAGCAATAATGTCAACTGCTGATTCTCAGCTTCTCGTTGCCTCCTCTGCAATAATTAGAGACCTTTATCAGCAGATATTCTCAAAGAATAAAGAGCTCTCTCAAAAACAGCTTGTTTTCTGGAGCAGGGTTGCAACTTTCGGAATGGCAATTGTAGCATTAATTTTTGGAGCAGTGGCAAAGAAACTGGTCTTCTATCTTGTCCTCTTTGCCTGGGGTGGACTTGGTGCTGCCTTTGGACCATCGATTCTTCTCTCCTTATACTGGAAGAAAATAACAAAATGGGGAACAATTTCAGGAATATTTGTGGGAACAATTACTGAGATTGTATGGTATTCAATTCCTTCTTTAAAATCATTGGTTTCCGAGTGGGTTCCAGCTTTTATTCTTTCTCTTTTAACTGTAATTATTGTAAGCCTTTTGACCAAACCTCCTGAAAATGCTGATCATCTTATGGATTTAATGAAAGGATAAATTTTGATAATATATTCTTGGAAATGAAAAATTTGGAGGAATTATGGATTTTTTATTTAGTGAAGAACAGATACTTTTAAGGGAATCTGTAAGGGAGTTTGCTCTAAAAGAGATTGCCCCAAGGGTAAAGGAGATGGATGAGAAAAAGGAAATACCTGCAGATCTGCTAAAAAAAATAGCTGAAATGGGCTATCTCGGAATAATCTTCCCTCCAGAATATGGGGGAGCAGGTCTCAGCTATATTGATTACTGCATCATTCTTGAAGAAATCTCTAAGGTTGACCCATCAATTGGACTTACAATTGCTGCCCACAATTCCCTGTGTTCAAACCACATTTATCTTTTTGGAAATGAGGAGCAAAAAAGAAAGTATCTTACAAGACTTGCAAAGGGTGAAACCCTTGGTGCATGGGCTCTCACAGAACCTACAGCTGGCTCTGATGCCGGTTCAATCAAAACAACTGCAAGGAAGGAAGGAAATAAATGGATTTTGAATGGGACAAAGGTCTTTTGCACCAATGGCTCAACGAGCGATATTATTGTTGTAATGGCTGTAACAGACAAAAGTAAAGGGAAAAGAGGGATTTCTGCCTTCATTGTTGAGAAAGGAACAAAAGGTTTTTATCCCGGAAAGAGGGAGGACAAATTGGGGGTTAGAGCATCTGATACTTCAGAGCTTATATTTGAGGATGCTGAGGTTCCAGAGGAAAACCTTTTGGGTGAGGAAGGAAGGGGTTATCACGATGCCCTGACTGTTCTTGATGGAGGAAGGGTTTCAATTGCAGCCTTTTCCCTCGGAATTGCAGTTGGTGCCCTTGAATCAGCCATAAAGTATTCTAAGGAAAGGGTTCAATTTGGGCAACCAATATCAAACTTTCAGGCAATCCAGTGGATGCTTGCTGAGATGGCTACAGAGGTCGATGCAGCAAGACTTTTAACTCTTAGATCAGCCCAGCTAAAAGACAAAAAACTCGATGCAATAAAGGAATCCTCAATGGCTAAATATTATGCATCGGAAGTTGCAGTAAAATGTGCCAATCTTTCTGTCCAAATCTTTGGAGGGTATGGTTTCACAAGGGACTTCCCAGTGGAAAAATTTTACAGGGACTCAAAGATTGCTACAATAGGCGAAGGGACATCGGAAATTCAGAAATTGATAATCGCAAAGGAGGTTTTAGGAAAATAGATGGAAGAAAGATTTTCTGAATTGATAAAGGGAATTTTGGAAGGAAATCAGAGAATTATAGCAAAAACAATCAGTATGGTGGAAAATCAGGAAAACGGATCAATCGAGATTCTTAAAAGAATATATCCAAAGACAGGAAAAGCTCGTGTCATCGGTATAACTGGCTCTCCTGGGACAGGAAAAAGCACCCTTGTTGACCAGATGATTTTTAGATGGAGGAAAGAAGGGAAAAAGATTGGAGTTATTGCTGTTGACCCAACAAGCCCCTTTTCTGGTGGAGCGATTCTTGGTGACAGAATAAGAATGATGAGGCATGCTTACGATGAGGAAGTTTTCATAAGGAGCATGGCATCAAGGGGTTACCTTGGAGGTGTTTCAAGATTTACAGGGGATGCTATAAAAATTCTTGATGCATCAGGAAAGGATATAATAATTGTTGAAACTGTTGGGGTTGGACAGGATGAAATTGAAATTGTTAAACTTTCAGATCTTGTAGTCCTTCTTCTAAATCCAACTTCTGGTGATGATATTCAAGCTTTTAAAGCAGGAATAATGGAAATTGCAGATATTTATGTTATCAATAAGGCTGACCTTCCAGAAACAGAAAGGTTGGAAATCCAGCTTAACGCCCTCCTTTCCCTCTCTTCCAACAAAAATATTCCAATAATTAAAACTGTGGCTATAACAGGAGAAGGTGTCGAGGAACTTGTTAAGACAATCGACCATATGACCTCCCAAAGTAATAGGCTCAAAAATATAGAAAAAAGAAGAAAAGAGTTTGCTAAATGGCTCCTTTTTGAACATTTAAAAGAAATTCTTTCCTCAAGGGTTATAAGGGGAATAACTGATGAGGAAATGGAAAAGATTGTTGAAAGAATATACAGTAAAGAAATTGACCCCTATTCCATGGCTGAAGAACTTGCAAAAAGGGCAAAGATCAATGAAGATTGACCATATTGCAATTGCTGTAAAGAACATTGAAGATGCCATTGAAAAATGGAGCTTATTTTTAAACTCAAATCCTTCAATAAAGGAGATTGAAAGCGAAGGAATAAAATTATTTTTCATTAAAATAGGGGATACAAAAATAGAAATAATTTCTCCCTTAAATGAAAAATCAAATCTGAATAATTTTTTAAACAAAAGGGGAGAGGGACTTCACCACATTTGCTTATCTGTTGAGAATTTTGATGAATTCAGGAAAAAGCTTCAGGATAAAAACATTCAGATTGTCAAAGAGGGGAAAGGATATGATGGGAAAAGAATCCTCTTCTGTCATCCATCATCCTTAAACTCGGTTCTTCTTGAAATAAAAGAAATTTAAAATTCACCTTTTTATTTGAAGCCTTTACACTTTATAAACTTTTTCAGGAGTAATTATAATTGAAATCTTTCTATCCCACTTATCCATAAGATAAGAAAAGTCTTTAAATATCTGTGCCTCATGGACAATAGCAACTCTGGGCGTTTTCTCATCAATCAGACCAGCCTTAGAAAGTATCTCATCTTCCCTATCTCCAAAACCAGTTCCCTTCCCTATTCTGTTCCCTTCCAAATCGCAGGCAACTGCGCCGGTAAGATAAAGATCAAGCTTTGGAAGGGAGGAATCTATTTCTACCAATTTTCCAAACTCAGAAAAGCCCTTTATACTTGACGCTCTAAAAGCTTTTTCCTTAGGAATGTCTTTAAGAAGATAGAATCCTGTTAATCTCGGAGCTACAACAAGAAGGTCCTTCCCCTCTTTTATGGCTTCAAATCTTGCATATTGGAGGACAGAATCAGGAGCTGAGAATATAAATTTCGCTTCCTTCCATTCTTTGAGATTTTTCAATCTTTGCACTGCAATATCAGAACCTATAAAATTGGGTATTTTTCCGAAGCAGGGACGAGGAAAGGAAACAAGATTATTCCTTTCCCTATATTCCCAAACTGTTTCCCTGATTTCCTTCTTACTCCTAAACTTTTCTGATCGATGATGATTCATTTCCTCTTAACTAAGAATAGCACAATACTTATTTATAAAAAAACTGAAAATTGTTCACCACTAATAAAATTCTTGGGAAGTAGCCTCTTTTTTTAAATTAAAAACCTCTTTTCTGAAAAAACCGTTTTTAATCTTATTTTTGATTAAGAAATAAAGCTTCTGTTCCTTTTTTACTAACTCCCTATCTCACCCAACCCGGGTATCCGCCTTCTTTTCTTACTTTATCGGGTAAGCTTTCCAGTTCCATTCTCAACTCTTCAGCTTCTTTCTTCGCAATCTCAAGTTTTACCTGAAGCTCATCTATCTTGTTCTGGAAGAAACCTCTCTCATAAAAAATTTGTCCATATCGAAAAGATGTTGGTCTAAAGGAGTAGAAGTCCATATAGAGTTCCGAAATTTCATTTTCCAATTTTCTAACCTTTTCCATTGCAGATTTGTATTTTTGCTCAAGTTCAGCTTTATAAGATCTCCAGTACTCCTCTCTCTCCTTCAAATCAACCTCTTCTCCCTTTGTCTCAGAAATTGATTCTTCTGTCTCTTCCCTTCCAGAAATTGATATTTCTCTCTTTATATTTTTAAGAGTGTTATTGGTTATAACCTCAACCTTCTCTCCCTTCAATTTCTCCCTTCTTTCCTTCTCCTTTTCAGCCAATTCTGCAAGACTCTGGGGGAAAAGGGAAGAAGAGAGGAAAAAAATGGTAGCAAAAATTATTAAAACCCTCATAATTTAATTATACAATGCAAAAGTCAAAATGCAAATTCAGGGGGCTTCTCTTACTCGAATATTAATTTTGATGATGAGTTGTTTTAAAGAGCTCTAAAGAATCCATAGGGAATATGGTTAAAAAGATAAAGAAGGAATACAAACCTCTCAGGACATCAGAAGAATACAAGAGCAGATTTATAAAGGAGCTTGGAGATTTCGTTTATCCGAGAGTAAAGGAAAAGCTCTATTTTCCTGATTTTCTACCTCCTTTCCACTACTTTCTGACGGATGATAAGGGAAGAATTTATGTCATGACCTATGAAAGAGAAAAGCCTGATGAATACATTTTTGATGTATTTGACCAAGAAGGAGTTCTCATCTCAAAGGTCTCCTTAAAAGACTTTTCCCTTCCAGAGGGTTTAAGGGGGATAATAAAAAATGATTATCTATACTGTGTTTTTGAGAAGGAGAGTGGGTTTGAGAAACTTGTTGTTTACAAAATTTCATGGAAATAGCCCTGTCAATTGTAGCCAATGAGAGTGATTAAATTTCAATGGAAGAAATTTTTAAATTTATTTCTCCCTATTGGAGGAGGGAGTATGAATGCTTGAAGTAAAGGGTTTAACAAAAAAGTATTATTCAATTCCTGTTGTTAAAAATGTTAGTTTCAGAATAAGTCCTGGAGAGATTGTTGGATATTTAGGTCCAAATGGTGCTGGAAAAACAACGACAATAAAGATGCTGGCTGGTTTAGTTGAGCCAACGGAAGGGAAGATTTCCTTCAATGGAGAAGAGATATGGAAGGATATAAATAAATATAAAGAAAGGATTGGCTATCTGCCTGAAAATCCAGAGCTTTATCCCCATCTGACCGCCTATGAGTATCTTCTTTTAGTGGGTAGGCTGAGGAAGATAAAGGAGAATCTCCTAAAAGAAAAGATTAATGGATTTATGAAGGTTTTAAATCTTGAAAATGATATGCACAGTCCAATCTCTTCTTATTCAAAGGGAATGAAGCAAAAGGTACTCCTCACATCCTCTCTCCTTCATAATCCAGAATTATTACTTCTTGATGAACCCCTTTCTGGTCTTGACCTCTCTACATCCCTTATTTTTAGAGAACTTCTTAATAGACTTTCAAAAGAGGGGAAAATTATTCTTCTAAGCTCCCATATTATGGAGGAGATTGAAAAGGTGGCATCAAGGGTTATTATAATCCATAATGGCTCAATCCTTGCAGATGATAAAATTGAAAATTTAATGGAGCTAACCAAGGTTGAATCCCTTGAGGAGGTTTTTCAACAGATTGTCTTAAAGGAAGATCCTGATAAGACTGCAGAGGAACTTGTTGAAATTGTGAAATATGAGTAGATATTTTATTCTTCTAAAGCACTTCTTTTATCGCTTTTTCCAGAATGAAACAGTTCAATTCGGAGAACAGATGGAAGCTTTTCTTATTGTTATTCTATCTATTCTTGCTGTTCTTGGCGGTTATCTTTCAAATTCCCTTCTATTCCCTTATCTTTTTTCAGTTGTCCCCCTTGATGAAAAGGATTCCTGGATTCAAAAATGCTTTTTTATCGGATTTTTCATGATATTAATAGGTTTTATCTCATCCTTGGAACTCAAAACCCTTTTCCCTGATTCCCTTGACCTTTCAAATCTGTCCCCTTTACCAATAGACTTCAAAACTCTCTTCCTTGCCAAGCTTTCAAGCCTCTTCATTCTTGTTGGAATCTTCTCTTTAAGCACAAACCTTTTTGCCTCTATTATATTTCCTCTTTATCTAACATCTACCAAAAATGTGAGTTTTTTCTTTCTAATTCGTTATTTTCTCTCCCACATAATATCTACCTTCCTTGCCAATTTGTTTGATTGCCTCCTTTTCGCTTTTCTGTTTGGTCTTTTCATGCTTTCCATCCCTTCCAGTTATTTCAAAAGATTTTCCGTAAGAATTCAATCCGCTTTACTGATTTTTTCCCTTCTCTCATTGGCTCTCTTCCCGAAAATATTTTCTTCTATCCAGACACTTAAAGAGGGAAAATCAATATATTCATATATTTTCCCTCCCCTCTGGTTTACTGGACTGTATGAGTTTCTTATAGGAAGGAATGACCCCTTTTTTAAAGTTTTAGCTAAAATTTCAATTTTTTCATCTCTTTCCCTTCTTTTTCTCTTCCTCCTAATTTCACTTTTTTCTTTTAAAAATAAATTTTTAAAAATGTCGGAAGTAAAAAAGGAAATTGAGGGGATTTCAAAGAGAGAAAGTGTTCTTACTGAGCTCTTCAATAGATTATTTTTACCAAAGGAGCAAGAAAGAGCTATTTTCTATTTTTTCAAATATACAATTAAAAGAAGTCCATTGCACAGAATTTATCAGAGTGCCTTTTCAGCAGTTGGAATAAGCCTTTCTCTTCTCATCCTCTTCCCCAATTTTTCAGATTTAAAATCCTTTTTCACAATCAATAAGCCCCTCCTTTCTCTTCCACTAATTCTTGTTTTTCTCAAATTGATAGGATTGAGATTTATCTTAACAATCCCATACAATTTGGAATCCAACTGGATTTTCAAACTTACAGAAGGAAAGGAAAAAATCCTTTACATTTCAGGGTTAAAAAAGGGAATTATCTTTCTCTCTCTTCTCCCCCTTTTTATTTTTCTATTCTTTCTTTATCTTCCATTATGGGGAGGAAAGTATGCACTCCTTCACATTTTATATGGATTTACAATCTCCTTTCTTCTGATGGAGTTTTTATTCTTAAGTTTCAGAAAAATTCCCTTCGCCTGCTCCTTTTCCCCTGAAAAATTGAATCTGAAAAACTACTGGATAATTTACATCTTAGCTTTTATTTCTTTTGTTTATACTTTTACTTTCATTGAATACTTCTTTTTGAAAAGACCCTTTATATTTGTATATTTCTTTATTCTTTCATGTTTGATTTATGGAGAAATTCAAATATGGCAAAGAAAGAAATTCCTTAAAGGAATTGAGTTTATCTATGATGAAGAACCTGAATCAGTAATGACGACTCTGAATTTAAATTTTTGATTTTCTTGAGACTAATTTACAATAGAAGCAGTTAGCGCCAATTGCATTATTACTATCATTTAGTATAAAATATTAAAATGATAAAGCCTGAGGAACAATTTGAATATTTAAAGAAAGGTTGTGTTGAGATAATAAGGGAGGAGGAACTTCTCCAGAAACTTGAGAGAGCTTACAAAACCGGGAAACCCTTAAAGGTGAAAGCTGGTTTTGACCCTACTGCTCCAGACATTCACCTTGGACACACAGTAATTCTCAGGAAAATGAAACACTTTCAGGATCTTGGACATACCGTAATATTTCTCATTGGAGATTTCACAGGTTTGATTGGAGACCCTTCTGGTAGGTCATCCACAAGGAAACCAATGACAGAAGAGGAAATCCTTTCCAATGCTGAAACTTACAAATCCCAGATATTTAAAATCCTTGATCCTGAAAAGACGGTGATTGATTTCAATTCAAGATGGCTCTCAAAGTTTACCCCTTCTGAATTTATAAAACTCCTTTCAAAATACACGGTTGCAAGGATTCTTGAGAGGGACGATTTTGAAAAGAGAATGAAAAATGGGATTCCTGTTTTTATGCACGAAATAATATATCCCCTTTTCCAAGGATACGATTCAATTGCCCTTGAGGCTGATGTTGAGCTGGGAGGGACTGACCAGAAATTTAATCTTCTTGTTGGAAGGGAATTGCAAAAGGAATATGGACAGGAGCCCCAGGTTATAATGACCCTCCCCCTTCTCGAAGGAATAGATGGTAAGGAGAAAATGTCAAAGAGCCTTGGAAATTATATAGGAATAAATGAAAATCCGAAGGAGATTTTTGGGAAAATTATGTCGATTTCCGATGAACTAATGTTCAGATATTATGAGCTTTTAACGGATATTCCCATGAAGGAAATTGAGAAGATGAGGGAGGACGCTATCTCAGGTAAGGTGAATCCAAAGGTTTTGAAAGAGGAGCTTGGTTATCTTATTGTTAAGGATTTCTGGGGTGAGGAGAAGGCAAGGGAAGCAAGAGAAGAATTTGAAAAGGTATTTTCAAAGGGAGAAATTCCTGAGGAGATAGAAGAAATTCCTGTCGAAGAGGAATCTGTTAGTATTGTTGAACTTTTATTCCAGAAGGGAATTCTACCATCAAAGGGTGAAGTAAAAAGATTGATAAGGGGAGGGGGGCTATATCTGGATGGCGAAAGAATTGATGATGTGAATTTTATATTGGATTTTAAGAAAAAGGAGGGGTTTATCTTAAAATTGGGGAAGAAAAAATTTTATAGGTTGAGAAGAAAGAATTGATTCATTCGTATGTATTAATCCTTCTAAGCTCCATTTCTCCATAACCTCCTCTATCCTTCTTCCCCCACATCTCCATTCTCATCCATTCCCTCAAAATTATTTTTTTGTTTTTATCCCATTCAATAACCCTTATGTATTTTGTAATTTTATACCCCGACCATATTTCAACATTCGGTTCAGCCTCACCCTTTATGTAAACAATTCCATTGTTTTCGTATGCCCTGTAGAGGACATCAAATTTCTTTTCCTGTTTGAAAACAACAAAGTCTCTTATTACCTGTTCAAGAATTCTACCTATTAAGTTGAATTCATAGGTTAGGTCAATCCCTCTGTCTATCCATGTGCCTTCCTTCATTTCATTTTCCATCTTTAGAATTGGCCTTGAGAAAAGTCTTAAAGCCTGTGAAAGGGCATCGTAGGAAGCAAGGGGGATCTCTTCCTCAGAGGGCCAAAGATAGTATGGAGAAAGATCACATCTTAGAGAGGAAATATCAACCCTTCCATCATCTTTAATAAAGAATGAAAAGCTATCCTCATCGTTTTTCCTGAATCCAAAGGGAAGAACCTTCCTCTTCTCCTCCTTTATATGTTTGCTGAATTCAGGATACTCTTCAACCCATTCCTTGAGAACAACACTTCCAAGCTCAAGGGATTCCTTTATTGATGGAGAGGCTATTCTTATGTGAATCTCATGCCCCATAAAGTCAATTGTTCTCAGGAGATAACCTGGAAAACCAATGTTTGAAAAACTGAACCTCACTCCATCCTCTTTTTTTTCCGCTTTTAGAATAACAGAGGCAAAATTTTCATAATAAACCCTGAAGGGAATTATGAAGAGAAGCTTTCCTGATGCCTTCCCCTTCATTATATACCAGAGAACATATCTTTCTTCAGGGAATAGAGAGGAACTGATTAAAATTAAAAGAAAAAATAAAATTCTAAATTTCACCGCACCAGAGTTTGACAATTTGATTGAATTCCTCTTGACTAAGCTTTTGTTTACCATACTCTCCTTTAAAATACCTTTGCTTTAAAGCTTCATATAATATAATACCTGCAGAGACAGATACATTCAAACTCCTAACCATCCCGAACATGGGAATCCAGATTTTAAAATCAGAAAGAGAAAGAGCTGTCTCAGAAACACCCTCTTTTTCATTTCCAAATATAATTGCAATTTTCCCTGAAAGATCTATCTCCCAGGGCTTAAAGGAATCTTTGTCTGAATAGGTACAGGCTATCTTGAAACCTTCCTTTTTAAGTTTTTCAATGCAATCCTCTGTGGAATCATAATAATTTAGTCTGAGCCATTTTTCAGCTCCAGTTGTTACAGAAGGGGAAATGGGAAAGGAACCAGATTTTGGAAGGATTATATCAATATCTATTATTCCCACCGCATCGCATGTTCTAAGGATTGCACTGGCATTGTGTTGATTTTCTATTCTCTCAATTACAACTCTTAAATCTGGCTGTCTAAAATTTAAAACTTCCTTTATCTTTCTCAGTCTTTCCTCAGTAACCATATATTTATCTAAAAAGTTCAAAATCAACTTCTTTGGAAAGCTTCCACAAAAGATTAAGGGGAAGCCCCATAACAGAAAAGAAATCGCCATCAATTTTCTCTATAAAGAAAGCTCCCATCGCCTGAATCCCATATGCACCAGCTTTGTCCATTGGCTCCCCTGAATCTATATATCGCCAGATCTCCTCAGGGGTGAGGGGTGAAAACCATACCCTCGACTTTGTATATCCTGATGCTTCCTTTCCATTGAATTTATTCAAAATATATATTCCAGTGTATACAAAATGATCCCTTCCCTGGAGTCTTGATAACATTTGAAATGCATCTTCTCTACTTGATGGTTTCTGGAGTATAGTTGAATCAACAACAACAATTGTGTCTGCTCCAAGAATTATCCCATTTTCGTCCTCTGCAACTTTCAAAGCCTTCTCCTTAGCTATTCTAAGAACATAATTCTCAGGTTTCTCATCCTGTTTAGGAGTCTCGTCAATCTCAGCTTTCTTCTGAACAAACTGAAGAGACATACTCGATAAAAGGAAAGCTCTTCTTGGTGAACCAGAGGCAAGAATAAGTTTTTTCATTTTCACAATCCCTCTATATTCTTCCTAATTTTTTGAAGCTCTTTTAAATTCTTACTTTCTTCTGTTTGAAGAAATGCTTTGAGCTCAGAAAGGCTCTTTATTCCAAATTGTTCATAAAGCTTTTTTATCAATTTGATTGTCAAGCCTTTTATTCCTTTAAGCTCGAGAAGAGTAACCGGAAACTCAGCTATTAAACGACGATGAAGATTACAATCCCCTGTTTCAATAATGTCAATAATCTTCTTCTCAATTGCCTCTCCAACACCCTCAATCTTTTTAAGATCTCCTCCTTTTCTCCAATAATTTTCAAGATTTTCATCCATCCCCATTATAACATCTCTGACCTTTTCATAAGACCTTATTTTGTATATGTTCTCGGATTTTAATTTCAAAAAGAAGGCTATTTCATCAAAAATTTTTGAAATGTAAGAATTCTCAACCATATTAACTAAATTCTATTTTATTCAAAAGCTCTCGAGCTTCATCATTTTGAGGATCTAACAAAAGGACATTTTTAAACATCGATTTTGCCCTCGTTTTCATTCCCTCGGAAAGATAAATCTTCCCAAGCTCAAGAAAGGCATCAGGGTTCCACTTTTCTATCTCAATTGATTTCAAGAGAGAATTTTCCGCATCCTTCTTGAGAGAAGGTATTTTCGCTTGAGCCTTCCCAAGATAAAGATGATAAAGATAATTACTGCTATTTATCCTTATTGCCTCTTTCAACAAGAGTATTGCTTCCCATATCATGCCTAACTCAAGAAGATCCTTTGCCTCTTTGAACTTCTCTTCTGCTAACTCAGGGGAGGGTTTCTCTTCAAGCAAAATTTCTCTTTCTGATTTACTTGAAGGATCTGCAAGAGCTTGATAAGCCTCTGTTAATTTAATGAATATTTCTTCACATTTCTTTACTATATCTGGGGAGAAAGATCTAACCCTGTCTGGATGAAATTTCTTAACGAGGGAATAATATCTCTCCCTCAGTTCCTCATCCGTATAATTTCTCTCAAGCCCAAACAATTTTAGAGGTGTCTTCCCATGAAGGGTAGAATAAAACTTCTCTATCTCCTGCAAAAATATTTCATCTCCTTTCTCCTTTTTTATTTCCTCCCCTCTAAAATCAATAAGGTCAGTGCAATAAAGTAGGTAAAGGGTCTTCATAACAAATTTTCTATCTTTTCCTGTTAAAAGAACTATATCCAGAATGCTCCTTTTTCCGTCAATTTCTTTAAATACTTTTTCTTCCTCAGGTTCAAGTTGAATTGTTAGTTCCCCACTTTTCTTAAAAGGATAATCCTTTTCCAACATAAACCTCTCAGCACTCGGGCTGAAATATCCTCTTATACCCTTTGCTATTAAGGGAGGAAGGAAAATCATGAAGATCTCCTTTGGAAGCTCAGGGTTTTTTTCTTCAAAACTGATGTTAGCGCCTTCCATCTGAAATGTCATTAAAAAAATCCTATTCAACTGATGGAGTAGGGCTACATTTAGATCCTTTTTACTTACAAGACCCTGGGAGAGAAGATATTCCCCAAATCTCATTTTTTTTTCTGGTATCTTGTGAAGGGCTGAAAGATGAATTGAATCTATCATTTTTAATTTTAGAAGGATCTGTCCAATTTTTTCATCAGGTAATGTTGACCAACCTGCATTAAGGTATCCCTTTGAAAAGAGAAGGGTTCTCTTAACCCTTTTGTCAAAAACCATAAGTTCTCCAGATTTCTTTTTTGTATAAATTTCACGATAGAGTAAACCAATATGCTCCATTCTATTTTATTTATATTCCTTTTAAAAGGATTTTTCAATATTTTTGAAAATTCTAAGTTTTCTTCTCTTTCTTTTTGGCTTTCTCTTTATATTCACTCCCCACAAGTTCAACCATTGCCATCGAGGCTCCATCACCCTTTCTCTCCCCTAATTTCACAATCCTTACATAACCTCCATTCCTGCCTTCAAATCTTGGTCCTATCTCATCAAATAGTTTCTTCAATGCCTCTTTTTTCCAAACATACTTAAGAGCAAGTCTTCTTGAATGGAGAGTTCCATCCTTTGCAAGGGTTATTGCTCTTTCAGCAAATCTTCTGAGTTCTTTTGCCTTGGCAACAGTTGTAATTATCCTCTCCTTTTCAAAGAGAGAGGTGGCAAGATTTCTCAAAACTGCCAATCTATGTTCTGTAGTTCTACCGAGCTTTCTTTTATCAATTGCGTGTCTCATCTTTCTCTTCTTCCTCCTTTTCTTCCTCTATCTTCTTTAATATCATTTCCTTTAATTTTGGGTGAAGGGTTATACCAAAGGAAAGATTGTTCCTCTCAAGGACATCTTTTATTTCGGATAGGGCTTTTTGTCCGATAACTTTATTTTTGAGAAGGTCGTCATAATCCCTCTCCACAAGCTCATAGACCCATTTAAACTTTGCTTGTTTTATAGCGTTTATGGTTCTCTGCTGAAGATCATCAAGCTCATCAATGCTCTTTGCAAGCAACTCCAATTGTTCAAGATAAGGTATTTCTTCAATTTCTGCCTCTTCTTTAATCTCAACCCTATCAGGAACTGTTAAAAAGATAGCGAGATGCTCTCTTACAATCTTTGATGCCATAGAGAGAGCTTCCCTCGGTTTAATTGTTCCATTTGTCCATATTTCAAGGATAAGTTTCTCATAATCACCCCTCTCGCCGAGCCTCATAGGTTCAACATTGAAATTTGCCTTAACGATTGGAGAATGAACAGAGTCAATAGGAATAAAGCCAACAGGAAGATCTGGTTCAAAATTCCTGTCCGCAGGGACATAGCCAATTCCCTTTTTAACCCTTATTTCCATCTCAAGTTTTGCTCCTTCTTCAAGGGTAGCAATATAAATGTTTTTGTCAACAACTTTTAGATCAGAAGGGAAAGATAAATGTCCTGATGTAAATTCTCCAGGTCCCACAAGCTTTATCTTGAAATTCTTCGGCTCATCCCCTTTAAGAATAATTGGAATCTTCTTGAGATTCAAAATTATATCCATAACATCCTCATAAACTCCAGGGATTGAAGAAAACTCATGATAAACTCCTTCGATCCTTACAGCTGTTATAGCTGCTCCTGGAATTGATGAGAGAAGAGTTCTTCTTAAAACATTCCCTATTGATGTTCCAAAACCTCTTTCAAGGGGATAGGCATAGAAAATACCATAGGTATCCGTTGATTTATCATAATCACACTCTAATCTTCTTGGTCTCTGAAAATCAAATCTAAACATATATACACCTCCTTATCTTGAGTAGAACTCTACAATTAAGTGCTCTTCTACAGGAATACCAACATCCTCTCTCTTGGGGAGTTGAAGAACCTTTCCCTTAAAATTTTCGTAATCTACAGAAAGCCATCCAGGAACCGAAACAGAATCTTTTAAGGATATAATCCTATTCTTTATATTTTCGTTGGTCAGACTCTTTGGAGTTAGACCTATCTCATCTCCAACATTAACAATGTAAGATGGTATATTGGTCCTCTTCTGATTTACAGCTATATGTCCATGGGCAATAAGTTGGCGAGCTTCCTTCCTTGAAGAGGCAAAACCCATTTTACAAACAACATTATCAAGCCTCCTCTCCAGAAGGATCAAGAAATTTGTTCCTGTCACTCCCCTCATCCTTTCTGCTCTTTCAAAGAAAAGTCTAAACTGTTTTTCTGAAAGACCATAATATCTCTTAACCTTCTGTTTTTCTCTGAATTGCAAGCCATATCCTATTGGTTTTTGGGATATAGACTTGGCATGCTGTCCAGGTGTATAAGGTCTCTTTGAAAGAGGACACTTTGGAGATAAGCATTTGGGTCCCTTTAAGAAAAGTTTTATTCCTTCTCTTCTGCATAATCTACAGTTAGGACCTATCGCTCTTCCCAATTTTACAACCTCCTTAATCTTTTTTTAAGACTAAAATCTAACAAAAAATAAAATTTCTTCATTAAACTCTTCTCCTTCTCGGAGGTCTACAACCATTGTGGGGGATTGGGGTTACATCCCTAATTGATTTTATAATCAATCCTGTAGCCTGCAAAGCCCTTATTGCTGCCTCTCTACCCGCTCCAGGACCTTTTATCCTCACATCAATGTATTTCACCCCTAACTCTTTTGCATCATTACCAGCCTTCTGTGCAGCGAGTTGAGCTGCGAAGGGAGTTCCCTTCCTTGCTCCTTTAAATCCAACCGTGCCTCCCGAGGCAAAACAAAGGGTATTACCTTGTTGGTCAGTTATAGTTACTATTGTGTTATTGAAGGTAGCAAGAATATGAGCTACCGCATGAATTTCACCCTTTTCTTTTTTTGATTTTTTTACTTCCTTTTTCTCTGACATTTATATTACTCCTTATGAAGTTGTTTTCTTTTTCTTTATTAAAGCTCCTCTTGGTCCTTTCCTCGTTCTTGCATTAGATCTTGTCCTCTGTCCTCTTACAGGAAGTCTCCTCTTGTGCCTTAGACCTCTGTAGCAGCCAATTTCCTCAAGCCTTTTTATATTGGCTGCAATCTCTTTCCTCAAATCTCCTTCAACTTTCTCTTCCTTCTCAATAATATTTCTGATTCTTGCAATCTCTTCCTCAGTCAAATCCTTCACTTTCTTATCCTTGTCCACCTTAGCTTTCTCGAGAATTTTATTAGCTTTTGATCTTCCTATTCCAAAAATATAGGTCAAGCCAATTTCAATTCTTTTATTTGGAGGAAGATTAACTCCAGCAATTCTTGCCACCTTTTACCTCCTCATCCTTGTCTCTGTTTATGTTTAGGATTTTCACAAATAACCCTTACAGTTCCTTTCCTCTTAATGATTTTGCATTTTGAACAAATTTTTTTAACAGATGCTCTAACCTTCATTTTCCACCTCACTTATACCTGTAAACTATTCTTCCCCTTGTAAGATCGTAAGGAGATAATTCAACAACCACTTTGTCTCCTGGCACTATTCTAACAAAATGCTTCCTCATTTTACCTGAAACATGAGCAAGAACTCTATGTTTGTTTTCAAGTTCAACCAAAAACATTGCATTAGGTCTCGCCTCAATCACAGTCCCAACAACCTCAATAGGTTCTTCCTTAGGCACGATCCTCCTCCAGGGTAGTGAGAATTAAACCACCATCAGAAGTAACAGCTACAGTGTGCTCAAAATGGGCAGAAAGACTTCTATCCTTTGTTACAGCAGTCCAGGTATCGGAGAGAATCTCAACCTCATAGGACCCAGCAGAAACCATCGGTTCTATTGCAATAACCATCCCTTCCTTTAACTGAGGTCCTTTCCCCTTTACTCCAAAATTTGGGATCTGGGGCTCCTCATGGAGATTCCTTCCTATCCCATGCCCTACAAAATCCCTTATTACCGAAAAACCATTTGACTCTGCATATTCCTGGATTTCATAGGAGATATCTCCAACCCTTATCCCATCCTTTACTACTGCTATTGCTTTAAAAAGTGCATTCCTTGTCACTTCCAGTAATTTTTTAGCCTCTTCTGTTATCTCCCCAACAGGGTAAGTGTATGCTGCATCTGCATAAAAACCATCAACCCTTACTCCTATGTCTATACTTATAATATCTCCCTCTTTGAGAATTCTATTGGAAGGTATTCCGTGAACAATCTCTTCATTTATTGAAGTACATATTGTTGCAGGGAATTCCCTTGGAAAATAAATGTGGGGTTTGTATCCCTTAAAAGCTGGGAAACCACCCATCTTTCTTACAATATTTTCTGCAATTTCATCAAGCTTTAAGGTCTTAACACCAGGCTTAATGTGTTTTTCAAGCTCTGCAAGAACTGTTGCTACAATTTCACCTGCTCTTCTCATCTTCTTCAATTCCTCTTTTGTTTTTATTTCAATCATCTACTTTTTCTTATTATACTACAAATTTCTTCAAATATCATCTCTGAACCAAGGGATGCATCTATTGAGTAAAGATTACCTTTTTTCTCGTAATAATCTACAAGTGCCTTCTCTTCACCCTCCCAAACCTTATATCTTCTCTCAATAGTTTCTTCATTGTCATCACTCCTTTTAACAAGGGGTGTAAAGCATATATCGCATATCTCATCTACTTTTGGTGGAAGGGAAATTTTGTTGTAAACAGCTTTACATTTTGGACAAACAAGCCTTGAGGTTAACCTTTTAACAAGTTCCTCTTTGCTAATTTTAAAAAGGAAGACAAACTCTCTTTCTGCTGGAATTGATTCCAGTGCTTTAGCCTGAGCAAGATTTCTTGGAAAACCATCAAGAATGTAACCATTTTTACAATCTTCCTCTCCAACTCTCTCTTTTATAATTCCAATGATTGTCTCATCATCTACAAGTTCCCCTTTCTTCATCTTCTCCTCTGCTCTTTTCCCAAGCGGAGTTCCATTGGCAACCGCCTCCCTCAGAATATCTCCTGTGGAAATTTTTGGAATTGAAAACTCCCTTGAAATAAGATCTGCCTGAGTTCCCTTTCCAGAGCCTGGAGGACCAAGAAATATTATCCTCATCCCCTTCTACCCCTTATTCTTGTCTTTCCAAGGAATCCCTCATAGTGCCTCATTATAAGCTGAGCCTCAACCTGCTGAAGGGTGTCCATTGCAACTCCTACAACAATTAATATGGATGTTCCACCAAAATAAAAGGGAACACCAAGACCCTCTGTAAACCATCTCGGAAGATATGCTTCCAGAGTTTCACCAATCCATGGTATTGCACCAACCTTAAATCCAGTCATTAAAAACTCAGGAAGAATAGCTATTGCTGAAAGATATATAGCTCCTACGAGGGTTATCCTTGAGAGAACCTTGTCAATGTAGTCTGCGGTAAGCTTTCCAGGTCTTATACCAGGAATAAAACCACCATATTTTTGAATATTTTCAGCAACATCAGTGGGGTTGAATATTATTGAAACATAGAAGTATGTAAAGAATATTATTGAGGCAATGTAGAGAATTGTGTAAAGGGGCATACCCCAGCCCAACTGCCTTGCAAATTCCTGAGCAATTGGATGTTTTATAAGGCTTGCAACACCAGCAGGGAATGTAATTATTGAAGAGGCAAAGATTATTGGTATAACTCCTCCTGTGTTTACTCTCAACGGAAGATGGGTGCTCTGGCCTCCATAAACCTTTCTCCCAACAACCCTCCTTGCATACTGTATTGGAATTCTCCTCTGGGCTCTCTCAACATAAACTATGATAGCAACAACTGCAAGCATTAGAAGAGCAAGGAGTATTATCTTTATTGGTCCCATTGTTCCTGTTCTAATTCCTTCTATTATTGCCTGAAGACCACCTGGAAGTCTAACTACAATTCCCGCAAATATAATTAAGGAAATTCCATTCCCTATCCCCCTCTCAGAAATCTGTTCTCCAAGCCACATTATGAATATTGTTCCTGTGGTTAATGTAAGTATTGTCATAAGGATAAAGCCAATTCCAGGATTACTTACAATCCTCATCCCTGATGGAGAGGTAGTTGCCTGAAGGGAAACAGCAATCCCTGCAGCTTGAATTATACTTATTAAAACTGTTCCATATCTTGTATACTGGGTTATCTTTTTCCTTCCAAGTTCCCCTTCCTTTGAAAGTCTCTCAAGATAGGGCCAGATAACAGTTAAAAGCTGAAGGATAATTGATGCACTTATATAGGGCATTATTCCAAGTGCAAATATTGTCATTCTTGAGAGGGTTCTTCCTGAGAAAAGATCAACAAATCCAAGGAATGTTCCCTTCATGTGTTCAAAAAGTTCAACCAAAGCTTCAGAGTTAATCCCTGGTGTGGGTATCTGAGCTCCTATTCTATAAACAGCAAGGAGGGCAAGGGTAAAAAGAACCCTCTTCCTCAGATCAGGTATTGCAAAAATATTTCTTATACTCTCAACTATCTTCATCGAAGGATCTCCACCTTTCCACCAGCTTTTTCAATCTTTTCCTTTGCACTTTTTGAAAAGGCATGAGCTTTAACAGAAAATGCTTTCTGTATTTCTCCCTCTCCCAAAATCTTCACCAACCCATTTTTATCTTTTATCAAACCTTCATTCTCGAGAATCTCTGGAGTGATTTCATCATATTTCAATTTTGCTATATCCTTAATATTTACTATCTGCCATTCCTTTTTAAATATATTTGTAAACCCCCTTTTAGGAATTCTCCTATGAAGGGGCATCTGCCCACCCTCAAAACCCCTTTTCTGGGAAAACCCAGTTATTGATTTCTGTCCCTTCATCCCCCTTGTGGCAGTCTTTCCATGACCTGATCCAGGTCCCCTTCCAACTCTTTTCCTTTTTTTAACAGCACCTTTTTCAGGACTTAAATTATGAAGATTCATTTAAATCTCCTCCGTTTCAACAAGATGTTTAACTTTATCTATCATTCCCCTTATCTCAGGAGTATCAGGTCTTATGACCTCATGATGAAGCCTCCTGAGACCGAGTCCTCTAACAATTTCCCTCTGTTTTTGGGGATAACCTATTACGCTCCTTACAAGTCTGATCTTCAACTTTTTCCCTTTACTTTTCTTCACCACCTTTTTCTTCCTCCTTTATCTTTCCTCTCAAAAGAAATGTGGTTTGGGGATCCCTTAGAGATTTTAAAGCTTCAATGGTTGCATAGGCAGAAGAGAAAGGATTTTTACTCCCAACACATTTTGTAAGAATATCCTTAATTCCAGCAAGCTCCACAATTGCTCTGACAGCTCCTCCAGCAATAACACCTGTTCCTTTTGATGCAGGTCTAAGCACTACAAGTCCTGCACCAAATTCTCCCCTTGCAAAATGGGGTATACTTCCATCCACTATTGGAACCTTTATCAAGTGCTTTTTTGCATCCTCAATAGCCTTTTTTATAGCAATTGGAACCTCTCTTGCCTTTCCCTTTCCTATTCCAACCGTACCATTTTCATCTCCAATAGCAACAAGAACAGAAAAATTAAGGTTTTTACCACCTTTAACCACTTTTGTAACTCTTCTTATAGAAATAACCCTTTCTTTATAATCCTTTCTTTCAATTTCAAGCTCTTCCATTCAACCTCCTTCAGAAAATTATTCCTTTTTCTCTTATTCCATCGGCAATTTCTTTTACCCTTCCATGATAGGGATAACCACTTCTGTCAAAAACAATTCTCTCAATCCCTTTCTCCTTCAACCTTTCACCGAGGATATTCCCAAGAAGTCTTGCAGCTTTGAGATTCTTTATGTTGTAAGAATTATTCCCAAATTTCTCCCTGAAAACCTTTTCCAATGTGGATGCGGAAGCTAAGGTTCTTCCATTAATATCATCTATCGCCTGAGCATACAAGTACCTTATACTTTTATAAACACAAACCCTTGGTTTATCTGGGGTTCCAAATATCTTTTTTCTTATTCTTTTCTTTCTTTTCAATCTTGCTTCATTTCTTGAAATCACCTTTTCCATTATTTCACTCCTGTTCTTCTTTCCTTCTTTTTAAGTTTTTCACCAACATATCTGATTCCTTTTAATTTGTAAGCATCAGGGGGTCTGAAAGACTTAATTTTTGCAGCAACAAGTCCAACCTTCTCCTTGTCAATCCCTGATACAACTATCTGGAACTTCTTTTCAGGAGTTAGACCAGCAGAAATCTCTATCCCTTCTGGCGGAATAAACTCAATAGG
>Ga0207433_10006002_pt1 | contig 21354 bp, 26 predicted proteins | sample YelNatPaOPGAMG01_FD_187559 | JGI IMG/M metagenome (GOLD analysis project Ga0207433, IMG submission 187559) | Hot spring thermophilic microbial communities from Obsidian Pool, Yellowstone National Park, USA - OP-RAMG-01 (SPAdes) (version 3) | ecosystem: Environmental > Aquatic > Thermal springs... | reverse complement strand
GGAAAACTCAATATTTAAATTGAAGCTGAGCCCCTCTAGCCATATGACTTACTGGCTCTGCATAACAACGCAGGAGAACTGGGAGATCATAAAGGAGAAGAACGTATGGGGGGTTCCGGAGAGGCACAAGAACGCTATATCTAGAGTGAAGCCCGGGGATCTCCTCCTGATATATGTGAAGCAGAGGGGAGTGGGGAAGGAGGTAGAGGGACCTAAGGTAGTCGCTGTCTATGAAGCGGTATCGGAGGTGTTCAGGGACTCCTCCAGGATATTCAAGTCCCCTCCGGAGATGGGGAATGAGGCATTCCCCCTGAGGGTGAGGTTGAGGCCTGTCAAGATATTCGAGGAGCCAGTTGACTTCAAGAAGCTCATACTGGACTTGAAGTTCATAGAGAACAAGAGGAAGTGGACGGGTCATCTCATGGGGAAGGCAATGAGGGAGATCCCCGAGGAGGACTTCAAGCTCATAACTAGCTCTTCTAAATGACCGTACCTTTAAGCTTCAGCTAATCTTCTATGACTTCCGGGGAAAAAGGTGCTCAAATTTCCTCCTTGCCACTGGGGGCGGTATCACCTCCCTGTCACTCACGATCTTCACAAAAATGCTTCATATCCGATCTGAGGCATATTTTGCGAGAGGTCCTCCTCTACCCGCTGTGGATAGCGGAGGGAGTGCAACTGACATTCACACTAGCTGAACAATCATTGAGCTAAACAGCATGGCATTCAAGAATATTGCGAAAAGAATGGAGAGGCTTGAAGTAAGTAATTTGGAAGGATCTCCAGAAGTTCTATTTTCTCATCCAATGGAACGCTAAGTTCTCTGAGTTTAAATGTACTCTCTACGCTAGCAAATGCCTAATTGAGCGGAAATTCACTCTCAATCCGAGAGTCCCATGTATTGTTATAAGCGCTGCCCGCTGGGGAACATCAGGAGTGCTTATGATGGGACTCGAGAGGATCCAGGGGAGGCTTGAGCTGATAACTCGGAGATGGTGGTTTTTAACTCTTTTCATTCTGATCGGAACAGTAGCCCCACCTATTGTCACGAAAGGTTACGATCCTTCCAAGACGGGCGATATCATAATGTATATACTCACGAATTCCTTGATTAATTCTTTATCTCCTCTCTATCCTATTTTCAAGATCATTCCAATTATTCTGATTTTTGCTTTAATTCTGTTTAAAAATAGAGTCAGTAGGATATTCTCCCTTTATGCCGGTATCAATTATTTCCTCTCCGCATTCCTCCAAGGTATCGCTATAACAGATGAGTACGGCCTCGGAGTAGTGACGGGCAATTTCGTCCTCATGATAGTCGTGGCTCTCTCCTGGATAAGCTTTCATCGATAGGAACGATTTCACTCCCCGGAAGTTACCTATCTCGAGATACTGGGTCGTTCCATTAGCATTCTTATCTTTCTGATATCCGATAGATCTTGAATCGGCGAGACCGGATTTCAATCCAATTTATTTAATTACTAATACCTCAGGCTTAGCATTTTGCACTATGACTCCCGTGTATCTTGGAATACTTACCCTTTATCATCCCGAGGTTAACGTGGCAGGCAGACCTCAAATCCACCCCCGGGAGCTGAGTAGATGTCATAAACAGGGGCTTTTATTCCTTCTATTCTCACTCTGCTCTCCCAGCCACTCTCCTTGACTCGGGAAAATACCTGAAGGGAGGATCCAATTACAATGGATGAGGCGACAAGAGGTGTGAGCTAACTTCCTCAGGTATTATCGCGAGCAGATGCTCCATTGGATCGACTCCTCTGCCTCCTCCCATGGAACCCCTACTTTGAGAAGCGTCCTTAAAGTCAGTTCGAAAAGCGTCTCCTGCAGACGTTTGAGCAATGAATTTTCTGGACATAGAAGGGAAAGTATATAAACTTAAATTAGTCGTACATTTTCATGGGAATATGGGAGCTGAGGAGTGGGAGAGGGAGGATAGGGAGTTCAGGGAGATAAGGAGGAGTAAGGCTGATTGGGAATTCATAAAGGCTCAGCCTCCGCATATAAGGGCAGCATTAATTTACTTCATCGAGAGAGGGGACATATACAGGGCAGCGAGGATCGCCGGCATGACAGTAGGGGAGTTCGATGAACACAGGTATAGGGCGAGGATACCGAATATCACGTGATCTCCAGCAGAGAATCCTCGCGGTATGAGATCTGGAAATTTTGTACTACCAAAAAAGTCCTCATGAAAATTTATATTGTGAAGGGCGGGTTGATCTGTGGAAATGCAGAAGCTTCTGAGTGAGATAGGCCTGAGACAAGATGATGTGATGGGGATAATAAAGTTCGGATCGAGGGTCAAGGGATATTCGCGTGAATCATCTGATGAGGACATCTTGGTGATAACGAGAAGCGAAGGAGGTGAGGTTATCTACAGGGAGGGAAAGCATATCATCGTTATCTCCCTTCAGGATTTCATAGAGGAGGTGTTGAGGGCCTCTCCCCTTGTCTCAGCAGTCCTATCCGGATATGAGATAATATACGCTAGATATCCCGTCTACTTCTGGATTGAGAGAGCGAAGCATTGAGGAGAGCTAAATCCATTCACGTCGACAAGGGAGGGGTGCGTGATTTTGCCCGACTTGGAGATGGCTAGGGAGTTCGCGAGAAGGGCGAAGGAGGATCTAAGGAGCTCGAAAGTTCTTCTCGAGAATGGACTGTATGCTGATTCCGTATATCACGCTCAACAAGCGGCGGAGAAAATTGTGAAATCCATATTGCTGCTGAATGATATAGTAGTTACAGAGCAACTCGTAGCCTCCCACTTCGTGAGCGTTGTGGTATCGAGATCGCCTGATGAATGGTCGGAAAAGCTATCGGAGATAGCCAAGGATCTGATAGATCTGGAGAAAGAGTGGCTGAGGAGCAGGTATCCGATGAGGAAGTTCGGGAAGCTCGTGATCCCATCCAGCCTATACGATCTGAAAAAAGCAGAGGAGTTATACGAAAAAGCGAAAAAGATTTTAGAGATAGTGGCTGCATACGCGGAAGAAGTATATGGAGTGAGACTGATCGATTGAAGAGTGGAAATACGAGGCTGCTCTCCGAAATGAGCTTAAGGAAAATTATGTTGGTATGAGAGTCAGAACCCGCAAGAACTTTCTAATTTCAATCCGTCAGAAACTTTATTAATCTCTTATTAATTGCTAGATTGTGACTCTATGAGCCTGACCAGTGCGGGGACTGGAATATGGAACCGCTGACAAAGATTAAAATCTTCGTGATAATCTTCTCCTCCCTTCTCATAGCGATCCCGATCGCTATAGAGATCGCTGTCATCTCCGGTCTATTGAGCATCCTCAGCGCACTCTTCATCTTAGTGCTCTCAGCGATAGCTTTGGCTGTATCCGCTTCCTCAATTTACTACAGGCGACTCTATGAGGGGGAGCTCCTAGAAATACTGCTGAGCCCGGAGTTCCTGGACGAAGTCCTCTCGATCCTCTTATTCCAATCTATCATGCTATTCCCATTCTTCGCCTCTATGAAAGCTGGGTCTCCGTTTGAGGTCATCTTCCTCGCCCCTTTGGGCTTCATAGGTTATCTCATCCTCTCATCTAAGTTCCCCCTGGGTTTATTCACGAGAATCGAGCCATTGGACTATCCAGTTCCATACAAAGTATATGTAGCTAAGCTTGAGAGGATTAAGGAAGCCAATGCTTTCGTCTCTGGGATAATCAAGCCCAGAATAATACTCCTCTCTCCCCTATTCGAGTTCTTAAATGATGATAAGATAAAGGGGGTCATCGCTCATGAGATAGGGCACATCGAACATAAGGATCACTTGAAGATATTAGTCATGCTCTTGATATCGATAATCTGTATTGAGCTCCTCGCCCTATCTTTCTACTATGAATTCGTCGCTGGAGATGAATTTAGTAACCTTTTCCTCACGCTCGGGCTAATACTAACTCTCCTCTTCGGCCCTCCCCTGTCTTACTACTGGAGGAGAGTGGAGCTCAAGGCTGACTTATATGCAGCACGTACCGTGGGGAAGGATGCGTACATATCGGCGTTGAGGAAGTTATATGAGCACCTCCTCCCTCTCGACTGGGGGAGCGAGGATCATCCGAAGTTGGAGAAGAGGATAGAATATATCCTCAGTAATGTGGAATAAAGTACTCAATCCGCTCGATCTTCCCGAAACGAGTTCAGAATTGCGAAGCATATTTTAAAAAGGGACCTCCGGCTCTGGGACGGAGATGAGGGTGAGCGTTCTAGTGGTCCCGAATGCCAGGAAGAACGGGGTAGTTGAGGAGGGGGATCACCTCAAGGTATACGTGAGGGCACCTCCCGTCAAAGGTAAGGCCAATGAGGCCGTGATAGAAGTTCTAGCAGAATTCTTCGGTGTTAAGAAGAGCGATATAAGAATAATAAGCGGGGAGAGATCCAGAGAAAAGGTAGTTGAGATAAGAAAGTGAGGATCGCATTCAACAACTCTCAAGCGGGATGTTCACGATAAGTATAAATTTACCTCGATGAGATGCGACCTTATGAGGATAGCCGTACCCTGTGTGGAATCACGCGGGAAGTATATCTTGGTGCCTCACTTTGGGAGGGCTCCCAGCTTCGCTATAGTAGATGTTGAAGGGGATAAGTACAATCTGGTGGAGGTCTTTAGGAATGAGTACATAACCCGGGAGCATGGAAGGGGTGTAGCTCTAGTCAACGAGCTGATCGCCAGAGGAGTGAATGCACTTTTAACGCTGGAAATTGGCTACGGAGCTTACTATAAGGTGAGAGAATCGGGGATAAAGATATATTACATTACTCCGGAAGATAAGAGAGCTATCACACTAGAAGAGGCGATCCAGATGTTCATCTCGGGGAAAGTCGAGGAGGCGACTGGGCCGAGGGAAGTTCACTGAGATTAAGGAAGCTCATCGCATTTCCAATGAGTGTTAAAAATGCATGAGAATTCCTATTTGAAAATGAGCTAGATAGACCCTCAGGTAACTATCTAGGTCTGAGGTCCCATTAGCCATCTTAGATGCTCAGGGAATCTTAATACCGCTCAGCCACCCAGCTTTCACGCGCTAACCGCTTTTATGAACTCATAGGATCTTAGAGCTCAAAAATTCATACACTCTCAATCTGAGAGCTCCTCATATATTTAAATCCTTACCATGGAGCTTCGAGGGGTGAAGCATGCGGTCCGATGAGCGTAGAGTTGGGGGCCTCTTATTCGTCCCTGCATGTTCATCGGCGCCGGTATAGGCTTGATATTCGGTAGACCGGATGCCGGTGGAGCTATCGGCATGGGTTTCGGGTTCCTCCTCATGGCTCTAATAAGGGGGAAGAATGTGGGAGTGACTCCTCTGACTATAAGCCTGCCCAGGACTTTCGCTCAGCTCTCCCTATTAGTTGTAGGCGCTCTCATGATCTCATGCGGGTTCTTCCTGATCTACAGACCGGAGCTCATATACCCATATCTAGCGGGCATAGGGACTATTTTAGTCGGTTTCCTCATCCTGCTCGCTGGCCTAATTGGTTTTCGGAGGAGCGAGTGATTCATGAGTTCACTCTCAATTTGAGAGCTCCATATGTCATTATAAGATCTCCTCACTTTTATTCTAGGGGTGTCTCCATGGAGGATGCAGCCACTCTGGGGGAGTTCGCTAGGAAGCTCAGGGTTTACTTCAGGACCGCATCTATGGGCATATCCTTCCTCATATACGGAGCCATCTTCGGGGGATACTGGCTGCTCATATTCTCGATAGGCTCCCTCTACAATTCCCCCTGGATCTTCATAGGCGGAACTTTGGGAGTGATCCCTCTAGTATTTCTCTGCGCTCTCTTAGTAGCTAAAACTGTCCCCGGAATTAGGAGGGAGAGGCTACCATACGAGGGGGCCAGGTGGATAGTCTCCTTCATAATACCCATAGCGGCAGCTATAATAATCGGGTCCCTCTACTCAATCCCATCCCTCTGGTACGGGACGCTGGGAGCCTCATTCCTCCTGGTTCACCTTTTGATAGAGAGGCCTCTGGTATTGAACGGTCTCATTAAAGCTAAGCCATTCCTCCTCGCTTCGATCCTCATGTTACTGAGCTTCCCCGCCCTGCTCTCGCTACCCCCTTACTTAGATTCTATGGCCGCTTTGGGCCTCTGCCTCCTCTTCTACTCCCTAGCGGGGGTGCACGCTCTTGTCAGAGCAGCGAAACTCTTCTCAGAGTGATTCCCTCCCCTACCTGAAGAAGCTCGATCCGGTGCTCATGAACCCGAAGAGGTTCATGATAGCCACCCTCCTCTACATCTTCGGCCCCAAGAGCGTGGGAGATATAGCGAAAGCCCTCAACTTGAGTTTAGGTGATGTGGATAATCACTTGAGGAGGATGAAGAGGGAAGGTTACATCGAGCTCAGGAGGACGCCCACATTGAGGGGTCCCAGGGTCTTCGCGAGGCTGACCGCTAAGGGGATAGAGGAGTATGAGAGGCTCGTGGATGACCTGAAAAACTTCGCATCCGGATTGAGGAGAGAGCTGATGGGGACATCAGTAGGCATCAATCACTCTCAGTCATCTCTATGAATCTTCTTATAACTGCGACAATCCCGGGGAAGGATCTCTCCAGAGCTTCCTTACATGCTCCCTCTATGAGGTCCTTATCCCTCAGATTCTTTCCCTTGAGCCAGCTCTTAATCGCTCCTTTCGACGGTTCCACTCTCTCCATAGCATTCCTCTATCAACTTTGAGATATTCTCCTCAATACTCTTCTCAAAACCGCTCACTGCGATATAGATGTCAGCGACTCTTCCGCCTCTCTTGATCCCATGTAAATTCTCTGAGGGTATCGAGCCACGTATAGAGGCTATCGTCAATCCAAATGTTTGATAAAGCTTCAATATCCCCATAACTGGGGCGAAGTCTTCATAGCACTCATTTCTAGAGAATTGCGAGAGTCTGAGCGCTCATCGATTGCAGAAGCTCAAAGCAACTTAACTCTTGATGACCCTTCATAACCTAGTACTCCTGCGCTCCTCAAAGTTAGAGAAGCCGCCTCCTGAGATCAACGCATGGATCCTCTGCTTGCGCTCGCACCCTCCACTCTGATCCCCTGGCTATAGCTAGAGGCTCATTAATGAATTAATTAATAAATAAGTAAAATTTAAATAGAGGGTTCGCATCGCTCCCATGTGGGCACTATAACGGTCTCAATAGATGATGAGCTCGCGGAGCGATTGAGAAAAGCTGCTGAAAGATTTTATGGATCTAGGAGGGGTGGGATGTCGAAAATCGTTGAGAACGCCCTGAGAAGTTACTTAGCTAAGCTAGAGGAGGAGAGGGAAACTAAATACATAGCTCTCAAGGAGGGGAAGATATTAGCGGAAGCGCCAACTCTATCTGAACTCGCTGAAAAACTTAAAGAACTAGGTGTTGAACCGAGGGGCCTCAGGATCTTGAGGAGCAGTGGTATCAAGGGCTCTGTTAGGGGAGGCTATAGGCTGAGCGTGTGATCTTGCCCCGCTTCATAGGTCTCACGCCAGCTATCGAGTTGATCATAAGGAATCCCTTCACAGGCAGAGCTTACCCCGAGAGGGGCTCCGTAGTAGCTATTATAGATACTGGATATGAGGGCTTCCTCCTCATCCCCAGCGACGTGTTCGATACCACCTTCGGGGAACTTGAGAGCGAGAGGAGGGAGCTCATCCTAGCGGATGGCAGGAAGGTGAGGTCCAGAGGCGTATTTGGTGAAACTATCCTCGAGCCCTATGTGGTAGATGGTTTCATAGAGACTGTTGAAGGAGTTAATGAGTTTGTCGTTGGTGCTGAGTTCTTAGAATCTTTCAAGCTAGAGCTAGATTATTGCGCTAAGACAGCGAGGCTCGCGTTATGCCCCCAGCATCTTCTTTATTAATTTTCGATGGGAGTGGGGAGCGTTGAGGATAGCTAAGCTCTACACGTTCGAGATGGAGTTCAGGGAGAGGGCCAAGCTCCCCAGGTGGAAGGGGAATCTGATAAGGGGAGCTATTGGAATGCACTTGATGAGGAAGTTCTGCATATCGGATGGGGACTGTTCCAACTGCAACCTCATCTTCAGGTGCCCCTACGGTTACATCTACAGGACCCCTTCCAAGGGCCTGGTGCTCAGGAAGATAAGCGGATTCACCAAGCCTTACGTGATAAAGCCTCCCCCGGATGAGAGGACCGAGTTCTCTGAGGGGGAGGAGTTCAAGTTCTCTATAGTGCTCTTCGGGGACTCAGCTAAGTTCGAGAAGCAGCTGCTCTCAGCCGTCTTGGAGATGGGGAGGAAGGGGCTCGGCACGAAGGAGAGGAGGGGCAGGTTGGAGCTGAGGAGGGCTTGCGTTGAGAACCCATTCCTCAGGAGGAAGGAGATCTTATATGAGGGGGATCTATACGATTCTGATATCTGGATAAGCACCAAGGACGTATCCGGAAGGATAGGGAGCACCTTCATGCTCAGGTTCATAACGCCATTCAGGTTAGTCAGGGACGGAAATCTTGTTAGGGATCTGGATTTCAGGAACCTCTTCCCCTTCATGCTCAGGAAGTACTCGGCTTTAATGCAGCAGTACGTGGGGGCTCTGGATATAGATGTGAGGAAGGCCCTGGGGGATAGCTTGGGGATCAGGCTCAGGGGGGAGAGGCTGAGGGAGGTGACTTTCAAGTACAAGGGCGAGGATCAGACCTTCCTCTCTGGGGATTTGGTCTACTCGGGGAGGTCATCCCTGCACATGAGGAGGCCACTCCTGTTCTGCCAGCTCTCTCACATAGGGAAGAGGAGCAGCTTCGGGTTCGGATGGTATGAAGTTATATCCGTCTGAGTACTCAAAATGAGGGATCTCGCTAATAGCGTTCAGTGAAGATCTCGATTCATTTAGAATTCCTAAAATCTAGCCCCAGAGTTTCTCATAGGAGAATCGCTGTTGGAGTAAAAATATTTGTGGGCGAAAGTACCCCAGTTTTTCACGGAATATGCAAGCTTTATATTCAATTGCTGCCGAATTAGGCGATGGCGGAAGTCCTGGTCACATCAGTTCTTGAGGAGGCCCTTAAGCAGTTCTCGGAGAAGATAGCCAGAAAGCTCACGGAAGGAAAAAGGCTAACGGATACCGAGATCATAGTTCTTCTTCTTGACCAGATGAATAAAAGAATGGAGATAATGAACGAATCCCTCAATAAGAGGATAGATGATTTGAGAGATTCCCTTAGCGAGAGAATTGCTGAGACGAATAAGAGGGTGGATGAGCTGAGGGATTCTTTGAGCGAGAAGATTGCTGAGACGAATAAGAGGGTGGATGAGATCAGGGATTCTTTGAATGAGAGAATTGCTGAGACTAATAAGAGGATAGATGAGCTGAGGGATTCTCTTAACGAAAGAATGAATGAGATAAATAGCTCTTTGAGCGAGAAGATTGCTGAGACGAACAGGAGGATAGATGAGCTGAGGGAAGATGTGAGGGCCCTTCAGGGAGAGATCTCCTCTATAAAATCCGATATAATAAACTTGATGAAGGAGAAAATCCTAAAATAAGTTACAAGTTGCTCTGTTCAAGCATCAATCACGACTCTCCCATCAGAAAAGTTAAAGGGATGCCCTCCGACAGCTCAAGATCTTAATTCCGATGAAGCCCAAGGACTCCAGCTGATCTCAGCGATCTTTAATCGTTTATAAACCCAGTTTGAGTTTATGAATTTTTGAAGAGTCTACCAAAATTATTATTCTCATTAATTTATCAATCGATGAGCAGGTCCAAGGTCCTCCTCTTCGCGCGACCCTCCCCGCTATCCCATTCATAATGTTAGCTATCCTTGATATCCACTCCTGCAGGCCAACTGAAGCCTTACTATGGGCTTCGATAGCTGTTTTGGAGATACTCGGTATATCCGCATCCAGGAGGCCCGTGGAAGGGTTTATAAGACTTGATAAGCATTTCCTGACCTGCGGCCCCGGGGAGAGAGTGAGGATCCTCGCGAAGATCAATGATGGGGATCTGGAGGAGAGGAACTTTAAGGTCTTCATCGATGGTAATGAAGTTGAGATAGAGGGATTCAGGGCTTCTGGCTCTAATTACGAGCTTGAGATAAGGGCCCCCTCCGAAGTAGGAAGTCATTCAGCTATAGTTGAGGTCAGAGCTAGTTTGAAGCACGATTTCGACTCTCTGGAGATATTGGTAACGGGAGAGGGCGGATGATATCTAAAATTACAAATTTTTAAGTAACTAATTCTCGTGTCCTCAGGCTCCCGTAAATTAAGCTTTCTTTAGTTCCCATTAGATAGGATAAGTTCCATCAGTTCATGAAAAAGGATAAGAGGGAGCGGTTCACCGTCCCATATGGAAGGGGATATCGAGAGCGAGGTCATATATTTCCAATATTGTGGTGAGATAAACACTGAGAGGGTCCTCCTCGCAGCTAAATCGAGGTGCGAGGAGAGGGGGATAAAGAAGGTCGTAATCGCATCTGAGACTGGGAGGAGCGCGGTGAAAGCCCTCGAGATATTCAGGGACACGGGGGTGAAATTGATAGTAGTGACTCACTACCCCAGCAAGACTTGGGGGCCTAGGGGGGATATACCGATAGGGCTCAGGAGAAAGGAATATGCTGAGACCCTCAGGAAACTAGAGGAGAACGGTGTGAGGATAGTGCAGGGAACTAGGCCATTCGCACCACCATCAAGGTGCATAAACTGGGATTACCCGACCCCCGAGGCTATAATAGATAAGACTTTGGAGGTATTCGGGGCCGGGACGAAGATAGCGATAGAGGTAGTCCTGATGGCTACTGATGCTGGCGAGGTGGAGCCGGGGGAGGAAGTGATATCATGCGCTGGCACATATAAAGGCCTGGACACGGCCTTAGTGGTGAGGGCCTCTCACAGCAGGGGATTCTTCGAGGAGTTTGAGGTTAGAGAGATAATAGCTAAGCCCATCAGAAGGGTGAGGAAGCTGCCCGAGTACAAGTATGAGGGCTGGAAGGGGGATCTGGGGAAGTATTACGGAATCCAATGAGAACAAAATTTTAAGAAACTCTCCAGAAAGATGAATTTTTATATCAAAAATTTCTGACAACTAATAAAATTCAGGTTATAAAGCTGAGAATGGGAATATTGCTCCTGCCTTCACGATTCATTTGTCAGCCTTTCATCGGGCAGGGATGCGCTATACTTATTTTCCTGCAGCAGGAACCTCCTTTATAAAAGCCTCCCTATCATATAGTATGAAGGAACTTATGAGTTTACCGTTTACAATTACACCTTCGGAGATGCCGATTTTCTCAGCCCCGGCAGGTTCCTACAAACTGTTTATCTGATGCGCACGTTATGTACAGCCTTCTCTATCTCTTGCCCGGACTTCTTAAGAATAAATATGACCATGGACAGAAGGAAGGGCCGTAAATTATCACCACCTTTCCCTTGTCATCCTCCTGTGGCATGCAGTTTGGTCTGCTTCGCTTAACGGGCCTGTAGACGAAGTTGTGCTTGGAAGGATAGTACAACTGGCCGGGCATCTCCCCTGGAAAAGGCTCAGTCACGAGCGCTAATGGAGGTCTACCGCCGAACCAGCTTTTAGGGCTCCTCAATATCCTCAATGAGACTAGTTAGGAGCCTTCTTCCAATCCCCTACTCCGATGCTCCTTGTATGGTACAAGTATGCAGATTATGCGGACAACCATCTCATCAGGAACAGGAGTATACTGGATCAGCCCGGCGGGAGATTCTCCCACATATGCGATCTTTGCAACTGAGCCTCTACGCTCGAGCATGCCTCTTGCCCAAATTTTCTCCAGCTCAACCCCTTTCATAAAGACAGGATCAAGTGATTTCGAGCTGTTCACGGAGATTTAAGAGCAGAAAACTAGAGGAACTTTGATAGAAGTTGAAAAAAACTCCCTACATAATAAGGGGAGATCATACTTATTTTTTAGATAATGATTTCGAGAATACCGTATGATACCGAGGAGGAACGTCATCCCCCAAATAATTTCCTCGAGTTAAGGATTTTAATGATTACAACAATTTCCTGATAATATCAGCTAGTCCTTTTTAAGTTAGTGCTGACTTTGATAAAAATTTAGTGCGAAGTGAAATAGTACTCATGGATTACCGTTAGTAATGCTTTAATAGATTACTTACCGTTATTATTTTGGTGATGCCATTGCGTACTATCACAGTTAAGGTAGATGAGGAGCTTAAGAGGAAGATGGACTCTATCGATATAAACTGGTCCGAGTATATTAGAGAAGCTATAAGGCAGAGAATAGAGATGGAGGAGAGGAAAAATGCAGCAAAGAAGCTTTTAGAGGAATTGAAAGTGGGAAAGCATGCCGTTCCAAGGGGATTTATAAACAGGGCGATAAGGGGGATGAGGGAGACCCGTTGACCGTCTATGTGGTGGATGCCTCAGTTTCTTCAAGATTCCTCCTAGTTGAGGATCTAGCGGAGGAAGCGATATCAATCCTCGAGGGCTTTCTCGAGGGAAAATTCGATCTAAGAGCACCGAGATTAGCGATATATGAGGTTGGGAACACGCTGTGGAAGGCTGTCAGGCAGGGATTTATAAGTCGAGGAGAGGCGGTTCAGAAGTTTTCATATTTCCTCGATCTCAGGATATGCTCAATAGAGCTTGATGAAAGAGAATATGAGGGGGTTCTAGAGTGGAGCATTGAGAAAAATGCAACATACTATGACAGCATATACGTAATGGCCTCAAAGAAGATAGGGGCAACCCTCCTGACGGCAGACGATGAGCTATACGAGAAAGCTAAGGGGGAGATCCCAGCTCTGCACCTGAGGGATTATCGGAAATATGAGCATTAGGTGGAAGTTCTCTCAGGAAAAAAGCCTAATGGATGCGTTTGAGCTCCTTTATCCTAGAGTACCATTCCATCTCCTCATCATCCGACAGATGAATCTCGAATGGATGGTACGCGGGGAGGCCCGCCATCTCCTCTATCCTAATCTTTATCCCTGCCCTCTCAAGATTGCTCTTGGGAAGATCATTAGATTTTATGAGGATATCTACATCGCTGCCCCCTGTCGCTTCCCCTTTCACGACGCTCCCGAAGACGTATATCTCAGCAAGCATCAACTCCTCAGCAGCTTTAGCTATCCTCTCCACATTCCTCAATGGCAAGTATTAACTTCTACCTTCATTCGATGAGAGGCTTGAGAGAACGCTTGAACTTCTTGAGTACATAATGAGATTATCCTCTTCTACATCAAGAGCCATTTCCAGAGGGGGACGAGTTTCACGACTTTCCCATCCACCGTGATCCGGTCCTCCAGATCCCAAGTTATCACAATCAAGTCGCTGCACCTCAGCTCCTCGCTGGCTTTTAGCAGTGAATCTATCTCCCTCCTGTTTATTTCACCCATGCTGGACGCATAGCTCACCTGTATTAACTGCTTTATCCTCACTCCCTCCTTTACGACGAAATCCACCTCCCTCCCATCGATCTTAAGGTAGTAGATCCTCACTACAGGAGAAGTTGAGGACCTCCTCAAGAGCTCAACTGCCACAACGTTCTCCATGGTCTTTCCATAGTTTTCGAAAATCCTGAAACCAATTGCATTGCTCATTCCAGTATCTATTGAATAGACCTTCCTTGCAGCCCTCTCCTGTTCCTTCAGCGTAGGCGAAAACCTGTTGATGAAGAATAATGCCCTAGATGTTGCCAAATAAGATGAAAATCTTTCGACAGTTTTCCTAGGAATGTTTAAAATTTTGGAAATGCTAGTGTAGGTCACTGGTGAGGAGATATTTGTCATGTAAAAATTCGCCAGAAACTCGAGCTTCTCCCTTTCCCTCACCCTGAATCTCCTTTCCACGTCTTTCACCAGTATGGTCTCGAAGTATCTCCTGAGAATGGCCTTTTTCCTCTCCTCATCGCCCTCCAGGACAACTTCGGGGAAGCCTCCAAACTCAAGGTATTCCCTCAGATTCCGAATTATTTCAAATTTTTTTATAATTACGTCCCTCTCGCCGCCCACTCCTACGCCCCTGAACTCCAAAAACTCACGGAAGCTCAGGGGAAAGACCTCGACTGGGATGTCCCTGCCGGACAGAAGTGTGGCCAGATCCTCGCTCATCAACCTAGCGGAGGAACCTGAAACGATAATTCTGGCCTCATTTTTCTCATGCAGACTCCTAACGAACCTCTCCCATTCCCTTATCTCCTGCACCTCATCGAGGATTAAGAGGGGCTTTTTATCGGGTCTTATGAACTCCCTGTATGCATCATAAATTTCGACGAGCATGCTAACATCATTGCTGCCGAATCTAACTTCCTCAAAATTTACATAGAGCACATTATTCTTACCAAGCTTCTCGGAGAGCTCCCTGGCGACCTGCCTCAGCAGAAAGCTTTTCCCGCTTCTCCTCACACCATAGATCGAAATCACTTTTTCGACTCCCTCCAAGAAGCTTAGAATTCTTTTCAGATAGAACGTCCTCTCGTGCCCGGTGTCGAGGCCCCTTCCCCAGAAATTCCACTCCGAGAGTATGGAGATTATCTCCTCCTTCCTCACAGGTAACCATACGTGACCCAAATTTATAAGTTTTTGGGTCACATGTGACCCAAAAATAAGAGGATCGATTGAGGATAATATCATCATCCAGCTGCCCGTACAGTCGTAAGATTGGAGGCGATACATCAAAAGTTTTCCCAGCTCTTCCACGATTAAGGTCAAGTCATTCCCTCTAATTTGGGGATAGACTCGGGGATTGAGAGGGAAGTACTCTTAAAGTTCTGGATCCCTCTCGAATCGATTATCGTAGGATGATATGTCCTCGAGGACTGACAAATGATTAAGGGATTTAATGAGCCCAATTACCACAAAACCCGATTACCACAAAAAGATCCGTCTTAACAATAGAGAGCATGCTCAGATGTTTTCTCTAGGAGAATCTTCCGTTACTTATTAGGGTCCTCGCTCCATTTTCACCGCGATCTCATTGTATTATCAATGATTCGAAGCCTCCGCGGGCTAGTGGGAGAGGAGCCACTTCCAGAGAGGGATCAGTCTGATAGTCCTCCCATCCAAGGATCTCTCTCCCTCCAGATCCCATGTCAGGATTGAGGCTTTAATCCCGCCGAAAAGATCGAAAGCCTTTCTCAATCCCTCTATTTCCCTCTTTTCAACTTCATCAAGGGAATAGCTGACCTGTATTGCCTCTTCAACGGTCCTGTCCCTCACCAGGAGGAAGTCCACTTCACTATCGCCTTCCTTCATATAGTAAGCCTCATCCCCCCTCCTCATGAGCTCAATAGCTACCGAGCTCTCCATCCTCCTCCCGATGGATTCTCCTTTCATATAGCCCGTATCGATGGGGTAGACCTTCCTAGGCTGCTGTAGCATCGCTTTTCTGCTGAATGAGAACTTCCTTATGGATAAGATGTAGAAGGAGTCCTCGCAGTACTTAAAGTAGTTTGCAAGCGTCTTCTTGCTCTTCTTAATTCCCATACTTTTGAACGTCTTCTGAGCTGAGGATAGGGAGAAATAGCTACCGAAGCTGCCCTCGAGCATCTCCAAGAAGAATCTGAATGAGGATATGTCCCTCACCCTGAATCTCTCGATGATGTCCCTGTAAAAGACGGTCTCCCTGTAAACCCTTAAAAGCTCCTTTGCATGCTCCGGATTTAGGACAACTTCAGGGAAGCCTCCAAGCATCAAATACTCCCTCAAATATCTCAATATTCTACCTCTCTTCTCGGGAGCCTCTAAATAGTCTATATTTACCTCTCTGAACTTCAGGAATTCCCTGAAGGAGAGGGGTAAGACCAGCCTCTCCAAGTACCTGCCCCTGAGCTCCGTCGGTATCTCCCTCACCCCCACCTTCGAGGAGGATCCGGAGACGACAGCATACCCCCTATCCAGGAGGGACCTGACCCATCTCCCCCACTCCTTCAGGTTCTGAACCTCATCTAATAGTAGAAGCGCTTTCTCACCCGAGGGCAGGGGTTTGGTCATCTCCGCCAATATCTTCAGGAACGTTGGAAAGTCCTCTTCCCTCAGATTGGAGAGCCTAAGGTCCTCAAAGTTCAGGTAAACGATGGATTCCCTGGCGATTCCCCTCTGCATTAGATCTGAAGCTATTTGATACATCATGAAAGTTTTCCCAGCTCTTCTAGGGCCAATTAAGGCCAATGCATTCCCTCTAATTGGGAGGGAGATATCTCTCCTCACAAGCTTAGGTATCTCGCTGGAGAACCACTCCGAGATAAGGGATCTGAGCGTTCCCTCCATTAATCTATAGGAAACACTTCCTGGATAAAAGTGTTTCCCATGGGAAACACTTGCTGGCCGAAGAGGGCAGCATGAATTTGAGAACTAAAGGCTATCATAGAGCACCCGAGAAGGGTTGGATGTGCATACAGCATAAAGTTATTAGAATTAAAATATATTTTCGCATAATAGGATCCGAAGCTCCATATATTAAATTTCCATTTAGCTGCGATTTTTAATAAAATCTATGAGCGGTCCATCGATAAATAAAATTCGGGATCCCCAGATTGCGATGAGAAAGCTTAATTAGAGGAACCCTTGAGGAGTAAGTAGGATGTCGTTACTGGAGGAGCTCATAAGGGAGCTTGAGGAGAAACCTCACCTCGCCAGGAAGCTAGCTGAGAAACTCGGTGTAGCTCTCAATACTGAGATTTTGAGCAGTATAGAGAAGCTGAGGGAGGACTTCAACAGGATGCTTGAGCGTATTGCTTCGATAGAGGAGGAGCAAAAGCTGCTGAGGGAGGAGCAGAAGAAGCTGAGGGAGGACTTCAACAAAATGCAGGAGGAGCAAAAGCTGCTGAGGGAGGAGCAGAAGAAGCTGAGGGAGGAGCAGAAGAAGCTGAGGGAGGACTTCAACAAAATGCAGGAGGAGCAAAAGCTGCTGAGGGAGGAGCAGAAGAAGCTGAGGGAGGACTTCAACAAAATGTTAGCTGAAATCAGCAGGATGAAGACTGAGATCAGCGAGATAAAGAGGGAACAGGAGAGAATGAGGGAGACTTATGAATCTTTCAGAGGGGCCATGCTCTACGGATTCAGTCAGCTGAGCAAGTTCGCCGGAGTCACCTTCGAGGAGTTCGTGAGAAAGCTATTGACGAAGCAGTTGAGGGAGCTGGGGGAGATAGGAAAGGATAAGGAGCTCATTAGGGCTAAGATAGATGGAGAGGAGATAGATATCTTCTTGGACGATCCCCTGATAGTTGGGGAGATAACTGGTCACGCTGAGAGCGTGGAAGAAGTGAATAAGCTGCTGAGGAAAGCCAGATTGGCAGAGGAAAAGTATGGAAGGAGATCTAGAAGGATTTTAGTTGTGTTAACAGCGCCAAAGGATGTTGCGACTGAGATCAGGAGGATTGGGAGGGAGGAGGGCATAGAGGTCATAATAGGGAAGACTGGATCTAAGTGATATTCAGCGGCTATCATATCTAGTGAGAGCTCCAGCCTTTAGAAATATTTATAGGGATCAGGGCGGCGGTTCAGTTGATGAAGAGGATCCTGCTGATACTGCTCTTAATCCTAGCTGCGATTTACTTATCGATACCCCAGAGAAGAGATCAGGAAGGGACTGGAACTCAAGAGAGAGAAATAATGACCGGTAAAAGAGAGCTTCGACTCGTTAAAGCTGGAGCTACTCATTACGAGGTCAGGTTGATGCCCGATGAAACTATGCTCATGTACATAGAGCCCGATGAGTGGCAGGGAAACTCCGATGTCTATCCTGTGGTCGGCGGAAGGAGGGTCGGCCATCACTGGTCCCAATTCCTGATGCTCAGCCCCGGTAAATGGCTCACCGATAGGGTTGAGTCGGAGGGGGAGTTCTTGATTAGATTCGAGGTTATTAAGGACAGTGGGAAGCTCATCGTCTATAGAGGGGAGTGGGGCTTCAGGGATTATTTCGTCACGGCAGCGACTCACTACATCTGGGTCGAGGACGGCTTGCTCTTCAGGTACGTGAAGACGAATCTTACGGTGCTCAGAGATATACCTGACCCAGTGGGAGCTATATGGGTGGAGCTGATGAACTATCCGGATTATTACGCTACGGCTGTCTCTAAGACCGAGGAGGGGCTCATAACCTACGATATGCGCGGCGTGACGGGGCATGCTCTCAAGGAATATACCCTCGGGAGCTACGGATGGATAGCTCTAGTGAATCCGCTCAGTGATGTGAGAGGATCCCCAGCCTTAGTGCTCATTAGATCGTCGCAGAAAGCTCATCCGACTGTCTGCAACTGCCCCAACGTTGATAACATAGAGATACACATGCTGGGGAATGAGGAGAGAATGCTGAAGAAGGGGGATAGTTTCGAGCTACACTACTTGCTCATAGTGAGCGATGAGCCGAACAGCTACTCCTGGATAGATGGAGCTGTGGAGAGGGCGAAGCCCGTGATAGAGTTGATAGACAGGGGAGAGCTTCCATAGACCTTCGAGTACGCATAGGAACAAGCTTTGATTGGTAAAATTTTACTCTCCCGAATGAGTTCGCTGCGACGACATTATAGAGCTATACTCTCGCCAGCCCTTGCGCCCGCCTCATCCTAATCTTAGTTAGTTCCCCTGACCCTAGCACGGATGCTATTCTAGAGATCCTCCTCATATTTTGAGCATCTCCTATAAATTTACTGAGGCTGTCCTGATGTAGGACAGAAATTATTATATTCTGTCCTCTACCAGGACGGAATGTGAGAACATCGCTCGAGGAGTGGAACCTCTACGCCGCGAGGAGGGAGTTCAGGGAGAGGGAAATAGATCTCTTAAAGATGATAAGCGAGGATAAGATAACCGCGATAACTGGAATGAGGGGTTCCGGGAAGTCGAGCCTCCTCATGATGCTCCTGCAGAGGCTGTTGAAGAGGGGTGAGAGGGCCGCTTACGTAAACCTAGAGGATATAAGGATGAGGGGATCTAAGACGGCTCTGGATGATGTGATAAAGTGGTTCGGGTACTCGGGATACCTCCTCCTGGATGAGATAACCGAAGCTCATGGCTGGGAAAGCTGGCTCCTCAGAACGCATGAGCTCCTGAGGGGGAAGCTCTTCATGGTAGTGACCTCATCGAGGAGCATGGCTTCATACGAGCGCCTCAGGGGGAGGATGCTCATCCGTGAGATGTATCCCCTCTCATTCAGGGAGTTCCTGAAGTTCAAGGGCCTGGAAATCGATTATAATAGCGGTACAGGGAGGCTCGAGAGGGCTCTCGAGGAGTACCTCCTCTACGGGGGCCTTCCCGAGGTCGTTCTATCCGAGGAGAGTATGGATAAAGTGAGGATACTGAGCTCCTACTTCGACAGGATAGTCTCCGAAGTCGCCGGGGCTGCAGGGGAGGATGCTGCTCTTACGCAGATGTTCTCGAAGTACGTAGTTGAGAATCCCCGCTTCACGGCCTCGAAGTGCCACGACTTCCTGAAAGACCTCGGATTCAGGGTCGGGAAGGATACAGTACTCAAGCTGGAGAGGGTATCTCAGGAGAGCTACCTATTCTTCTTCATCCCCATATTCTCGAGATCCATCAAGGACGGGCTCAAGTACCCCAGGAAAGCTTATCTCGGAGATACCGGCTTCATGTATGCAGCATCGGGGAGCGTTGACATGGGCAGGCTCTTCGAGAACGCCGTTCTCCTAGAGCTAAAGAGGAGGAGGCCAGATCTGAGCATAGGGTACTGGAGGAACAGGGAGGGCCTGGAGGTGGACTTCCTGCTGCTCGATGAGAGCGGAGTTGAGAGGATGATACAGGTCTCCTACGGTATACTCAGGGCGGAGAAGAGGGAGATCAAGGAGCTGGTATCCTGCTCCGAGGAGATGGGAGTGAAGGAGGGGGTCATAATAACTAGAGGGGAGGAGGGAGTGAGGAACGTCGATGGGGTTGAGATAAAGCTTATTCCCCTCTGGAAATGGCTAATCGAATCTCCATCGGAGTATTAATAGCTGCGCCGATCAATCTCCTCATTCAGTTCACCTCTCTATTCCGAGATTCCTTAGAATTTTATACCCTTTCGATACTCTCGCTCCGAGAGTATCATTGAGTGAGCTTAATTCAGCCAAATTCAATATAATTTGAGCATGATGAACTGAAAATCTTAGAAAGGTAGATCAGTCAGGGAATTTGAGATTATAGCCCTAGTGAAAGGTAGTATGCGAAGCATGAGATTGCATGGAGATTATCTTTATGCCACCGCTTCCTTAAGAGCTCCCTTCACTCTATCCCACTCACCTGGGCGCACCCTAAGCTCTATATCATTCCTCATCCTAAGTTCGACAACTTCATCGTGGAATCCTGCATGAGCTATGAAGTTCCTCTTAAATATCTCCATATCTTCCCTCTCCCGCTGGGGCTCTCCATCTGATTTCTCCTCTGGCTTCTCCAGTATATCCGTATACAATGTCCAATCGTTAATTATATTACCTGATTTTCGAACCTTATTATCAAGTTTGGAAATCTCCCTATCCACGAGTATTGTCACAACCTTGGAGCCTTCTAGGAGTTTCTTTAGTTCGTTGATCTCCTTAAAAGTAACGATAGCTTCATCTAGGCTGGCGGATTCGCTCTCAGACAGTAGCTTCTTTGCTCCTCTGAGCACGGCATGCCCATGTAATAGTAAGTAAAAGCCGGTCAGGAACTTCTTATCACTCTCCAACTTTAAACCATTGATCTCTCTGACTACTCTCCTCTTCCCTCTCCAGAACTCTACTGCTTTCCTCATAACACACTCTAAATCCTCTATGTGAGTAGTTTTAGCTAGTAGACCCAATTGTAGGAGGGCACCCAGCCTATAAGCACCAAGAAGTAGTAAGGCTTTCTCCAAAAGCTCGTCTGAGTTGTCAAAGTCATAATCCTTTGGAGCTGTCAGCAGCCTCCTCTCACTATAATGAGCCACATAACGGGATAGATCCCAGAGCTTGAAAGTAGCCTCAGCGATCTTATTGTAACGTAAACTCGGCGGTTCATCCTCAGATGCAGGCTTGCACAGATCATCGCTTCTAGCAAGTCTATTTCCGTTCTCACGAGGTAACGATGGGTATGGATCAGCTTGATAAACCCTCAGTTTCACCTGTTCTGCTCTCGCAACCGCTAAAGCTGCTGCTACCTCGGTAACCGCTCTATAGGCGAGAGTCGGCATGAAATTTATACCGTGGCTTATATCGAGCACCACCTCCAATTCGCCGTCCACATTCAGCAGCCTGTCGTAAAGCTCATAAATTAGGAGAGGTAAAAATTCCTTTTGGGGATCTGATCTGAAGATTATTTGTCTTCCAGATTCCCTCTTCGAGAAGACTCCAGGAAGCACTACAATCTCTGCCTCAATCCCGCACAAGTATTTTCCAATCTTCTCCCTGACATTCGCCTCGATGCAGCTATAATCGGATC
>Ga0207433_10005997_pt1 | contig 21362 bp, 19 predicted proteins | sample YelNatPaOPGAMG01_FD_187559 | JGI IMG/M metagenome (GOLD analysis project Ga0207433, IMG submission 187559) | Hot spring thermophilic microbial communities from Obsidian Pool, Yellowstone National Park, USA - OP-RAMG-01 (SPAdes) (version 3) | ecosystem: Environmental > Aquatic > Thermal springs... | reverse complement strand
ACCCGTGACGTTCTCTGCTCCCAGAGCAGATGCGGCCAAGGCCGCCACAACCGAGGAATCAATGCCGCCACTCAAGCCCACCAGAGCCTTCCTGAACCCCGTCTTCCGGAAATAATCGCGGATACCGAGGAGGAGAGCCTGGAAGACGTCTTCAATGTCCTCAGAAACTTGGGAAGGATCTCCAGCCTGAGGGAGATCCCCCGTGTCGATAACGGTGTAATCCTCCGCAAAGGACTTTCCCTCCCAGACAATACCCCCTGTGGCAGAAAGAAAGAGGCTCGACCCATCGAAAATGAGATCGTCATTGCCTCCTACCTGATTCACGTAGACCAAGGGACAAGCGTATTTCCGGGCAATGTGGGAGAGCATGCTGGCGCGCAGGCGTTTCTTCCCGTAGTGGTAAGGAGAAGCCGAGATGTTCACCAAAAGCGTCACTCCCTGGACAAAGAGGTCTTCCAAGGGGTCAAACTCATACCTTGGCCTTGGCCAGAAATCCTTGTCGTTCCATATATCCTCACAGATGGTGAGACCAAGCCTTTCCCCAAGAAAAACCGCAACCTTTCGTTCTCTCGCTGACTGAAAGTATCTCACCTCATCGAAGACGTCGTAGTTGGGCAGAAGCGTCTTATCCTGCCGGGCGTAGAGTCTCCCCGCGAAGAAGAGCAGAGCCGAATTGTAGAGTTTCCCCCCCTCGCTCACCGGAGCGCCAAGAAGCACCCCCACATCCTGGGAAGCAGGACGAATGCCCTCTTCAAGCACTCGCTCAACTGCCTGGAGCATCTCCCTCCGAAAGAGGAGATCCCGGGGTGGATACCCCACGAGAGCAAGTTCTGGAAAGACTACAAGGTCTGCCTTTTGAGCCCTGGCCCACGAAATTCCCTGGAGAATCTTCTCGGCGTTTCCCCGAACATCGCCAATGGTGGGATTCATTTGCCAGAGAGCGACTCGCACCCTCCCTACCTCCCTGCAATCACCCGGCAGATATTCTCCAGAAACCTCCTGCGGATGGCCTCGTCCTCGATGAAGCGCCTTTCCGTTTCTTCCCGGAGTTTTTCGGGAAAGGATGCTCCGCCAAAACCCAACAACTCTCCGAGATACGCTTTGCTCCAGAGGGCCACCATTGCTTCTGTAACCTCAAGGTGGAACTGAAGGGCGAAAATCCTATCACCGTACACGAAGGCCTGATTCCTGCAGGAATCACTAAAAGCAAGGAGCACCGCTCTTTCAGGAAGGTCGAAGGTGTCTCCATGCCACTGGAAGATGAAGAAGCTTTCCGGAAGCCCAGCAAAAAGAGGGGATGCCTTTCCTTCCTCCGTGAGTTGCACTCGATACCAGCCAATTTCCTTCACCATATTGGGCCCAACCCATGCCCCGAAGGCCCGGGCAATGAGCTGTCCTCCAAGACATATGCCCAGCGTGGGACGACCCTCGCAATAGGCCTCCCGAATAAGGCGTTCCACCTGAAAAAGGTAGGGGTAGCAGTCCTCCTCGTAGGCACCCATAGGACCCCCAAGAATCACCAGGGCGCTGTAGGGCCTCACCGAAGGGGGCAGAAACGTTTGCGGGTCCTCCATGAGGTGGACGTCTACCTCAAAACCCTGTTGCCGGAAAACCTCCCCGAGAAGGCCAAGGCCCTCGATGGCCACATGCTGTATCACGAGAACCTTCAACGACATCACCTCTTCCCTAAGACACCCTCGGGTTCAGGTCGGCTCTGAAACCCCAAACACAAGCAGTGCCACTGCCACACAGAGTTTGAGCGGTAGTTGCGGAAACACAGGGGACGAAAGCAACGGTCGCTTCACGCGTGCCTATCACACTGACCGGTCATACAGATTCGTTCCGGTTCCCGGGAGATCGATACCAGCGTATCCTCCTCGAAAAGGTGGGGCATTCCCCTGCCTCCAAGAAAAGAAGGTGCCTGTTCACGCAGGCACCCTCGCTCTGGCATCCTTGCCTTTTTAGGGCAGTATAGCAGAAGAACCACAAAAGTCAAGACTGCAATGGCTTCCCTCACCTTGCGGGGTCTTCCGGGGGTGAGTTCTGCGGAAGAGCCTCGACAGCATCCGACGATTCTGGAAAGGAGGAGGGTCAGGGGGAGGTGCACCACTCCCGGAAACCCCAGCAAGCGGCATCCCAGAGATCACAGCGTCGCCTCTTTCGGAGTCTTCCTCCCCCGTTCGGTCCGGTCAAAGTCGTGGTCGAAGCTCACGATGGTGAGGTCGTGCTTTTCGGCCACGGCGTACTGGTAGGCATCGTCGAAGTCGAGGTGATAGCGTTCCATGGCCGTCATAACGTTCTCCATTTCCTGGGGTCTGAGGCCAAGCAACCCCATTCCTCCTTCAATGAAGAGGTCCCGAACAAAGAGGAGAAAAGCCTCTGGCTTCTTCAAGCGGGTAAGAATCACACCAAGAGAATGCAGGGTAAAATCGGTGAGAAAAAGTCGGGAAGATGGAACCTCTGCCAGGAAACGCCCCACCTCCTCAGACCTTTCCCGGTTCAGGAGCCGCTCCAGCCATACATTGGTGTCCACAAGAAACATCAATCTTCCCGCCACTCAAGGGCTTTTTTTTGCAACTCCAGGGAGGTGTACCGTTCCCGGTACTCTGAGAGCGCTCCAGCCCAATCCTGCCGGAGTTTCTTCCCTCCGTGGACCCCTCGCACCCTCTTCTCCCAGAGGAACTCCACGAAATCCTCCACCTCCTGACGGAGTTCAGGAGGGAGTTCCCGGATTTTCTCTTCAAGAGTCTTCATAGGTTGACCTCCCATCGTTCAATTGAGAAAGACACTAAGCTTCTGACGCCCTCAGAACCTCTTTCGGAGTCTTCCTCCCCCGTTCGGTCCGGTCAAAGTCGTGGTCGAAGCTCACGATGGTGAGGTCGTGCTTTTCGGCCACGGCGTACTGGTAGGCATCGTCGAAGTCGAGGTGATAGCGCTGAGCTGCCGAAATCAAAGCAGGGACATCCTGGGTAGTCAATCGGACAAGGCAAATCGCCAGGGACTCAAAGAGATCCTCAACGAGCTTGAGGAACACCTCATGCTTTTCCTGGCGAAAGAGAAAGACTCCAAGAGAGTACAAACTGAACTCTGAAACGAAGAGACTGCCCCGAGGCATCTGGCACAGAAACTTTTCGGCTTCATCCGCCTGTTCTCGCTCTAAAAGGACCTCGAGAATAACGTTCGTGTCAATGAGATACACCGTCTTGCCACCACTTCAGGATTTCATGTTGCAGTTCCACCGAACTGGACCGCAAACCCAGCTCCTTTAAGGCACCCCTGAAACGGAGCCTTGGAAGTCCCTTCGCTTTTTTCACCCTCTTCTCCCAGAGGAACTCCACGAAATCCTCCACCTCCTGACGGAGTTCAGGAGGGAGTTCCCGGATTTTCTCTTCAAGAGTCTTCATAGGTTGACCTCCCCGCCAAGGTTACGGGAATATCTTAGCTCCCTGGGGAAAGGTCTGCAAGAACCCACAGAAACCCTCTCACCAGGATGCCCCAAGAGCCGACGCTCTCCAGGTACCCCGACTCCGGCGATTGTCAGGCCTCAAGGGGTTCCTCAAAGGGCAAGGGCAGACCTGCAAACGGAAACCCTCACCCTGGCCCCCGGAAACCTCAAAGGAGTAGGGCAAAGGGTTCTTCAAGAAGGGTTTTCAGAAACTGCATGAACTGAGCGGCAACGGCCCCATCGACGATACGGTGGTCGCAGGAGAGGACGAGCTCCATGACCGCAAGGGGAACGATGTCCTTCCCATCAAAAACCGGCTTTTTCTTGATGGCCCCGCAGGCCAGAATGGCCGACTCTGGAGGGTTGATGATAGCCGTAAAGGCGTCAATACCAAACATCCCCAGGTTCGAGATGGTGAAGGTTCCCCCGGAGATCTCTTCCGGAGCGAGCTTCCCGGCTTTCGCCCGTTCCACAAGGTCGTGGAGCTCCCGGGTGATCTGGGCAATGCTCTTCCGCTCCACCTCCTTCACCACGGGGACGATGAGCCCGTCCTCTAAAGCCACGGCAACACCGATGTTGACGTGCTCGTGGAAAACAATCCCTTCATCCGTGAAGGAAGCATAAAGCAGCGGATAGCGTTCCAGGGCTTTGGCGACAACCTTGACGAGGATATCGGTGTACGAGACCCGGAGACCGGTTTCCTTCTCCACCAGAGGAAGAAGGCGTTCCCGCATCTTCACGAGTTCTTCGGCAAGGATTTCCTGGAAGACGAAAAAGTGAGGCTTCATCCTCACGCTCTCAACCATGCGCTGGGCGATGATGCGGCGCATCCGGGAAAGGGGAACGACTCTGCCCTCTGCCTCCGGAGCCACCGGTACCCTCTCTGTCACCGGAACTTCCTTCTTCGCCTCTTCAAGGGCCTTCCTTGCGCGCTCGACGTCCTCCCTGACGATGCGTCCCCCAGGGCCCGTACCGGTGATGGTTGCAAGATCAATACCGTACTCTCGAGCGAGCTTTCGGGCAAGTGGCGAAGCCTTGATGCGTTCCTCTGCCGCTTCCGTCTCTGCCTTCTGGGTCACAATCTCTTCCTCGGCAACTCGTTCTCTGGCCTCCGGTTTCTCTTCCGGCGCTCCTTTCCGGGGAACAGGAACCTCTTCCCCTTCTTCCCCAATGTAGGCAACGACTTCCGTGATGGGAACAGTAGCACCTTCGGGGTAGAGGATCTTGAGGACCACCCCTGAAGCGGGGGACTCCACCTCCATGTTCACCTTGTCGGTCGCCACCTCAAAGAGGGGATCCCCCTTCTCCACCCGCTCGCCTTCCCGTACGAACCACTTATTGATGACCCCCTCTTCCATCGTGAGGCCGAGTTTCGGCATGATGACCTCTTTGGCCATGCTCTCCGCTCCTTCCCTGTGTGAGCTCAAGAATCCGTCGAAGGTCCGCCTTCACTGGACCCTGGTCTTCGAGGCGAATCCACCATTCTTCGTCAGGATGCACGAGAATCTCCCGTTCCCCGTCAAGGGCAAGCGCCCCTCTCCCCTGGGGGAGCCTCAGCGGTTCCCCAGGGAGGAGAAAACCCAACTCTTCCACTCCCACCTCCCGGACAAGCCCGGGAGCCAGGGGAACGGATACTCGCTGACCACTTTGCCCGATCCGGGCAAAGGCCCCCCGGCGCTCTCTCGGAGAGATGCTCACCATCCTTCCGATAACGGCACTGAGGCCGATGTTCGCGGGGCTACTCTGTGTCACGGCGACGAAGCGAACCGTTTCCGGTTCCCATACCGCCCGGGTCCCCAGGACGTCTTTTTCCACGAAAACCACGTCCACCAGGGCGATGTCCTCCCAGGTTTCAGAGAAACAGCGGAGCACCTTGGACCTTGAGAGGACCTCTGCCCTGGGCAATTCTCCCTCCAGGAAAAACCCCAGAGCCATCCCTCCCAGGGTGGGTTCCAGGGTGTCGGCAAAGACGTTGTTCGTCCCGCAGGAGAGGGAGAAAAGGGGAACGCTGCCGCTTCTTTTAGCCACCACCCGGTTCGTGCCATCGCCACCGAACACAACGAGCACTTCCACTCTCCCTTCCTGCACAGCCCACTCGGTGAAACGCAGGGTGTCCGTAGCATCTCCAAAGGCCGGTGTGGGGGCTTTCTCAAAGCAAATCCTTGGAGGAAACGTCACCTCTTTCCGGGCCACCTCCACGAGTTCATAGGGATCGGGCATGTAGACGAAACAGAAGGTCCCCCTTGTGACCCCCACAAACCCCTGCAGGAAACGGATCAGGGCGGTGATCTTCTCCCGATTGCCAAAAACGGACCCCCACGCCACCAGCCGGCGGATGTCCTTCCCCGCCACCGGATTCACCACAAGGCCAACGCGTCGCATTCAGTGCACTTCCTGTCCGCCAGTAACATTGATGGCCTGTCCAGTCATGTAGTCAGAGTAAGAAGAGGCCAGGAACACGGCGACATTGGCCACATCCTCAATGGTGCACTCTCGACCAAGCGGAACCTTCTCGACGTAGATTTTTCGCACCTGCTCCGGAGGAACACCGAGCTTTTTGGCGTACTCCTTATCAAGGAGGTCCCACATGGGCGTGGCGAAAACATTCCCTGGACAGATGGCGTTCACGTTGATCTTGAAGGGGGCAAGGTCCATGGCCGCACTCTGAGTGAGGCCGATCACCCCGAACTTCGATGCCGAATAGGCGGCAAGCCAGAGCCCGCCACGCTTCCCCGACTTAGAGCTGATGTTGATGATTTTCCCGCTTTTCTGCTGCACCATGTACTTGGCTACTTCCCGGATGCAGAGGAAAGTCCCCTTGAGGTTCACGCTGATGATGGCATCCCAGACCTCTTCAGGAACTTCGGTGATGAAGTGGGCCCGGATAATGCCTGCGGAATTCACCAGGATGTCGATTCTCCCCCACCGCTCGTACACCCGGCGGGCCATCTCGGCAACTTCGTCGCTTTTTGTGACGTCCACTTTGATCGCCATGGATTCCCGGCCCAGTGCTTCGATTTCCTGAGCTGTCTTCTCCGCCCCTTCGAAGTTCACGTCGCAGCACGCCACATGGGCTCCTTCCTGGGCAAAGCGTATGGCAATGCCCTTCCCTATCCCTGACGCCGCACCGGTCACAATGGCGATTTTATCCTGCAACGGCTGCGGATGCACACTCCTCACCTCGCAAAGGAAATCACGGCCTTCAAGGCCTTCCCGCTTTTCACAAGTTCAATGCCCCTCACGATGTCCTCAAGGGGCAGCACATGGGTGATGAGGTCCCGTGCCGGGACCCTCCTGGCATAGATGAGCCGCGCTGCCTCCTCATACTGGGAGGCGTGAGAAGCGAAGACGCCGAAAACCCCGATTTCCTTGTAGTGGACGATGTTGCTGTTGAAGGTGATAGTGGGTTTCTCCTTCGGTAGCCCACCAAAGAGGCTGATCCTCCCCTGAGGAGCAACGAGTTCCAAGGCTTCCTCCTGGGCGCTTCCTGATGAGGCTGCCACGATGACCACGTCGGCTCCTAATCCACCGGTGAGTTCAAACACCCGTTCCTTCAGGTTCTCCTTCTGCGGGTTGATGTAGACATCGGCGCCGATTCTCTGTGCAAGCTCCAGCCGCTCATCGGAAATATCGGCAAGGATAATCCTCCCTGCACCGTGGTTCTTCGCCATGGCAACATGCATGCACCCGATGGGACCCGCACCGATGACGAGCACGGTCTCCCCAAGGCCGATATGGAGATACGACTGACCGTTGATGACGCAGGAAAGGGGCTCAATGAGGCTGGCCTCAAGGAGGTCCATATCCTCCGGGAGGACCAGGAGATTCCCCCGCAGGACACCTTCCCGGGGCATTTTCATGAACTCTGCAAATCCCCCAGGGTAATGGTACCCGATGTACTTCTGTTCCGGGCAGAGGTTCTGCAGGCCCCGGCGGCAGTACCGGCACCGCCCGCAGGAAATCACCGTAACGACCGCAACTTTATCCCCCACCCGGTACCCTTCAACGCCCTCGCCCACGGCCACAATCTCCCCTGCAATCTCGTGCCCCGTGATCTGCGGTGGCTTCACGTGGTGGTGGCCGAACTGGAAAATGCGAACATCGGTCCCGCAGATGGCGCAGGCTCCAACCCGGATGACCACTTCTCCTGGACCAGCCTCGGGTTCAGGCACTTCCCGAACTTCAATGTTCCCTGGACCGAGAAAGACCGCGGCTTTCATGGCATTTCGCCCCCCTGAAGGATAACGGTTTTCAGCGCAGGATACAGGCGCCGGTACACGGCAAAGCGCTCTTCGTAGATTTTCGCCCTCTCCGGATCCGGTTCGTACACCTCCCGAACCCGGACGAGGTCGTCCACCAGGGCCCCGAAGTCTTTGATATCCTCTTTTGCCTTCCGCCCAAGGAGCGCAGCCCCGAAGCAGGCCGCTTCGGAAACCGAAAGGGTCTCAACCGGCATCCCGTAAATGTCGGCCTTGATCCTGAGCCACACCGGGCTCTTTGCCCCTCCACCAATCGCCCGGAGCCGTTCCACGGGAATCCCGGCATTCCGAAGAAGCTCGAGATTCAGTTTCATCTCGTAACTCACGCCCTCAAGGAGGGCCTTGATGAACTCCTTCTTCGTGGTGTTGAGGGTGAGTCCCACCACCATTCCCGTCGAGTGGGCGTCAAAGTACGGCGTTCCCGTCATGGTGAAGTGGGGCAGAACGAAGAGACTCGTAGGGTTTTCGGGAAGTCCTTCCAGGAGCACCTCATAGGGGTCCTTCCCCATCGAGGCGGCGATGTCCCTCTCCTTTTCCCCGAACTGGTCCCGGAACCAGCGCAAAAGCACCCCTCCGGTGAAATTGTACACCAAAGTCGTGTAAAGGCCTGGGAAGGCATGGTGGTAACAGCAGAGGTTGTTCCGCCACATGGCCTCTCCCCCGACAAAACGGGACATCGCCGGAGCAATGCATTCCACCGTTCCCGTGGCGTCCATAGCCAGTCCCGGCCGGATGACACCTGCCCCCAGAGCCCCACAGGGCTGGTCATGGCCTCCTGCGGCCACCACAATCCCCTTCCCCCACCCGAACGCTGCAGCGAATTTCTCCGGGACTTCCCCAAGGGGGGTTCCCGAAGGGTAAGGTTGAGCCAGACGCTCAGGAGGAATTCCCGCAAGGTCGAGGATTTCTGAAGACCATTCCCCCCGCTCCACATGGAACATCATCGTCCGGGAAGCAAGGGGGAAACTTATGGCCGGAGGGAGCCCAAAGCGAAAAATGAGGAAATCCTCAAAGCACAGGAAATACCGGGCATTCTTGAAGACCTCGGGGGCGTACTTCTTCCACCAGAGGATTTTGTTCACCGTCCCGATGCCCGAGAGAGGCATCCCGGTGATGGCGAAAAACCGCTCATCCCCGAAATGTTCCCGGAAAAGGGGCACAAATTCATCCCCTCGTGTATCGAAGGTCACAATGCTTCGGGCAAGAGGCCGACCTTCGGCGTCAACCGGAACCACCGCTTCCCCCTGAGAGGAGATGCCGATGCTTGCGGGAGGGTCGTGACGGATGCCCTCAGCGACTCTTCGGAGGCAGCGCACGATCTTCTCAAAGACCTCTTCAGCATCAAGCTCACTCCATCCATTCCGGGGATGGTAGAGCGGGTACTCCTCATAGGCCCAAGCCCTGATATTGCCCTCTTCATCAAAGGCGATAACCTTGCACCCCGTGGTGCCCACGTCAATCCCAAGGTAACTCACGGGCGTCACTCCTTCAGAGTAAACTCCGGATGTACCGGAAAGCCCCTAAGGCATCGGCCTCCTTCTGGTAGGTCCGAAGAGTAGCCACATCGATTTTCTCTACCACCGAAAGCATCATTTTGATGTTCTCAATGCTCACCTGGCACGCTGTTTTCCCATCCTCCCGGTAAGGGAAGATATCAAGGCCGAGCCAGCCTTCGTAATTCGAATGGTAGAGGTAGTAAAGGAATTCAAGGTTTTCGAAGAAATGCACCGTTCCCACCGCCAGGTCGTCGTCCCAGTCCCGGAAGTTGTCGTTAAGGTGCAGGGCAAAGAGCTTCCCGAAGCGGTCGAGCAACGCCACAACATTCCCCGGAGACTCTTTGCAGTTATAGGAGTGCCCAAGGTCAATGGTCACCCCGATGTTCGGGAGGTTCACCTCCCGGGCTAAGAAAAGCGCCACACCGGCGTTCGAAATGGTCGAATGAGTCCGGGGTTCCCGAAGCTTGTACTCTAAACTCAGCCTCACGCGGGGATTGTGGCTGGCAATCTCCCGAAGGGCTTCGATGAGGAGGTCCCACTGTGCCCGGTAGTCAATCTGGAAGGGGTAGTCAAAGCCATCCTGCCCCGGCCAGAGGTTCATCACCCCCGCCCCGAAGTACTCGGCCATATCCATGGCCCTCTTGGCAAGCTCAATGGCCCTCCGGCGTACACCCTCTCTCTCTGACATCAGGCTCCCCAGAGCAAACACCGGATCACCAAAGAGGTCAACCTCACAGGATGCCAGGGAAAGCCCCCGAGCATCGAGCTCCCTTTTCACCTTTTCTGCCGTGTCCTCGTTGATGGGACTTGGGTAGTGCATCATCACCCCTTTGAGGTCTGGAACAGAAGCAACGGCATCAAGGGCCTTTTCAAGGGGAACGCCCTCTTTGTACCCTCGCGGACAGAACCGATCCGGACACGCTCCAAAAACCCAGACTCCTGTGGCGAAACCTTTACTCTTCATGGTCCTCCTCCTCTCCCTGGAGCATACTCAAGAGTTCATGCACCTCTTTGAGACCATTGTACACTTTTTGGTATACACTGTAGTACCGCTTGTAGACTTCGTGCCGACTCAAAGAAGGTTCGATCCTCTCCCGGAAACGCACCATCGCCGCGATGCCCTCCTGAGTGTGCGCAAAAACCCCCGCCGCCTTTCCCGCAAGGATTGCTGTTCCCAGCGCCACGGCTTCCTCCGTTTCCGGAAGGAGCAGCGTTTTCCCCAAAATATCCGCCTTTATCCTGAGCCACTCGAGAGAACGAGCACCTCCACCAACCACCCGCAGGTCCACGATGGGCAACCCAAAAGCCTCGAAAAGATCCAGGTTCACCTTCATCTCGTAGGTGAGGCTCTCAAGGATGGCTCGAAAGATTTCCCAGCGGGAGGCCGCGAGAGTCAACCCCACAATGGCTCCCCGGGAGTGCTCGTCAAGGTAGGGAGTTCCTGAGCCGGCAAAATGAGGGAGCACAAAAAGCGGCACCGGACCCTCTGGAAGGTGCTCAAAGAGCACCCGATAGGGGTCCTTCCCGAGCTCCTGGGCTTCCTGTTTCTTGTCAAAAGCTATGGCGTCACGGAACCACCGCACGAGAGACCCTCCCGAGGCGATGTACGCCAGGGTGATGTAGTCCCTTTCTGCGACGTGGGGATAGCAGCAGAACCCGTTCTCCATCATCTCCTTCGTGAGGAAAGGCTGAGGGCCAATGTTGAGGGCCACGCACTCTGAAGTCCCAATGCCGTACATGGCCTCCCCAGGTGAGCACACCCCACACCCCAGAACCCCACAGGGCTGGTCGTGGCCTCCAGTGGCCACAAGGATTTTTCCCCGGAGGCCAAAGTCCCTCGCGAGATCTTCCCGCAGGGAGCCGACAGGGGTTCCCGAGGGGAGAACCCTGGGGAGCCGTTCTTCAGAAATCCCCACTGCTTCAAGGATTTCCTGGGCCCAGGTCTTTTTCCGCACGTCAAACATCATGGTCCGGGAGGCTAAGGAATAGTCCATCGCCGGCTCTTCCCCCGTGAGACGGAAGATGATAAAGTCCTCGACGCACGAGAACTTCCAGGTGCGTTCAAAGATTTCCGGCTCATGGTCCCGAAGCCAGAGAATCTTGTTCACCGTGTACATCCCATGAAGGGGCATTCCGGTCACTGAGAAAAGATGGAAAGGGTCGAAGCGTTCCCGAAAGAACGCTACATACCTGTTAGCCCGGACATCGAAATTGGCAATGGCGAAGGTCAGAGGCCGTCCACCCCGTCCCAGAGGGATGAGGGTTTCCCCGTGGGAGGTGACCGCCAGAGCGCTAAGAGGTTCCTGGAGGGATTGGCCCACCTCACCTAAAGCAGCACACACCGCCTCCCAGACCTTTTCGGGGTCAATCTCCAGCCATCCAGGCCGGGGTGTGATGAAAGGGTACTCCTTCCCCGAAAAGCCCAGGACTTCACCGTTTTCCCGAAAAGCCACAACCTTGCATCCGCTTGTCCCCACGTCAATCCCAAGGAGCGCCACTATGCCTTTCCCTCCCTGAAGAAACGGCTCTGGGTTACACCGAAAAGCCCGGCAACGAGCACCAGAGCCACCAGAAAAACGAAACGAAGGCCAACACGGTCCGCAAGAATCCCCATGGACCAGGGGAAAAAGAGTGCTCCAAGTCCCCCTGCAGCAACCGTAAGCCCAATGGCCGTGGCCTGAAAGGTGTTGATGTGTTGCGCCACCCAGGCCACAATGAGCGGCCACACTGCAGAGAACCCGAGTCCAAGAGCAAAAAGGGCAAGAAGGGCAATGGAAACGTTCCGGGTGAGGTTGAAGAGGAGAAGGGCGAAAAAGCTCAGGAGAATCAAAAAGCGGAGCAACACGAGGTAACTTGTCTTTCGGGCCAGAAGGCCAAAGACAAGCCTTCCCACGGTGATCATCCCCCAAAATATCCCCATGGCCGCTCCCGCAAGGGAAAAGCCCCTCTGGAGTTCCCGAACAAAATAGGTGCTCACCCAGGCCGAGGTACCGATTTCTGCCCCGACGTACAGGAAGATGGCCAGGAAGCTGGCAAAAAGCATGGCCCTCCATTCCCTGAAAACCCGAAGACGCTTCAGGGAAAAGCCCTCGTTGTTTCCCCCGGCAAAGAGCTCCTGTTCCCACAAAAGGAGGGCAAAAAGGAGCACTGAGAACGTCCCCGGGACGAAATAGAGCACCCTCCAGCTCAGCTCCCGCTCAAGGAGAAGCCCCGCGAGGTACGGCCCAGAGGCAGCTCCAAGGCCAAAGGAAATCTGGCTGAGATTCAGAGCATACCCTTCCCGCCCGGGGAAGACCTGGGAGAGAAGCCCGGTAAGAGGAGCCTCACAGAACCCCCCACCAATACCGGCGAGGAATATCCCCCACTCAATGGTGGTGAACTGGTCTGCAAGGCTCACCACGAAAAACCCCAAGGCAAGAAACGCCTGGCTTGCCACAAGCACGGGCTTTTTCCCGAAAAGGTCGCAGAGCGCGCCACTCACAAACGTCGTCACCACATAGGGGAGGTAGTACAGAGCAAAGAGACGACCCGCTCTTGATGCGGGAAGATGGAAAACGGCAATCCATTTGGGGAGCACTGCTCCGGTGATGAGCATGGACACGGCCAGGAAAAAGAACGCCACTCCAACGATGAACGAGAGCCGAAGTGCTGTCCGGCGTTCCATGGCTACCTGCTGCAGAGCGTGCGCGCTGCTTTCACCACGTCTTCTACCCTCGGGATAGAATTGTCCTCAAGATAACGGCTGCAGGGAACAGGAGCATCAGCCGCTCCAAGACGAACGATGGGGGCATCCAGGTAGTCGAAGGCGTGTTCCATAATCTGAGCGGCGATTTCTGCCCCTGCTCCACCGGTCTTGCACCCTTCGTACACGATGATCACTCGGTTGGTCTTGCGAACCGATTGGCAGATGGTCTCGATATCAAGTGGCAAAAGCGTCCTGGGGTCCACAACCTCAGCCTCAATGCCTTCCTTTGCCAGGATTTCTGCCGCCTCCAGGGCCACAAGGAGCATCCGGGAGTAGGCAACGATGGTGACGTCCTTCCCTTCTCTCTTCACATCGGCAACCCCAATGGGGATGATGTACTCCTCTTCTGGCACCGGACCCTTGGTGTTGTAGAGCATTTTGTGCTCGATGAAGAGGATGGGATTGTCCTCCCGGATTGCCGCCTTCAAAAGCCCTTTGGCGTCAAAGGGCGTCGCGGGCATCACAACCTTGAGTCCCGGTACATGAATGAACCAGGCTTCGAGGCTTTGGGCATGCTGAGCGCCGGAGGAGCGACCACATCCTCCTTCCGTGCGGATGACCATGGGAACCCTGGCCTTCCCTCCAAACATGTAGCGAATTTTGGCTCCCTGGTTCACCAGCTGGTCCATGCAGAGCGTCATGAAGTCAATGTACATGATTTCGCCCACAGGACGCAGTCCGGTCATGGCCGCACCGACACAGCACCCCACAATTGCCGCCTCAGAGATAGGGGTGTTGCGAACCCGTTCTCCTCCAAACTCCTGCCACAGGCCCCGGGTAACCCCATAGGCCCCACCATACAGCCCAATATCCTCTCCAATGAGCACAACGTTTTCATCCCGGCGCATTTCTTCCCGCAGGGCTTCGTTTAACGCATCCCGGTAGGTGATGACGCGCATCTTCCCGGGATCGTACTCCTTGATGCTCCGGACAACTTTCGTCCCCTTCTTCCGTTCAAGCTCGGCAAAATCCTCCTCAACGTAGACGTCCTTTGTGATTTCCTCAAGGGGAGGATAGGGACTCTGTTCAGCAAAGGCTATGGCCTCTTCAATCTCCCGCTCCACTTCGTTTTCAATTGTCTTGAGCTCCTCCTCTTCAGCCACACCCTGCTCTAAGAGCCACTTCCGGTAGCGTTTGATGGGGTCTTTCGCCTTCCACTCCTGCTCCTCTTCCCGCGTCCGGTACGCCCGGGGGTCGTTCTTTGAGTGCCCCAGGTACCGGTAGGTCTTGCACTCAATGAGCGTCGGCCCCTCACCCCGACGGGCCCGCTCGGCAGCCTGTTCCACCGCCTCCTTCACTGCAAGAACATCCATCCCATCTACCACCACTCCAGGCATCCCATAGGCTTGAGCCCTCTCGGCAATGTCCTGGATGGGGAAAGCCTCTCGCACCGGCATGGACATGGCGTAGAGGTTATTCTCGCAGACGAAGACCACCGGGAGTTTCCACACGGCGGCAAGGTTCAGCGCTTCATGGAATGCCCCGGTATTGGCCGCTCCATCGCCAAAAAAGCATACCGTGACCTTCCCAGTGTTTTTGTACTTCGCCGTAAGTCCTGATCCCACCGCAATGGGAATACCTCCGCCCACGATACCATTGGCGCCGAGATTCCCTGCCGTAAGGTCGGCGATGTGGAGCGATCCACCCTTCCCCTTGCAGTACCCGTCGATTTTCCCGTAGAGCTCGGCCATCATCCGGTCAAGGCGTGCTCCTTTGGCGATGCAGTGGCCGTGGCCCCGATGGGTTGAGGTGATGTAATCATCAGGGCGGATGGCGTAACACGCCCCCACCGCCACCGCTTCTTCTCCAATGTAGAGGTGGGTTGTTCCCCGGATTTTGTCCTGGCTGAAAAGGTCGCTCACCGTTTCCTCAAAGCGGCGGATGCGTAGCATATCCCGGTACATGCCAAGAAGCCTCTCTTTGGTTTCTTTCTGCGCTGTTGAGACCTTCTCCTGAATCTCCATCCCACTCACCCCCTGCTCCTTTCTTCCTGAAATCGTCTGTACCAGCGCTCAATCGCTTTTCCCAGCTCACTCTCAGGATCCACCCCACAAACTCTCTCGAGCACCCCCCGTACCCCTTCCCCGGCAATCATCCTCTGCAGGGCTTTTGCCTCCTCATCTCCGGGGTAATCGTAAAGCAGCGCCGCCGCACACCCACAGGCCACATGTTCAGGGAAAACACCCTGGGCAAGGCAGAAGAGTGCTCCTCCGACGAGGCGGTCTTTCGGGGAGAGCTTCCGTAAGGGGTCCCTTCCCACCCGGACCACGGTGTCCATCATGGCGGGGTTGGCAAAGCGCGCCCTGAGGTCCCGAAGGTATTCTCTGTGTTCATCCCTGTCCCAGAAGGGGTACTTCCGGAAAAACGCCCGGGTAACCTCATCCCAGGCACCGGAAAATACGCGCTCGATGTCCACATCTTCAAGGGCCTCGTGGACATAGGAGTACCCTCTGAGGTACCCGAGGTACGCCAAAACAGCATGGCCCAGGTTGTGGAAAAAGAGCTTTCGTTCTTCTTCGGCCTCAAAGTGCTCCGTCCCCTCAAAGCCAAAAAGCGGTGGAAGAACCCCCCGAACTGCCCGGGCATCAAAGGGGAGCCGGGCGTAGGATTCTGCCACCACTCCCAGGGGATCGGTCACGCCGAAACGCTCATCAAGCACCGGGACCATTCGGGCAATGACCGTCCCCACGAAGCCCACCCGTTCCTTGAGAAACTCCACTCCCGCGGGAGAGAGGTACTGCTGCACCTTTTCCCGGAAAATGGACGGGGCGTCCTTCAGATTCTCGCAGAGGAAGACGTTGAGGGGTTCAGGGTTGCGTATTCGGCGTTCCTCAATCCCCCGGGCAAGAAGTGGAGCCACCTGCGGGAGATTCTTCGCTCCTACGGCCGTGAGGACCAAAGCGGCAAAGGCGATCTTTTCGGCCACCGCCGCTTCTTCTTTTACCGAGAGAACCTCAATTCGGTCGATCACAACGTCACGAAAGGTTCCATCTTTCTCAATGAGCCGGAGGGGGTAACAACCCCGTTCCCGGAGCTTCACTACGAGATCCTCATTGGCCTCCACAAAGACAGTCCAGAGCCCCGACTCCTGAAGGAGATGCCCAATGAACCCCCGACCAATGTTCCCCGCTCCAAACTGCACACCAAAAAGTTTCATCCCATCCTCGCCTCGTGTTCTTCGATGAATCGCCGCACCGCCACGAAATCCCCCACACCCTCGGTCGCCCCCATGGCGGTTACGCACATGGCTCCACAGGCATTGGCAAACCGCCCAACCTCATAGAGGTCCCATCCCCGAAGGTACCCAAAAAGGAATCCTGCGGCGAAAGCGTCACCTGCTCCCGTTCCGTCAACAGCCTGCACTGAAAAAGGTGGAACGAGGATCTTCTCTTTCTCGGTCATGATGAAGCTCCCTTCCGCCCCCATCTTGATGGCCACCACCCGAATGCCAAAACTCAGAAAGAAGGAAGCCATATCCGCGAGGCCGTCTTTTCCAGAGATCCGGGAAGCCTCGTCCCGGTTTGAGATGAAAATGTCAACAAAAGGCAACACCGGAGCAATGGTGTCCAGCCACTTCCCCGTATCATCCCAGGCCGTATCAAGAGAAGTCAAAACCCCAAACGCCCTTGCCCGGGCAAAAACCTTTGCTGTTTCTTCCCCATCGAACCCCGGCATGAGGAAACTCCCCGCCACGTGGACCACCTTTGCCCCCCTGAGGAACTCGTCCTTCACGTCCTCAGCCCGGAGAGCCTGGTTGGCCCCAGGGTAATGGAGGAAAGTCCGCTCCCCGTGTTCATCAAGGAGTACCATGGTGGCTGAAGTGTGGTACCGGAGGTCCTTTGTGATGCCCCTTGTGTCCACTCCGTGGCGCTTCAGGGAGTTGATCACCACCTCTCCCAGGTCGTCGTCCCCCACTTTCCCCACCACGAGCACCTCCTCTCCGAGTTTACGGAGGTCCACCGCAGTGTTGTGGGCGCACCCCCCGACATGGAGCTCCATCTCAGGCACAAGGAGGAGTTTGCCCTTCTCCGGAAACCGGTTGATAGGCCGCCCCATGAGGTCGGCTACGAGAATCCCCACACAGGTCACAAAGGACACATCTATCCCTCCCTCTTTGCAAGCTCCACAATGTCTCTTGCCGTTTCTTCATCGGTGATGAGGATTTTGATGTACTTCCCCCTGAGCGCTCCAAGAATCGCCTCAACTTTCTCCTTTCCCCCAGCGATGCCGATGACGTTTTTCATTTTCCGGAGGTCCTCAAGGGGGAGAGCCACCGTTCGTCGGTGCAGGGGTGTATCGATGAGGTTCCCCTGCCGGTCGTAGAACTGGCCGAGGATATCGCCAACCGCACCTTTCTGACGGAGGAGCTCAAGCTCATGGTAATCGATGAACCCCGTCAGGGCGTAGATGGAGTGACGGGCATCAACCGTTCCAATCCCCACAAGCGACCAGCGGGTCTGTCGGGCGAGCTCCAGGGTTTTCTGGTTGATCCGCTCATTGAGGTAGAAATTCCGAATTTCCTCGCTCTCCACCACCGCCGGGGCATAGAGGTAGTAGCACTCCCCTTCAAAAATCGAGGCCAGCTTCTCCCCAATGGTATACGGGTTCAGCGAAGCCGAGGCAGTCAATCCCCCAACCAGGGTGACGAACTTGAGGTTCCGCACCCGGGTCCCCTGAACGGAGGAGGCCACGTGCTTCAGGGTCCTTCCCCAGGCAATCCCCACAAGGTCCCCATCCTGGAGCACCCGCTCAAGATACCAGGCACCAGCTCGACCAAGACTTGCAAAAAGATCCCCACCCTGGGGAGCAGGAACGACCACAACATCCTCAAGATGAGGGAAAAGGCGGCGGAGTTCTCCTTCGATAGCGAGGCAGTTCGCGTAAGGCGAAGCGATGGAAATGCGAACAATACCGCACTTTTTGGCCCGATCCAGAAGGCGGGCTACCTTGGGTTGGGAAATGCCGAGTTTTTTCGCAATCTCCCGCTGGGTGACCCCTTCCATGAAGTGCAACCAGGCCACCCGGGTGAGTAACTCCACCTCGTTGGTGCTCATGAATGAATATTCCTCGAAAGAATAATATTTCGAGAATATTCTGGCATACTCCGGAGAAATCGTCAATAATCTTACGGCGAAAGAATCAAAATTCTCAGGACTTCACTTCCCAGAGGCCACGGCAAGCACCATCACGCTTCGACATCCGGCATCTTTCAAAGTCTGCGAAAGGCTTTCTGCGGTTGCGCGAGAGGTGAGAACGTCGTCGATCACAAGGATTCGCTTTCCCGAGATGTCCTCTTTTCGCCTTACCCGGAATGCCCCCCGGACGTTCTGGCGCCGTTCTTTTGCCTTAAGACCCACCTGGGGGAGCGTGGGCTTCACCCGCAGGACGCTCCGTGCAAGAACAGGAAGTCGGAATGCCCTCCCCACCTCCTGGGCAAGAAGAAGGGACTGGTTGAACCCCCGGGCTTTTTCTCTTGAAGGATGCAGGGGTACGGGGAGAACACTATCGACATCCAGAAGGAAGGGGAACTCTTCGCAGTACCGGACAAGGAGAAGGCCGAAAAACCCTGCCAGAGACACCACCCCTCCGTACTTGAAGGCGTGGAGAGCTTCCCGAACAGGGAATGTGTACGCGCTCACCGCTCGGGCGAACTCAAAGTGGTACCGGAAACGGCGGCACACGTGACAGAGCAGAACCCCAGGGTGTGGCACAGTCCTGCCGCAGCGAAAGCATACCCTCTCCCGGAGGTAGATGACCGAACTCTGGCAGCGCTCACAGAGGGGGAAACGGGAGGGAAGAGCAACGTATGTCCCGCAGACCGCACAGTGCTGGGGGAGGAAAAAGTGGAGGAAACTATCCATCGGTTACCGGCAAAGACCAGGAAAGAACGTATGATGTGAACTGCACGCGGGCTTCCACGGTGAGCGTCTCCGGCTTTTGCGGGATGAGAGTAAACGAGGCTTCTCCCTGGGTGTCGGTGACAACGCTCTGCTGTTTCACAAGATTTTCCCCCTCCCTGAGGTACACGTTCACGGTCTTCCCAGGACAGGGATTGCCATAGGTATCCCGTACCCGCACCCTGAAGTTCAAAGGTTCCCCAACTCTCCCTGAGGGAGGGAGCACAGAGAGGTCCTCGAAAAACCGGGGCGCTGCAGCAAGGACCGTGACCGAAAAGGTGAGAGGAGGAACTTCCCAGAAAGGAAGGCGAGCTTCAAGCGTATAGTCCCCCACTTTTCGAGGCATGGCAATCTCGCCCACGCATTTCCCGGAGAGATCCGTTCGCTCGTTCACCCTAAGGTCGGAAAAGGGGACAGGGGAAACACCCTCTGCGGTTTTCCACACCCACTCGACCTTCGCCCCCTGAACCGGCTTCCCCTCTGCCGTTGCTACCTGCACCTCAAAAGGCACCGGGTATCCTGCCATGTAACGCAGCACCGTACCCGGTCGAACAGCCCAGAAAAACGAGGGGCGACCAGAAATACCAAAAAGTTCGTGCTCCACAAGGACGTCCTCGGCAGAAACTCGCAGTATGTGTCTTCCGACCCCAGCTATTCCTCCAAGAGGAAGTATCCATCTCCCTGAACCATCAGAAAGGGTTTCAGCAATCGCTGAAAAGGTGGACGAACGAATCTCTCCCCACACCCTCCTTCCAGAGCAGGGATCCCCCTCAGCATCCCTCAACGTACCCTGGAGCACCAGCGTTTCTCCCTGGACAACTTCCCTCGGAAGCGGAACAAGAAACTCCAGGGTAGCCACGGGAAGGACATACACCTCCACGGGGAATTCAAAGGTCTTATTCCCGAGGGCAAAGCTCACAGAAATCTTCCCTTCCTCAGGAAAAGTAACGGATACCACACCTTCCCCCAGAGAGAGCACTTCTTCCTTTCCACCACATACCACCCTTGTCTCTTCAAGAGGAATCCCCCGAAAAGTGCAGCGTATCCTGAAATCTGCTGTTTCCCCCTTTTTCACCCGGGAAGGCCCAACGACTTCAAGGCTCAGATCCCGTTCTGCGGCAAAGATTTCTTCTCTCCTGTTTCCTGCCCGGTCACGCCAGACCACCCGTTGCTCCCCTTCCCAGGGAACCAGAACTTCCCAAGTGTTGCTCTTTCCTTTTACGCCCTCAACGGTTACCTCCTCATCAGCCGTCCCAAAAACCCACACTCCTTCAGGCACCCACAGTGCCCGAGACAGAAAAATCACCGGAGGGGTTCGGTCACAGAGGATGTTGCTTTGGAACACTTCCCTCCCCTCAAGCACAACGCAAAGGACGTTCTCCCCCTCCTCAAGGGGAAGCTCAAGCACAACCTCCCTCTCCTTGTGATATCGGTCCTCCATTAAGGTTTTGCCGTTCAGCACAACGAGGAAGGATCCCCGTACGGCAAAGCGAAAGGGAACACGAAAATCAGAAACACAGGAAGGTGGGGCAAAAAGAACCCGGAAAGTGGGCAAGACCTCTGCAATACCCTGTGGCGTCGCGGGGCCTCCCGGCATCAGCACAGGGAAGCTCGCAAGCCTCCTTATCCCCCGACCGATGACTTCAACCACCTCGGTGCAGGGAAAATCCGGAGCCCGGTACCAGCCATCCTGGGTGATGGTCCCGTACCGAGCACTCCAGAAAAGTGGAAAAGGGCAGCTTCCCTGGCAGGCGACCCGGAAGTGGAACTCCTCCCCGCAGAAAAGATGCGACGGCGCATTGATAATGGTAAAATCCCAGCCCGAATTACAGGATACCGCAAAAAGGACTATCCCAAGAACGAAAACGATACTGAGAACATTCCGCATAGACTGCGAAAACACCAGCACAGGGACTTTCCTGAATTCTACAGGGGAGAAGAAGCGCCTGTCAACGACTCGGATCCAGAAAACACCTAAGGGGAGCCAGGTGCTCCCTGGCCCCCCTTAGGTGCAAGGAGGGGAAAGACTTCTAATAGGAGGTGCTAGTGGGGTACTCTTTTCACTTTTCAGGAGGAATTATATAGAGGACCCCCCTTGACGTCAAGGGGGGTCGGGGAAAATTTCCGGGCAATATCTACACCCTGAAATGGGCCACAGATTGCGTCAGCTCTTCAGCAAGCTGCGCGAGTGCCTTGGCAGAAGCGGCAACCTCTTCTAAAGCTGCACTCTGCTCCTCAGTGGAAGCCGAAACCTCCTCGCTTGAAGCGGCGTTCTCCTCCGCAATGGCAGCAAGAGCAGCAATTCGTTCAGCCATGGTTTGCAGGCTTTGGGTGATCTCCTCAACGGCGTTACCGATATTCCCCGAGAGCGTACCCGCCTCTTCCTGAGCCCGGACAATCTCCTGCTGGGTGCGCTCCAGTGCCTCCGCTGCCCTGGCAATACTGGTGATACTCTGAACAACCTTCTCAATTGCTCCGAGGATTTTCCGGAAGCTCGAGGCGATGTTCTCACCCCTCCTG
>Ga0207433_10005995_pt1 | contig 21369 bp, 21 predicted proteins | sample YelNatPaOPGAMG01_FD_187559 | JGI IMG/M metagenome (GOLD analysis project Ga0207433, IMG submission 187559) | Hot spring thermophilic microbial communities from Obsidian Pool, Yellowstone National Park, USA - OP-RAMG-01 (SPAdes) (version 3) | ecosystem: Environmental > Aquatic > Thermal springs... | reverse complement strand
CTAAATTAAGCCGTGCAAAATCTTTCGTGTTGAAATGAGTTAAATCCCCATCTTAGATAAAGTTTTATTCTTTACTATCTTTTATTTGAATTTTTAAAAATACAGTAAAAACATATACATATCAAAATATTCTTAATTTAACATTATACTAATAACATATTTTTCCTAATTATTTGAATTGTCAAGCAATTCTTAATATTGATTTACTCTTGATTTTTTCTTGTATACCAAATATAATAAAATGCCAAAGGTAAATAAATGGCTTAGATAAGAGAAAGGCGGTGATATGTATTAGCAATTCTTATGGTTTCAATAAAAAATATAAGGGGGTAATTTATGTTCGTACAGAACTATGATCCACTGAACAATTTCGCACTATCAGTTTTTTGTGCTGCTTTGCCTTTGATTATCTTGCTTTATTTGTTGGCATTGCACCCAGGGAAGGACTCTCAGGGAAGAAAGAAGCTTGGGGTTGATGCCCGTTTCGCAACCGTTACCGCTGCAATAGTAGCTCTTGTTATTGCAGTAGGCATCTATAAAATGCCTTTAAATCAGGCGTTTCTTGCTTGGTTTTTAGGAGCACTGATCGGCCTTTATCCAATTTGCTGGATAGTAATAACAGTTTTATTCCTTTACGAAATGACGGTGATATCAGGATCCTTTGACGTTATGCGTCATAGCATTATGAAAATTACTCAGGACAAGAGGGTACAGGTCTTGATCGTTGCATTCGGTTTTGGAGCATTCTTAGAGGGAGCTGCAGGTTTTGGAACTCCTGTTGCAGTGTGTGCGGCAATATTGGTGGGAATGGGAATCGCACCTCTTGAGGCAGCACTTCTTTGTCTTTTGGGAGATACGGCTCCTGTTGCTTTTGGAGGAGTAGGTATTCCTATGATCATGATGGCTCAGGTTACAGGTTTACCAGTAAACGACATTACTGCGATGACAGGAAGAATTTTACCATTCTTTTCTTTCTTGGTTCCATTCTGGATTATGTTTACTTATGTAATCTTGCTTGAGAAAAAGAGCATGTCAGATCTATTTGAAGTCTTTCCTGCTGCTTTTGTATCAGGTATATCTTTTGCTTTAACACAATATTTTTTAGCACAACATCTTGGTCCACAGTTAATTGACATCTTAGCGGGTATTGTTTCTATTATATGTCTTGCAGTATTTCTCCAATTTTGGTCTCCAAAGAACGTCTGGACGGCAGACTGGGCAAAGAACGCTGTAAAGGAATATTCAGCTGGTGAGACGTTCTATGCATGGGTTCCATGGATAATTTTGGTTGTTATCATAATTATGTGGGGAACTCCCTCAATATCAAAAGCTCTTGGTTCAGTGCTTGTTTTCAAGTTCCCAATGGAAGGGTTAAATGGCATGGTTACGAAAATGCCACCTGTAGTACCTAAACCCACTGTTTTGAAGGATGCTATTTTTGTCTTGCCACTACTAAGCGCTACAGGTACTGGAATTTTGCTTGCAGCTATTCTTTCTGGTTTATGGCTGAGGCTGTCTGCATCTCAATGGGGCGATGCCTTTAATACGACTTTTAATAGAATGAAGGCGCCTTTTGTTGTTGTTCCTTCAATCGTTGGTATAGCATTCCTTTATAAATATGCAGGTATGGACGTTCAGCTTGCTTTGGCTTTTGCATCTACTGGGTCAGCATTTCCGTTTTTCTCGGCTATGCTAGGATACTTAGGAGTATTCTTGACAGGTTCAGATACCTCTTCAAACGCACTTTTCGGGAACCTTCAGAAGATTACTGCTGAACAGTTAAAAATTAACCCAATTCTCTCTACTGCTCTTAACAGCGCAGGCGGTGTAATGGGAAAGATGATAAGTCCTCAGTCAATTGTTGTTGCTCTTGCTGCTACTTTTTCTGATAGAAAGGTTGCAGAGGAATCCTTTGCTCCATTGTTTAGATCGGCTCTTATTCATAGTTTCTTGCTTGCTGTTTTAGTTGGTCTTGTCGGCTTGATGTATGCTTATGTATTTCCAAATCTGATACCTGTTGTTGGTAAGTAATATAGCGATAGGTAATAAGTCCTCCATTAGGATTTAATGGAGGACTTATTTTTATTATTTAATGCCACAAGCTATAAAAATAGTTAAAATTATTCCTGTCAAAAGGGTACAAATAATAACCGGTAATATAGCCTTTTTCATGAATTCTGATTCTTCTTTCCCACTGCATCCAATTGTCATTGCAGCATTAGTAATCTTTGCAGGAGTTATAGCTGAGGCAATTCCTCCTGCTACTGCATGAGCGCCGAAAATTATCATAAAATAATTTTCATAGCCTACGCTTTTTACTGATTCATACAATATCTTCGCAAAAAACACGTTTGAAGCCGTTTCCGATCCGCCTATAAATGAGCCTATCAGCCCGAGATATGGTATTAGGGTAGTAAATACTATGCCAGAAAGCATTGCTATCTTTATGGCTATAATCCTATCCATATTAAAAGAAGAGTAATAAGCGCTTGGCGCTAATATGCCAGAGTTACTTGACATAGCAGACCATGCCATTATCATTGCAATTGAAAAGCATATAGAATATGCCACAAAGGGGGAAAACGATCTCTTTAACCATAAATTTATAGTTGAAAAGAGCTGTTCTTTGGTGGGCTTCAATAAAAAGATTGATAGTATTGAAGTTATCATTATCCAAAACCATATAGAAGATAGTATGTTAAGGTCAACTGTCTGATTTTTGTAGAGAGTAATTATCTCATACTTCCCAGGTAAGTCTGATAAAAACTTGTTAAATCCTGGAAGATTGGTTACTAATGCAAATAAAAATAGTAACACCCATGGGGATATTGCTCTTAATATAGGCATTGTTGGTTTTTCTGTTTCTATAGATGTCTCATTTTTTTTGGAATTTATATTTTTTTGGTATATAATTACAAAAATCATAGTTACAAAGCCTGAAATTGTCCCTATTATCTGCACCGGAAATATTTTTGTAATAGACAAAACTAGACAGCTAAGTCCGAGCACCAAACCGCTTAAGAGAGCGCTTAAAAAACCCTTTTTTATAGAATGTATACCATCAACGAAATAAAGCATCATAAATGCAAAGCCTACCGAAATAAATGGCAAAAATAGTGATATGTTTAGGGTAAAAGCGTTAATGAAATGGTTTAAATCTGATATGCCCTGTGGTTGAATCTTGAATGCCTGCCATGCGACCTCTGAAGGCACTGTTATAGGGATTGATAGAAGAGCAAATGACGTTAACGGATCGTAGCAAAGAACTGATATTGCTATAGCCGTAACAGGAGCAAATCCAAGAGTAAGAAGAAGCGGTGGAAATAGAGCAGGGGTTACTACGCCTAAAGATGTTGCGAGAGAACCAAAGCCAAGTCCCAGAAACATTATTTGTTCTTCTCTTGTTTTACAAATATTTTTGAGACTATAAGCAATAGAATCAAGCGCTTTTGTGATCTTCATTATGAATATTAACAACATGGTGAAAAGTACTGCTAACGAGATGCTTAAAGATTTTAGGATGCCAAATATTGTAGCGTTTAAACAGACATCAAATGGAGTTTTAAAGAATACGAGTGCTAAAAAGAACGTAAAAATCCATGCTAATACAGACATTAAAAAACCTGATCTTGCAAAAATTGTCATTCCCAAAAGAATAATTACAATGGGACTAATTGAAAGTAAAAAATCCATCTATTCTTCTCCTTTCTCGTCTGTGGATCTTGACATAGGCTTGTATATTGTAGCATACCAGAAATTTCTTATATTTGTTTCTAAATAATATCTATTTCACTTGTGCGATGTATTGCATGTCTCCTTCTTGCTTGCCAGGTTCTATCTATCCCCTCAACTGCAAAGAAAACAGCATCTTTCTTTATTTTCTTATTTATCAGATCGATAGATTTCATAAGATTGTATTTATTTTCTTCTTCTAAATTTGTGTACAAGCTTCCTAAAGCAAACTGGTTTGTAGATAAGTTTTTCAATATAACACCTGCTTTTTTATAGCCTATTTTATCTTTAAATATTTTATTTAAACAGCATTCTACTTTGTTTAGTATAAGAAATACATCCTGCGTATAGAAATCGAGGTTAACTTCTTTTTGATTGGCGTAAAAATTCTCTTTGAATGGATTTGAGGTTATAAAAACAGATATCGTTTTGGTATATAAATTCAAACTCCTCATATTATTTACAGCGGTGATCGCAAAGTAAGAAACACTTTCTCTTAAGCTTTTGTAATCAAAAATATCACATCCAAAAGATCTGGACACTATTATCTCTTTTTGTTTAGTTTTTTCTTCTTGCAGCTTTATGCACTTTATCCCCCTTAGCTCAAGGATTGTAATTAGTCCTCTTATGCTAAGAGATTTTTTGGCGAATGAATCGTCTATTTTTGATAGATCTAGAGCGTTTGTTATCCCTATATTTTTCAGGTAATTGGCCTTACTATTTCCAATTCCCCAAACATCTTTTACTTCAAAGTTTTTTAGTACTTCTTCTTCTTTTCCTGTTATATCAAATATGCCATTGAGATTTTTATCCTTTTTGGCTATCTTATTTGCAACCTTTGCGAGAGTTTTTGTCCTGCCTATTCCTATCGAGACTGGTATTCCTATGAGTCTATATATTTCATCTTTTAAATTTTTACAAAATTCAAACCTTTTCTTTTTAAACACTCCATTTAATTCTATAAATGCCTCATCTATTGAATATGCCTCTACAAAACATATCTTAGATCTTATTATGTTAATAAATCTTTTCGATATGTCTTCATATATTTCATAATTTGATGAAATAACAGCAACTTTATTTCTCTTAAGAAAATTTTTTATCTGAAAATAGGGAGCGCCCATTTTTATTCCCAGCGCCTTTGCTTCATTGGACCTTGCAATTATACATCCATCATTGTTTGATAGCACTACGACAGGCCTGTGCAGCAGAGCTGGATTAAACAACCTCTCGCATGATACGTAAAAGTTATTGCAGTCTATTAGCGCAAAAAAACTTTCAAAGTTTTCTAATGACATATGTAATCTTGCCAAATATTTCTGTTTCTGCAGTTAGGTCAGAATTATCTTTTATTGTAAGATGTCCGTCTAGTAAAACAACTAATAAATCTGAATTCCTTGGCTTTTTTGATCTATCAACTACTATGATATCGCCATTTTTCAAATTCAATTCTTTATAATCTCTTTTCGTCCTGAAGAAAAAGGTTGAAGATGGACTATCTACTACCAGCCTGTTTAAATCTAAATCAAGTTTTTCATAATTTCTTGCTGGAGATGGGAAACCAGTTCTTTGCATATTTTCACCCCTATTGCTTATTTTTCATAATATTAAATCTTTTATGATAAAATGTCAATAGGGGTGATTAATTTAATCTAGTAAAGCTAACGCTGCACCTAGCGCGCCCGTATACCTTGAGAGAGCATTTTTCTTGATTCTTAAATCAAATCTTTCAAATAAAACTTCTATATTCTGTAATTCTGAGAGTCCTCCTAAAAGCAATATATTTTCGTCTGTCTTGTTTGTTCCAATCAAAGCCTTTGTTCTAAGTATTAGAGACTTTATTACTCCTGCAGCAATATCTTCTGTTCTTTCCCTGGAATGAATTAAACTTATTATTTCGCTCTCTGCAAAGACAGTGCACATTGAGTTTATATTTGATGGTTTATTTGATTTAACAGCCATATCTATAAACTCTTGGATTTCTACGTCCAATATTCTTGCCATATTTTCAATATATCTACCTGTTCCAGCTGAGCATCTGTCGTTTAATTTGAAATCTATAATTTTTCCAGATTTATCTAACACTATAAATTTTGTGTCTTGTCCGCCAATGTCTAATAGATAATATTGCTCTGGTTCTATAAATCTTGCTCCCTTAGCATGGCAAGTTATCTCTGAGATTATTTTTGGAGATCTTGGTTTTAAAATGTCGTTTAAATTGTGTCTGCCATATCCAGTAAGACTAATCTGATCAAAAGAAGGGATATTTTCTTCTATCCTTTCGAGGTTATAAGGTGTACTATCCAATATTCCTTTGTCTAAAATAGAGTTTGAACTTTTCTCATAAAGCACCCATTTTATGCTCCTTGATCCTATATCCAAACCAAGCAACTTCATAGGTTTTCTACGAAAGCCTCTATTCTTGTTCTGAGTTGTCCCAAATCTCCAAATGAGTAATCTGACTCTAATGTAATCATTGGTATATTATTTTCTTTTGCTACCTTTCTTATTCTTTCTGCCTCTACCATATACGTAGTGCAAAAGCTAAGGGATACATACACAATACCGTCAACTCTATAATCTTTACAAAGGCTTAAAATATCTTCTTCTCGGCCTATATTTGGAGAAAAACATGCACAATTTATGTTATTTATATATCTATCTGATATGTTCTTTAACAGGTCCTCTTTGGTTGATGCATTTTCTATTGAAACGTTGTCCTTGAAATACCTTGTACCTGTACAATTTTCTTCAACCACTACATCAGCACCGCTTGTTTCTATTACGTGGTGAATCTTCCAGTTAGGCACGACCATTGGCGAGCCTGTAACTAATATTCTTTTTTTGCTATTATTTTTCGAACTTAATGATGATGCTCTTTCTTCACATTCCTGAGCTAAGGCATCTACCATTTTTGTATATCTTTCTATATCATCATAAAAGCCTATTTGCGTTACCAGCAGGGCATCAATTCCTGATATTGGAGTAGGTGAGTTTTTTCTCGTGTTATAGAGTCTTCTTAGCGCATTTCTTTTTGCGTTTACCCTTTGTATACCGTTTAGAAGAGAATCGAATGTAATTGATTTGCTAAACTTTTTTTCTAAGAAATTGCATAAATTTTTTACTTCTTCTTGCCAGAGTTTTAATCCTTCATTGCTCTTTTTGTTTGGCATATCCATGATATACATGTCTACCATATCAGAAAATATTTCCCATGTTTTTTTCTTGCCATCACAGGTATTTTCTCCGATTAACAGATCTACAACCTGAAAGTATGGACAGGTTCTTGAATATTTTGCGCCGACTCCTGCCTTTATGAGTGGGCAAAGATTTTTCGGGACTACCTGTTCGCCATATGGAACCCAGAAGTCAGCTCCTGCACACAGACCTACCAGCTGTCCACATGCTGCCAGAACAATCTCTTCTGGTACATAAATGCAAAAAGATCCAATAACAGGACCCTTAGTTTTGTGATCTACTAGTTCTTTTACTCTTGCTCCATGTATATCTGCGATTACTGAATAGAAATATGAAAGATTTTTGAGTTTCTGCTCTTTGTTTAAAAAGCATTCTTGAAATAGTACAGGAAGTGCCCCCATTAGGGTGTCGTGAGCTTTTAAATCTATATCAAGCGATTTGTACATTTCGGTGTTGTCCATAAATTTTCTCCTCTCTTTTTTAGATTGTTTGATACGTAAACTACGTATCTATTAAGAACTATTTCTCAGAATCATCTTATAAACATGGACAACACCTCCTTTATTTACTTATAATTATATTTTTATTATAATAAAAATATAATAATTTAGAAAAGTGGTGAATTATGAGTCAGATTATTTGCTATTGTTTCGGCTTTACTGATGATGAAATAAAGGAAGACGTAATAAAGCACAATGGAATTTCTAAGATTCAACAATTTATAGTTAACAAAAAGAAAGATGGTCAATGTGCATGTCATTTGAATAATCCAAAGGGCACTTGATGCTTGGCTGATGTCCACCGTGTAGTGGAAGATGCCAAAAAAGGTCTAAATAGGAGCTAAAGGATCTTTTACGTTGTTTAACTCAAATGCTTCTAACCTTTCTGAACATGAACCGCATTTTAAGCATGGTTTTTCTCCTCCTTTATAACATGTCCATGTTAGTTCATAGGGTACTTTTAATTCCAGGCCAATTTTTACGATTTCATATTTTTTTAGATATAGAAAAGGTGTAAGTATAGTAGTTTCTTTGTAATCCGATACCTTTGCGACCTCTTGCATTTTGTTTATGAATACAGGTCGACAATCTGGGTATATTGCGTGATCTCCAGCGTGAACTCCTATTGATACTGCATCAAAATTTGATGATATTGCGTATGATATTGCAATAGACAAAAAAATCATATTTCTATTTGGCACTACTGTAGATCTCATGTTGAAATCATTATAATGTCCTTCTGGTACATCCACGTCACTTGTTAAAGAACTTTGTCCAAAAATTGTCTTTAAGGAACTTAAGTCAATCACTTTATTTTCTATTTTGAGCAAATCAGAGATCTTTCTTGAGCATTCGAGCTCCTTTTTGTGCTTTTGACCGTAGAAGAAGCTTATTGTCTTAACTTTGTGGCCTTTATCTAAAAGATAGTATAAAAGGGTAGTAGAGTCTAAGCCACCAGAAAAGATATGTATTATTTTCATTTCCCACTTTCTCCAGTTTAAAATAGAGTTTAAATTTATATATTTATTATATACTTTATATACCTTTACGTTTGACAAAACGTTTGTCTATTAGCTTTCTTTGATATAATTATACACATGACTAATAGCTTTCTTTTAGAAGGTATAAAAGTTGGCTTTTTTAAGGGGGTTACCACAACTATAAATCTTGCAAAGATAGTTGTGCCTGTCTTTTTTGTGGTAACAATCCTTAAGGCTACTCCACTTATGTATTATTTGGATACAATATTTTCTCCATTTATGAAATATTTCGGTCTTCCAGGCGATGCTTCTTTGGTTTTAATTACAGGCTATCTCTTAAATATTTATTCGGCTGTAGGAGTTATTATTGGATTGGGTCTTAATTCAAGAGAAATAACGATTCTTGCAACAATGGTTTTGATAGCACATAGTCTTATTTTGGAGGGCGCAATCTGTTCAAGAATAGGAGTTAATCCATTTTTTATAACTTTTTTTAGAATTCTTACATCTTTTATTGCAGGTTTTTTGCTTAATGTGGTTTTAAGATGATTGAAATCATACAAGACGCACTTTTTGGTTCATTGAGTACTCTTTTGACTATCACCATGATAGTCGTTCCTCTTATGATTTTTATAGAGACTTTCAAGAGAAGTCCATTTTGGGATGTCTTTTGTAATAACGTTGCAAAAATTATTAAATACCTTGGTTTTTCAAAAAATTCTGCTATACCCTTGGCAGCTGGGGTTATATTTGGACTTATATATGGCGCTGGTACCATGATGGATGAAGTAAAAAAGGGCTTAATAAACACAAAAGAGATCATTCTAATAAATATCTTTTTGGTTTTATCTCATGCGATGATTGAAGATACTGCAATATTTGTAGCTATTGGGGCAAATTTTGTAATTATCTTCTTTGGAAGAATTGCCATAACAATTTTATTTGTCTTGTTGTTTGGAAAAATTTTAGATCTCTTTAGAAGATTTGATTAATTATCTTATAACTAATATACTAAAAATTATAAGAAATATTGTGGTTGGAAAGCCAATTTTCAAATAGTCTAGAAATTTTACCTCAATTTTATTCTTTTTAGCAATTTCAGCGACTATCAGGTTTGCAATTGAACCTGTAAGGGTTAGGTTGCCTGCCAATGTTGAAATTACAGCTAACATTGTCCATCCATAAGTAGCATTTTCATTTGGTATAAGATAGCGCAGCATCATTACTGCTGGAACGTTACCAATGATGTTTGATAATATTGCTGTTAAAAATGAGAAAAAGGTTGTATTTTTAAAAAGGTTGTATCCTATATCGTTGACCAAAATATTTATAACTCCACTTTTTTCCACTCCTCCTATCACTATAAAGAGTCCAATGAATGTAAGAAGAAGGCTATAATCCACTTCTTTAAGGAGTTTTTCTGATTTTATTCTTCTTGTCAACATTAGAAATGCAACTCCAAGGCTAGAAATTATAACTTGATTGAGATTTATCACAAATCCTAACACTACAAAAAGCAAAATTAAAATACTTTTGTAAACTAAATATTTATGAAAAACAAATTTTCTATATTTTATGTTCAAAACGTCTTTTGGCAGTTTATCTTTGTAAGTTATGTGTAAAGATACTGCAGCTAATGTTAATCCGAGTAAACTTATTGGGAATGTTTTAATAAAGTATGTTGTAAATGGTATTTTTGATAAATTTGCAATCATTATATTTTGTGGGTTTCCAATTAAAGAACATGTGCTTCCTATGTTGGATGCAAGAGCTACCCCCAATAAGAATGGTATCGGATATGTTTTAGTTCTAGAACATACTATTATGACTATTGGGGTAAATAATAAACAAACTACATCGTTTATTATTACAATAGAAAGAATTCCTGTAATGAAAATTGTTAAATATAGCAGTACAATTCTATTTTTTGCATGTGAGATAAGAAATGAACCTGCCATCGGAAAGAATCCAGCTAATTTCAAACTTCCTGATAGGATCATCATATTGAATAGTAGTACTATCGTTCTAATATCTACAGAGCTTACTGCTTGATCAAAGTTTAAAATTCTAAAAATTACTACAAAGCAAGAGCTGATAATTGCACTTGAAGCCCTATTAATTTTGAAATATGGAGATTTTCCAACTGAAAGCACAAAGAGCAAAAATAGAAGAATTAAAATTGAAACTACAATTTTAGCATCGTAGAAAGTTGATTGTTCAAAGGAACTCATCTAATCGGGTTTTTCTTCAAGATTTGAGATGTCTATTTTCTCTTCTTCCTTTAAAAGCCCCTCTTTAATGGCGTATTTGACCAAATCAGATTTTCTTTGGGCATTTATCTTTTCTGAAATTCTTAGTTTATATGTTTCTATAGTTTTAACTGAAAGGTTAAGCTTTTTTGCTATCTCTTTATTTCCGTAACCTAGGGCGGTGTATCTTAAGACTTGGCTTTCCCTTGTGCTAAGCTTTGCCCCCTTTTCTTTATTTAACATTCCTCTTAATACTGTTTTTGCAAGGCAAGAAGGAATATACGTATCATCTGTGTTTGAAACTGTTTCAAGTGCCTCAATTAATTCATTATAAGCCAATCTTTTTGGTATGAATCCATTTGCTCCCATTTTTAAGGCTTTAACAATCATTGTCTCATCCTCAAACATACTTAATATGAGTACTTTAGTTTTGGATGCAGATTTTTTTATTGGATCTATTAAGTCTAAACCACTTACATCAGGTAGAGAAATATCTAGTATTACAATATCTGGTTGTAATTTCTTTATTTTTTCAATAGCCTCTGCTCCGTTAGATGCTTCTTCAATTATGTTAAATTTTTCTTGATGTTCTTGGATTAATGCCTTCAGGCCTGCTCTTAATATGGCGTGATCATCAACTATTATCATTGTTTTTGGGTTTTGGAAAAGAGATTTTGACAACTGTTCCACCTCCTTTTATAGAATTTATTATAAATTCTCCGCCATATGTTTTTGTTCTCTCTTTCATATCAATAATTCCCAATCTATCTATCTTTTTGTTTAAAATTTCTTCAACATCAAATCCTTTTCCGTCATCCTTTATTTCAAGTTCAATTTTATTGTCTATTTCTTTAACCGAAATAGAAGCACTATTTGCTTCAGAGTGTTTAACAATATTAGATATTGCCTCTTGTATTATTCTATAAGTATTAATTGACCAAGTCCAATCTAATTTTTCCTCATTTATTGAAAAGTCAAAATTTATTTTTAAATTATGTCTTTTTTCAATTTCATCGAAGAAAGACTCTAAACTTGATTTTAAACCTAATTTTTCTAATTGAGGAGGTCTAAGATTTTTTGCAATATTTCTGAGTTCTCCTATTGTTTTATCTATTAATTTTTGTATACTTTCTATCTCTAATCTTTTACTTTGATCCAATTTTGATTGGAATATCTTTAACATAATGTTTATTGACGCAAGATTTTGCATAACAGAATCATGAATTTCCATTGAAATCCTTTGTCTTTCTTTTTCTGTTGTTTCCATAGTTCTCTTTAAAAGTTCCCTTTTTATTTCTTCATCTTTTAGCTTTGTAATTAGTTTTAATTCTTCCTTTGCTGATTTTTCTAAAGCTGTTAACATATGTTTAAATGAAATGAATAATTCTCCTGCTTCATCATTAGTTTTTATCGTTGGCTGTGAGACCTTTTTACCAAGTGCTATATCTTTTGCGTAAAGCGTTAACTTTCTTAAATTATTAGTTATTGAATTTGTAAGTTTATAAAGTAAAATAGATGCTAATAAATTAATAAAGAGTCCAAACAGAAGAATTTTTTCTATTATTTCTTGTATTCGTTTTTCTGTTTCCTTTTCTGTAACTCCAATGTGAATGTAACCTAGAGCACCATCTGCAATTGGATATTTAACGTCAATAATCTTACCTATTTCGGATGAAAAAACTTTTGTATCAATTTCTGTACTACTAATTTGTAAAAGATAAAGCTCTTTTGGAAAACCGCTACTAAAGGTGCTGCAAAGTACATCATTTTGGTTACTTATAACGTTAATATAGCTTATTTCTGGATTGTTTTCTTTATATTGCAAAAGGATCTGATGGGCTGAATAAATGTTATTTGATAATAGTGGTTCTATAATACTATTCGAGAGAGTAGAGGCTATGTTTTTAGTTCTCAGGATCAGCCTGTCTTCAAAATTTTGTGTTAATATAATTTTTATTCCTAGGGCTATTCCTAAAGTTATTATAAAAATTGAAAAGATATTTATAATTAAAATTTTTGTTTTTAAACTCATTGTTCAAATTTTTTAAGTATCATTTTAATTGGTAAATAAAGTGTTGGCTGAGATTGTGAAAATTTGTCATATCCAAGAGCTTTAAGAATTCTTTCTCCTTCAGGATCGCTATTCATATTGATAAGCACGTCTTTAATTCTCTTTTCAATTTCTGGGTTTATGTCTTTCCTGGCTACAACAGGCGGATTTCCGATTCTGATTGGAGATTGCCATACAATGTGTAAGTTTTGTGACTTTTCAGGATTTTCCTTTATATACGTTTTAAAAAATTTACTATTTAAAGCTGCGGCATCGACTATGTTGTCTAAGAGTGCGCTAATAGAGTCAGAACTGTTAAATGTAAAAATATGATTGGAAAAGTAGTTTATGTCGAGATTGTTTTCCTTTAGGTAATACAAAGGTATAAGATAACCTGAAAAGGATGCAATATCAGTAAATGCTATTGATTTTCCCCTCAAATCTTCAAACTTTCTTATGTTGTCTTTATTTGAAATAATAACTGACGAAAAAGTTAAGTCATTATTTATTACTGGTATCGCTATAATGTTCATTTGATCTTGGTCAAGTACATATGCGCTTGCTGTTATTATACCTATGTCTACTGATTTGGAATTGAATAGGTCTTTGATTTCAAAATTTGTTTTTTTTTGCATAAGTACACATTGAAATCCAGTTTTTTTGGAAATATACTGTAATAGTGGTTGATAGATATGAATTGTTTCTTTTGGACTAAGATTGGATGAAACAACCACTCTTAAAAGGTTGGTTCTTTTTTGTTCGAGATAACTATTTGAAAGCTTTTCACTTAGATTTATATACGAATCAGGTTGCAAGCTAAAATCTGCATTTAAAATAATCAGCAAAAAAAATAAAAAAATACTTATTAAACTAAGTATCAGTATTAAATAAGGATTTTTAAGAAAATTTTTAAAGATGTCATTACTCCCCACATTGCTTTTTTAAAAAATTCTAACACAGTTTTGGTTTTATATTTCTATTTTTTTCCAACAAGTAACACAGGGCAGGTATATTCAAAACTGTCTCTTTTACTGTTGTGCCCAAATATTAATTTTTTAAAACCATTTATTTTCTTTTGACCTATTACAACTAACTGTGCCTTAACTTCTCTTGCTATTTCATCGATCTTTTCTTCTAGTATACCTATTTTTACAAGCCCATAAACATTAATTCCTAATTTCTTACCTTCTTCAATTGCCTTTTCGACTTCTTGCCAAGCCCTTTGAACGATATACTCCTCTGCTTGTGGATTGTATACACCAAGGTATTCTGGCCTTTCTATTATCTTTGCTACTATTGCAGGCCTACCTTCTTCAACTGCTTTTTCAAGTCCACTTTTTATAACATTTCTATCACTTTTTAAATCCTTTATTATTATTAGAATTGGATTCACCCTTCTCACCTCTCTTGAACAAATTTTTAAGAGGGCACATCTTTAATGTGCCCTCAATATTAATTCTTAAGCCTCTTCTCTTTTTGCCTTGCTCAGCTTTGATATTCCTGCGCCTTCTAGCAGATACATTAGAGAAAAACCGTACCAGCAAGTATACAGTAAATAGAATAATATTAATCCACTTAGCATTATCATCTCTTTAATCCCAATAGGGCTTTTTTCTATGCTTGGATAACTTCTAAGAGCTCCCAGCGCATATTCTCCCTCAGCAGGCTTTGGAGATCCAGCTGCAACAATTCCGTCAAAATTGTAGGCTGGTTCTATTCCTCTTTCTACAACCTCTCTAATAAATTTTAGTTCTGCTGGTTGATTGTTTCTAAGATAATATTTTTCTAGTGCCAGTTGAGACAGGTATAGCGCATATAGTCCATCTTTACTGTCAAAACCTAATACGAGTGTCATTTCCTTTCTTCTGTTATTAAAAAAGTCTTCGCTGTATGAAAGAATTCCCTGAGATACCTTCCCTAAATCGCCGCTTATAGTCAAAGAAGTTCCTTGAGCGTTAACCTTAGCACCAAAAGAGGTATATAACTTTTCGAGCATCTTTGCTTCATCTTCATTTGTAGCACGATAATTTAATGTAAATGGTTTGCCAACAAAATTTTCACTATCTTTAAATACCTTTGGAAATTGATAAGCTGATGCCTTTGTTAAACCGTTGAAAAATTGATCCGCCCACTGAAGCCCCGTTAGATGCCCTGGCGCGACAGGGCTGAGCCATACTATCAACATTGCCATGAAACTTATTATTCCTACAAGACCTATTTGAAGCTTTCTCTTGTTAGATAACATTTTTCTCACTCCTCTCGTTTGTATTTCTAAGAAATTTTCTTTGACTCAAGATTTTCTTTTACTACCTTTTTCGAAATTATTATGTTAGTAAAAAATGTATACAGCACAAAAAATCCAAATAGAGCTACTAAACCAAAAAACACAATTGTTCCTATCATTGTTAGGGCATTTGAGGTTTCTTTGCTTATAGAGATAATGTTTGCATCTGAAAGTCGTGGAGGCAATGCTGCAAGCCTGTTTACGAACCCGGCCAAGATGGTTAAAGCGTAGAAAAGCTTAATTGTTGCACCCTTTACGAATGTTGTTACCATAGCACCGATTTGAACTCCTATAAGGGAACCGAGAAGCATTGTTATTGCTACACTGTAGAAGATATAGCCATATATTGCATAGTTAAAGATTGACGAATAGGCTGTTGTAAAGATTATTTGAAGTATATCTGTACCTACTGTTGTGAAGGTTGAAACTCCTAATCCATATACGAAGAGAGGGAATGTCAAAAATCCTCCACCAACACCCATTATTGCTGCTACAAAACCTACTGTGAAACCGCATATAACAACTGGATATACTGATATACTTAATCCGCCTTCGAAGATGTGATCGTCAAACTTTATTCTAGGCTTTAGGGGAATACTTTGAAGCCAACGCGAAAAGCTTGTTCTAACATCCAAAACTGCCTTTTTCGAAGTATCCTTTTGCCCCCTTCTTAGCTTTATATAATCCATTGTTGAGTAGAATCCAAGTATGCCGAGCAATATTACATATACAGTGGAAATAAATGCATCGCTTAAAGCTGGGCTTAATGCATAGATATGTCTATTAATTGCTGCTCCTGTTGTAACCCCCACAAAAGATCCTACTACAAACCAAACTGCTAACCAAAGATTTACATTTCCTAACTTTTTATGCAAAGTTGTTCCTAGTATTGCGTTTGCAAATATTGCAAATTGATCTGTTCCAACTGCCATTATCCCCCTTACTCCGAGTGTCATTAGAGCAGGAGTAAGAACGTATCCTCCACCAGCACCTATAACTCCAGTGATCAGACCAGATAATAAACCAACTATAAGAATACCACAAAGCATTTGAGTAGTGGCTACTGCAGGCATATAAGCGTGTCCACCGCCGATATAAGCTGGACCAGCTGCAAATGCACACTGCATTGCCAATCCTGCAAGTACTGGCAAAAACAATATAAACAAGAACTTCTTTCTCCTCATTAAAATTGTGTTGCTTGTTTCAAGCTGCCATCTACCCTGTGCTTTAGCAGCTTCTGTAATTAACTCCCCAGTCTTATAAAGCTTTCCAAAAAAACCTTTTAACATTTTGTATCCCTCCCTATTGAATTTTTATTTTTATTACTCACTTGCTAAAAATTCTTTTATATAACTATCTAACTTTCTCACCTCCTCAACTAATTGACTACTTACTTATAAATTTTATTTTTATTAATAATAAAATTTAGTTATATAAAAAAATAGCTAGGGAAATGTGAAGGTTTTATTAGGGAAATTATTGTATTTGAGTAAGTGCAATTCATTACAACGTAAATTTCGTACTTTTTTTTTGAATCATAACTAAAATATATAAATTTAATAAAAATATGTTATAATTGACCTAAAGAACTATTACACTTTGTAAGTGTTTTTACTATATATCTAGGTTAGAAAAGCACTATTATTTTAATGAGGGGAAACTGAATTGAAGGGAGATGTGGATGATGGACAAAACTGCAGTTAATGTTGGACAAAGTATTGAAACGCCGATCGATCAAAAGCGATACGCAGTAGTTCTTAAGTGGTTGGCAAGGATTGGTCTTTTTGCTATTTTATTTACCTTTTTTATCTATCTTTCTGGGTTAATTTCTCCAGTAATTCCTCTTGATAAACTACCTCGTTTGTGGATAAAAAGTTCTTCTCTATTAAATGAAAGTTTTGGGATTTCGACAGGGTGGGGATGGATTAATTTAATTTATAAGTCTGATATGATGGCAAAAGCAGCGCTTACCTTTTTGGCCTGTATACCAATCTTGTGTTATTTTTCAGTTTTACCAATATATATTAAGAAAAAAGAATTTGCAATGATTTTCATAGTAATACTAGAGATATCTATTCTTTTATTAGCATCTAGTGGATTTCTCAAAGTAGAATAGGAGGTATGTTGTGAACTTTTCAAGAAATTTAGTGTTTTTCTACGCTTTTTCTATCTCTTTATTTTTTGTATTTTTTTTAGCGACTAATGCATTTGCCGCAAAGGATATAATCCTTGCTGAGGAGACATCGATTGGAATTCCTTGGTGGATATGGCCATTGTCTCTATTTGTTTTTTGTTTTGGATTAGGAATTATAGCGGTTTTGGCAGGTGTTGGGGGAGGTGTTCTATTTGTGCCAATCCTTGGTACATTTTTTCCATTTCATATGGATTTTGTAAGGGGTGCTGGTTTGATGGTAGCCTTAGCAGGTTCACTTTCTGCAGGTCCTGGTCTTTTAATGAGAAATCTCGCTTCTCTGAGACTTTGTATGCCTATGGCTTTGATTGCGTCAATTTCTTCTATTATGGGTGCAATGGTTGGGTTAGCTTTACCTCAAAATATAGTAAGAATTGCATTGGGATTAGTTATTCTTGCAATTTGTTTTGTACTTCTTACTTCCAAGAGATCTGAATTTCCTGAAATAACTAAGCGTGATAAAATTGCTCAGATTCTTGGTATATATGGTGTTTACTATGAAATCACACAAAGAAAGAATATCAACTGGCAAATTCAAAACTCTCATATTGGTTTTTTATTGTTTTTTATAGTTGGTTTTATTGCTGGGATGTTTGGATTGGGTGCAGGTTGGGCTAATGTCGCAGTATTCAATTTAATTCTTGGCGCGCCCTTAAAGATATCGGTAGCATCCAGCAACTTTTTATTATCTATTACAGATACGTCAGCTGCTTGGATATATCTAAACAACGGTGCTGTTCTTCCTATTATTGCGGTACCATCGGTGGTTGGTATGATGCTGGGTTCTCAGGTAGGCGTAAGATTACTTGCTCGCACCAAGCCCAGAATTGTAAGATGGTTAGTTATCATTTTGCTTTCTTTATCCGGTTTGATGAGCATTCTCAAAGGGTTTGCAATTATATAATCTTCTCTGAGGGAGTAGGAGGGACAATGTTTAAAAAGATATTGTGTGCAGTTGATTCAACACATAAAAGGTATGATGTCGTGAATGTTGGTTATAAGTTAGGAAAATTAACTGGTGGGAAAATTATACTTTTGCACGTTATTGAAATGCCAACACAGGTTGTCGATCTTAATCCAGATGTCGAGGAAGCTGGATATAAAAAGGCTAGTGCACTTATTGATGAGTTAAAAAAAGAGATAAAAGATCCAGATATTATAGACGAAATTGCAATTCAAGAAGGAGAAAATCCCTCAATAGAGATTTATAATACTGCAAAAAAATTTAATGTTGACTTGATAGTATTAGGTAGAAAAACTGGTTTTGAGGCATCTATCATGCATCACTCCATTGCCAGATTTTTGATTGAAAAGTCGAAGGTTCCACTACTTATTGTTTAAAGCATCAGGACTTTCTTTTAAGTAAGAACCTTGATATATTTAAAGCAATTATGATATATAGGATTAAACCCATTTCCCATCGCCACAGTTCGAAGAAGCCTAGACCCTTTAAAATGATGCCTCTTACTATTACTAAAAAGAATGTAGCTGGTGCGATATAGCTTAAATAATATATTATTCCTGGCATGGCTTCTCTTGGGAACATAAAGCCGCTCAGCAAGAAGATAGGTACCATAAGAAAGAATGACATTTGGAGAGCCTGCTGTTGGTTTTTTGCTAGAGTAGATATTATATATCCTAGACTAAGATTAGCCAATATGAAGGGCAGGGCAAATATATAAAGTAAAAGGATATTACCCTTAATATGAAGATTGAAAAGCGCTACTGCAGCTACTATGACAAGAGTCATTTGAGTATATCCAATAATTGCATAAGGCATCACTTTTCCAATAGTTAGTTCTATTGGTCTAAGAGGAGTAATTATTAGTTGTTCGTATGTGCCTCTTTCCTTTTCTCTCACAATTGCCATGGCTGTTAAAACTAATGTTGATAGACTTATTAGAACAGCTATAAGCCCAGGTACAAGAAAGTATGTTGATAAGAGATCGGGGTTATACCAGGCCCTCACGTCCACTTCAAAAGGATTTTTATTGGGCAGTATTATTCCGTTTTGTTGAAGCTTTTTCGTCAATATTTCTTGATTTTCTATCAGTCCTATCATTTGAGATGCCGATAGGGCAGAGCTTGATGACATAGGGTCTGATGCGTCAATTATTACTAATATTTGGCTTGGCTTATTACCTAATATATTTGACTCAAGTTTAGGTGGAATAATAATTCCGACCTTTGCTTGACCATCATCTATTGCTTCTCCAACTGCATTAGAACTGTTTACAAATTTCTTTATATCAAAATATTGCGAACTTTGAAATTTGTATAATATATCCCTTGACATTGTAGACCTTGATTGATCGAACACAACAGTAGATTGATGCTTTACATCTGTGTTTATTGCATACCCGTACAAAATAAGTTGTATTAAAGGTATAGCGATGGCTGTTGTAAAAGTAACCCTATCTCTAAAGAATTGAATGAATTCCTTAGCAAATACAGCCCATATCCTTTTAAGTGATGCCCTCATCTAAATGTTCCTTCTTTAAAAACAATTGTTCCAGAACTAAACGCAGAGTCCTTTTTTACTATCCCTATTATGTGTGCATCAACTCCATTACTTTTCAGAAATCCCAACACATCGTCTACAATATCTGCATTATAGGTGGACAGCAAGCCACCGGATGTTTGTGGATCATAAATAACATATCTGTAACTTTCATTTATTTTGCCTATTTCAACTACATTTTCTTTGTAAAAATCAATATTAGCAAATATTCCTGCTGGTAAAACACCCTCATCGGCCAGTTCTAAAACTTTCTCGAAAATAGGCAATGATTTAGAGAATATTTCAAAAACTACATTACTAGATTTCGCAATATTTATTGCATGACCGACTAGCCCAAAACCTGTAACATCTGTACCCGATGTTGCATGAAACCTTTTTTGCGCTTCGCCTGCAAAGTAATTTAGTTCTTGCATAGAAATAAGCGCATCTTGCATATCTATTTCATCAATTAGATCAATTTTTAGAGCTGAAGTAAGTATTCCTGTGCCAAGTGGTTTTGTAAGGACTATAATGTCGCCCGGTTTTGCTTTGCTGTGAGTAATCAGCTCATCCCTTTTTGCAATTCCAGTAACGCTTAAACCATATTTAAGTTCTAAATCATCTACACTGTGTCCACCAAGTATTAATGCACCGGCTTCTTTTATTTTTTCGTGCGAACCTCTAAGTATTTCATTTATTACGTCAAGTCCTATATCGTATTTTGGGAAGCCGAGAATATTTAACGCTGTTATTGGCTTAGCCCCAACTGCATATAGATCAGAGAGGGAATTTGCGGCTGCAATCTTACCGTATAAATTAGGACTATTTACTATAGGAGGGAAAAAGTCAACAGATTGGACGATAGCTAAGTCGTCTTTTATTACAAAAGCTCCTGCGTCATCAAGGCCATCAGAGTTAAAAATTAGGCCAGGATGCTCAAATTTTGGTAAGTCTTTTAGAACCTCACCTAGGTCCTTTGGATTAAGTTTCGCTGCTCAGCCAGCGCAACGAACTAAAGAAGTAAGCTTTGGGAAAGTGTTCACTTTTTCACCTCCTCTGAGAATAATCTTTGTCTATAAATTATACAAAGAAAAAAATAATAATTATAAAATTTATTATTAGGAACCATTTTGATATATAATTAATACATGAATTTATATTATATATCTTTTATCAAATACAAAAGTGTTTAGTATTACTTATTCAAACATTTTAAATCAACTTTTAGTCTTTATATGGCCTCTAATACCTTTGTATTGGTTATTTGTTCATTTTTTTACCAACTTTGCAAAAAAAATTAAATTTTTAACATTTATATTAATAATTGTATTATATATTCCATATTTATATTTTTTGGTCAACAATCAAAATTTATTAAACATGTACATATTAATTGCCCTTCCTTTAAAATTGCTCGGTTTTTTTATATTTTTTGTTGGAGCCTTTCTCCAGCTCTTAACTTTACTAATCTTAAAGGGTAAAATTCTTGGTTTGAATGAATTTATTTTAGAAGATCCTGGTAATCTAGAGACAAGACTTATCTATAAATATATGAGACATCCAACATATCTTTCGCATTCCTTTCTGTTTTTTGGAATATTTCTTATCAGTGGGGGAGTTTCTTCTCTTGTTGTGAGTATATTTGACTTTTTAATAAATAATTTTTTGGTGATTCCTTTTGAGGA
>Ga0207433_10005984_pt1 | contig 21391 bp, 25 predicted proteins | sample YelNatPaOPGAMG01_FD_187559 | JGI IMG/M metagenome (GOLD analysis project Ga0207433, IMG submission 187559) | Hot spring thermophilic microbial communities from Obsidian Pool, Yellowstone National Park, USA - OP-RAMG-01 (SPAdes) (version 3) | ecosystem: Environmental > Aquatic > Thermal springs... | reverse complement strand
CAGCACTAAAAAAGAAAAAACAGCTGTAAATAAAATAAAATAAACAGAGCCAAAAAATAAAGCAGATGAATGCTGGATAGCTAATTTACCTAAAGCTGAAGTAATGCTATAGATTATTGCTGTAATTATTATAAAGACACATCCTTTTTCTTTAAAAATTGCTTTAAAAGGCATTAATATTCCTTTTTTAACCTCGTGCAAATTAAGAACATAGCTTCCAGCTGCTATGAATATTATGCCAATACCGCCTTGTATAGAAACTACCTCACCAAGAATAAAAAATGAAACAAAAATCAAAAATACAGGAGTGAGCGATAAAAAAGGTAATGTAAGACTCATTGGAGATAACTTTAGCGCTTTTATATAAAAAACAAATGCAAATATTTCAAGAGGCAACGAAAGTGAAATTGCAGTGAAAAATATACTATCAACAGTTGGGAAAGGTATAAAAATCAGAACTATAACAAGAAGAGGTAAAGAAAATAACAGCCTGAACATTGCAACAAGATAATCATCGCTATTATGTAGGGCTTTTTTAGTAAATGCATCTGCAGTCGCAAGACTAAATGCTGAAATAAGAGACAAAATTATCCACATTTGATTCATAAAGGCATAAGTGTTTTTAATATATATTCAGGAAATATTTATTGAATTCCCATATATTGGAGGTAATTCATAAACTCATTTTCAAAGTTATCACTTAAAATTTGTTTGCCTATTACAGCCTTAATATCTTCAAAACTCCAGAATTTTACTTCCTCAATTTCTTCTTTATTGAAAGATATTTTACCGTCACATATGCAGCGAAAAGTTGTTACCAGTTCTGTTTCATAATGATTGCTGTGGATATAAGTGTAAAGATATTCTATTTTAGAACTGGTTATGCCGAGTTCTTCCTGCATTTCTCTTTTAGATGAAGTAATTAAATCCTCACCAACACCAACATGTCCACCGACTGAGGTATCCCATTTCCCAGGGGCAACATCTTTATTCATTGAGCGCTTTTGAAGAAGTAAATTTCCTTTTTCATCAAAAACCAGAACATGCACTACTTTGTGTATCAAAGATGGATTTCCATGCACCATTGATCGTGGTGCATGTCCAATAACTTCACCTTTATGATTGACAACTTCAAGATATTCTTCGTTTTCCATAAATTTTGAAATGTAAAAATGGAAGGTTTATATATGAAAATACGGGCTCCAATTTTATGGAGCCCGTATGTTAGAGGTTAAATTTTATTTACGTTCTCTGCTTTAGGTCCTTTTGGTCCATCAACCACATCAAAACTAACTGCTTGCCCTTCAGCAAGAGTTTTGAATCCATTTCCCTGAATGGCAGAATAATGAACAAAAACATCTCCACCATCCTCCTTTGTTATGAATCCAAATCCTTTGGACTCATTGAACCATTTTACGGTTCCCTTTACCATAACAACTACACCTCCTTAAAAAATAAAAAAATTAATGTTACGGAGTAATGCTATAGAAGCTTCTAAGCTATGATTCCTGAAGCAGCATACAACAAAACTTCCGAAACTTCGTTGTTAGTATCGCATAAGAACATTATAAAGGTCAAGAATAAATTAAATGTGAATCGCAAATTATTTAAGATAATTTTAATTTAAAAAAAATTTAATCAAGCATCTGACGTATTTTTTTCAATAAAATTATTGGAGAAACAGGTTTAAGAATAAAATCAAGATTTTCATCGGAAATGCTTTTTTTCATAATAATCTCAGGTTTATAACCGCTTATAAAAATCGCTTTAATACCTTGTCTTATCTTGAGTATCTCATCATAAGCTTCTTTCCCACTTTTTTTTGGCATTATAAGGTCTATAATCAGCAAATGAATATTATCTTTATTATCCATAAATTTTTTCACCATTTCTTCTCCATCAACAGCTTCAATAACCTTATATCCATATTCTTCAAGTATTGAACCAATGCTTGAACGCACATCAGAATCATCTTCAGCAAGTAAGATTGTTTCTTTACCTTTTTTTATCGATAAATAATCTTCTGTTTTAAGTCTCTCTGGTTTTTTATCAGATAAAGGAAGATAAATTTTAATTCCAGTTCCTTTGCCTTTTTCGCTATCAACTTCAATAAATCCTCCATGATGTTTAACAATTCCGTAAACCATTGCAAGTCCGAGTCCTGAACTTTTTCCGGTTTCTTTTGTGGTAAAGAAAGGTTCAAATATTCTGTCTTGATACTCTTTTTCTATTCCAACACCTGTGTCAGTTACAGAAATAACACCCATGTATTGATCCTTATATTCCCCGTATTTTTTTAATAAATCTTTATGGGGTTTTGCTATATCACTTGATATAGTCAATGTGCCTCCATCTGGCATAGCATCCCTTGCATTTATAACAAGATTTAATAATGCTTGCTCTAAAAGAGCATAATCAGCCTGCACAAAAATCTCTTCTTTTTTACCTTTCTTTATTTTTAATTCAATATTCTCTCCCAATATTTTTCTAAGAATGCTCTCAATATTTTGAAGCAAACCATTTATACTTACTACTCTCAAGCTTAATGCCTGTTTTTTACCCAATGTTAAGAGATTTCTTATAATATTAGCGGCTTTTTCGGATGAATTAAGTATATTATCAACATAACTAATCAGATTAACATTATTTTTCATTTTTAATTTGAGGAAATGAGAGTATGCGATAATAGCTGTAAGTATATTATTGAAATCATGAGCTACGCCTGCTGCAAGTTGTCCTATGGCATCCATTTTTTGAGCCTGAATTAAATTCTTTTCAATCTCGGCTTTTTCAGCTTCTATTTTTTTCTTTTCCGTAATATCCGTTGAGATATGTATTATTTTTTCTATACCTACATCTTTATTGAGAACCGGAGTGCATGAAACAAGAAATATTCTGCCAAACATTTCTATTTCCATCTCGCTAATTTCCAGGGTCTTTGTTTCTTTTAATTTTCTAACAGGACACTCTTCAGGTGGAAATTCATTCCCGTGCATTATTTCATAACATTTTTTGCCTATTAAACCTTCCTGAGAAATTCCTGTAATATCACAAGTAGCTTTATTTACTGAAATTATTGTCTGTTCAGCATCCAGTAAAAAAATTGGATTCATTACAGCGTTAAAAATGTTCTCCCACTCTTTATGAAGTTGAGCCTCTTTCTTCTTGAAATTATCCAGTTTATTTTCAAGTTCGATTATCTTATTCTTAAGATTATTAATTATGTCCTGTTTTTTTTCCATTTTTGCATACTCTTGCAATTATAATGCTTACGAATTTATTACTTTACAACCATCAAAACACTCGTTTTGATAAACTTGAAGGTTGACATAATAAACTGATTTGATTAATCTAATTAAATCATATCAAGCTGGGAAAATTTGTCAACTTATGAAAGATAAAATAATCAAATCTTTTGAAGAAAGCATACAGATTAAAAAGAAATTTATAGACGACAAAAATATTGATAAGATATTTGAAGTCTCTAAAGTTATAGCCAATGCTTTTAATGAAGGTTCAAAACTTATTCTCTTTGGAAATGGCGGAAGTTCAACAGATGCATCTCATATAGCCGCGGAATTTATCAACAGGTTTAAAAGAGAACGCCCCGGGCTTCCTGCAATAGCGCTTAACACAGATATGGCTGTTATTACAGCAATAGCTAATGATTACGATTATTCAGAAGTATTTGCAAAACAATTAAAAGCCCTTGCGCAGGAAGGAGATATTGTTTTTGCTATCAGCACAAGCGGTAATTCGCCAAATGTACTTAAAGCCATGGAAGTAGCTAAAAAGAAAAAGCTGATTACTATTGCACTTACTGGCATAAAGGGTGAAAGATTTGCTTCAAAAGCAACGTATTCTTTTATAGTTCCTTCAGATAATACACCACGAATTCAGGAAACTCATATAACAATTGGTCATGTAATATGTCAGATGGTGGAAGAGATTCTTTTTGAAATACCCCGCAAAAAATAATTTTTCTTTATGATCATTCTTGGAATTGATCCCGGACTTGCAACAACAGGTTTTGGAGCGATAAAAATAGAAAAATACAAACCTTTGCTGATAAAATGTGGAGTAATTAAAACCAATGCAGGTGATCATATCTCAAAAAGGCTTTTTCAGATACATATTGACTTATTAAAAGTTATAAAAATAATAAAACCTGAAATTATTGCAATTGAAAATGCTTATTCTTTATTAAGATACCCTCGTGCTGGTATTATATTAGGAGGTGTTCTGGGAATTATATATCTTACAGTTTTCCAGAATAATCTAAAGATGATCGAAATTACACCAAGGGAAATAAAAAATTCTCTCGCAGGATATGGTGCAGCTGATAAATATCAGTTGCGTGATGCTGTTAAAAATATTCTCGGAATGAAAACAATTAAATCTCTTCATTCGTCTGACGCACTGGCAACTGCTCTAACGGCTTATTATAGAAATTCTAACAGGAAAAGAGTATGATTGCTTATCTTAAAGGTAAAATCAAAATTAATTATGTTCATGATGATAGAATCACTTTAATAGTCAACAACATAGGTTATGATGTGCTTATTCCATCTTATGCTATGAAGGAAATAAAAGGCAGGTTAACTGAAAACGATGAACTCGAATTATATATTTCCTATAATCAGACAGAAAGACAGCCCAAACCTGTTCTTGTAGGATTCCCTAATTCCCTTGACAAAGAATTCTTCGAGCTTTTCATCTCTGTTGAAGATATAGGTCCTTCAGCTGCTGTAAAAGCTCTGAATAAACCTGTAAGAGAAATTGCAAGATTTATTGAAGACAAAGACATAAAAGCATTAAGACAACTGAAAGGAATAGGCGAAAGAAAGGCTGAAAAAATAGTAGCCACTTTGAAAGGGAAAGTGGCAAAATACGCGTTAATTAAAGAAGTTCCATCCTGCCCGGAAATACCTGAAGATTTTATAAAAGAAGTTGAGGATGTTCTTGTCAAGCAACTCGGACATAAATACCCTGAAGCCCGCAAAATGATAGAAGACGCTATCAAAAGAAATCCTGCTATTAAATCTTCAGAAGAACTTTTTGAAGAAGTTTACAGAGGACAAATAAGATGATACAGGAAGAAGCTAATATTTCGGATATCTTAAAAAAACAAATTCCTGATGACGAGGATATAAAATATAGCCTGAGACCCTCACGTCTTTCAGAATATATCGGACAGAAAAAAGTGACTGAAACACTCAAGATAGCAATAGAAGCTGCTTTGAAAAGAAAAGAATCCCTTGATCATATACTTTTCAATGGACCTCCTGGACTTGGTAAAACAACTCTTGCACATATAATTGCAAATGAGATGGGTACACGGATAATTACATCCTCAGGACCTGCTCTTGAGAAGGGAGGCGACCTGATGGGAATACTTACTCATCTAGAAAAGGGAGATATTTTATTCATAGATGAAATTCATAGAATTCCAAAGATTGTAGAAGAATTCCTGTACCCTGCAATGGAAGATTTCGCTGTTGATTTTATCTTTGATAAAGGTGCACATGCAAGAACTCACCGTTACAGGCTTGAACCATTCACACTTATTGGAGCAACAACAAGAGCAGGTCTTTTATCTTCTCCACTTAGAGAGAGATTTGGTATAACAAGAGACTTAGATTTTTATAATGAAAAAGAGCTTACTCAAATAGTGAAGCGTTCCGCTTCAATACTTGAAGTTAGTATTGACGATGAAGGAGCATTCGAAATAGCTCGCAGGTCAAGAGGAACACCAAGAGTGGCAAACAGACTATTGAAAAGGGTCAGAGATTATGCTCAGGTGCGCGCTGATGGAAAAATAACAAAAAATGTTGCACTTGATGCACTGTTGCTTGAAGGAATCGATGAACAGGGCATTGGTGAAACTGACCGTAAGGTTCTAAAAACAATAATTTTAAACTATAAAGGCGGGCCTGTTGGTATAGAAGCTATTGCCTCTACTCTTCAAATAGAAGCTGATGTTCTTATTGATGTTGTTGAACCATATCTTCTTAAAACAGGCTTTATTATAAGAACTCCGCAAGGCAGAAAGGCGACTGAAATCGCTTACTCACATCTTGGAATATCATTTAATAAAAGTCCGGGGCTTTTTACAGAACATGACAAAAAAAGAAAATAAATTGACTAATTTTAATAGTTATTGTTAAGCTTTTTTAAAATACTGACTTCCATACAAGGAGGTTGCGATGAAAATAATTATAGGTTTTAAAATAATATTTTTAACAATTATTTTCTTAACAAATGTTTCTTTTGCAAATATGGATTCTGAATTTGAAAAAGCTTTAAGTTATTACAACAAAGGAAAATTCAAAGAGGCAGCAGAAATTTTACAGGAATATGTTAAACACAAACCAGATTCAGATGCTTATTATAGAATAGGTTATGCTTTATATAAACTTAAAAAATTCGACGAAGCAGATGAATATTTCAGACAGGCATATCTAATAAATCCTGATTTTTCTCCGCAGCAATCTGGTGTTTCAAAAAATATTAAAACTAAAAAACATAAAACACGAGAAGACAAATAAGGAAATACCTGCCATAAAATATGAAGCTACTGATGCATATATGCTGTTCAAACTGCTGCCTGTTTCCGATTAGAACCCTGACTTCTAAGGGTATAGATATTGTTGGATTATGGTTTAATCCTAATATACACCCTTATACAGAATATAAAAGCAGATTAGATTCTTTGAATAAATTACAAAATCTCTGGAATCTTAAGATTGAATATATAGATAATTACGGACTAAAAGAATTTATCAGGTCTATTGTTAACAAGGAAGACAATAGATGCCAATATTGCTACTATATCAGGCTTGAAGAAACAGCAAAGACAGCTAAGAAAATGGGACTTGATGGATTCACAACATCCCTACTTGTAAGTCCTTATCAGAAATTTGATGTTATAATAAAAACAGCCAAAGATATTGGTAAAAAGCATGGTATAACATTTTATGATGAAGATTTCAGGCCGGGCTTTTATGAAGGCATGAAAATCTCTAAGGAATTAGGTTTATACAGACAGAAATATTGTGGATGTATTTATTCAGAAATGGAAAGGTATCTTAAAAAATAAATGCCGGATAATATTCAATATTTTGGGAAAATTCTTATATTTTTGGGCTTAATATGCATTATCGCAGGCGTTATTTTTATGCTTGCAGGTAAACTGTCATGGTTCGGCAGGCTTCCTGGTGATATATACATTCAGAAAAAAAATTTTAGTTTTTATTTTCCATTGGCTACCAGTTTATTAATAAGCCTGATTTTAACTCTTATTTTCTGGTTACTTAGAAAAAGGTGATAATTATATGAAAAAATCGATTTCTTTTATTTTAGTATTGATGTTTATATTATTCTTCGATAATGCAATTGCTTCAGAAAAAATTAAAGTTCTCATTGTCAATGAATACTATCCAAATATCCCTTCAAATAACGAAAAAATTGAAAAACTTGGCAACATGAAGGGAACACTGCTTGTTATGGGTACAAAATATACAGGAGATATTGAAGTCTGGAAAGGTGATAACGGACTTTATATAATTAATGAATTGCCTCTTGAAGAGTATATTAAAGATGTTGTTGCTGCTGAAGTAAGTTCTGATTGGGACATAGAAGCATTGAAAGCACAGGCTGTTGTTTCGAGAACTTACGCACTATACCAGAAAAAAATTAGCGGAGGCTCGCTCTATCACATAGCATCTTCTGTTCTTCATCAGGTTTATAAAGGAAACAATCCTGACGCTCGCGTGGCATTTGCAGTTGAAGAAACAAAAGGTGAAATTCTTACTTACAATAATATTCCTATCGCAGCATTCTATCATTCAACATGTGGAGGAAAAACAGAAAATCCTGAAGAAGTATTCGGGAAAAGCTATCCTTATCTTAAGTCAGTTGAGACAAAATGCGACTTATCACCATATTCAGAATGGGAGAGGAGCATGGATATTAAAGAAATCGAAAAGGCTCTTAATATTCCTTTGATTAAAAATATATCTATAGCATCATATACATCAACCAATAGAGTGAAAGAGTTAAATATAATTACAGACTCAGGTGTTTTAAAAATTCCTGCTACAGAATTCAGAAAAGCCATCGGATGGAGCCGCCTTCCGAGTACTAATTTTTCTATCAGCAAAGACAATAACACATTTTTTTTTGAAGGCAAAGGTTACGGACACGGAGTTGGAATGTGCCAGTGGTGTGCTCTCAAAATGGCACGGGAAGGCAAAAATTATAAAGAAATTCTTTCATATTTCTATCCAGGCACTATAATAAAATTATATGAATACCGCTGATTTTGATTACAATCTTCCGGAAAAACTCATTGCTATTAGACCTTTGAAAAACAGAAGCAACTCAAGGTTACTCGTCGTTCACAATGATGGAAAGATAGAGCACAGAATTTTCACAGATATTATCAATTACCTTTCTGAAGGAGATTTATTGATCTTAAATAATTCAAAAGTTTTTCCTGCAAAACTCATGGGTAAACGGGACAATGGAAAACCCATTGAAATTTTGCTTGTTAAAGAAATAAAAGAGTCTTTCTGGGAAGTTTTAACAAAAGGCAAATACACAGGAAAAGTTTATTTTGAAGATAATTTTCAAGCAGAAATCAAAGATGGCTGCATTGCACGATTCGAATTTAAGGGAAATTTTTTTGATTTAATATGGGAACATGGTTACATGCCTTTACCACCTTATATTAAACGCAAACCTGATAAATCTGACATCCAGACTTATCAAACTATTTATGCGAAATACGAAGGCTCAATAGCAGCACCAACAGCCGGTCTTCATTTTACCCGGCAACTTCTTTCAATGATTCAATCAAAAGGTGTTAAAATAAGAGAGGTAACTCTACACGTAGGGATAGGCACATTCAAACCAATAAGAACAGAAAAAATTGAAGATCATATTATGGATAAAGAATACTTTGAACTCGACAGTCATCTTATTGACGATATAATAAATGCAAAAGAATCAGGGAATAAAATATTTGCTGTAGGTACTACAACTACAAGGGTACTGGAAGGGTTTATTAGCAATCGTTGTAACACTTTCTGCATGAACGGTAAAATAAAAGGCGATACAGATATTTTTATTTATCCGGGATATAAATTTAAAGCTATTGATTCACTAATAACAAATTTTCATTTGCCAAAATCAACTCCATTAATGCTTGCATCAGCCAAATGTGGAAGCGATTTACTTTTTAAAGCCTATTCCGAAGCGATTGATCAAAAGTATAGATTTCTTTCATATGGCGATGCTATGCTTATTTTATGAGACAGGAAATCAAAGAAAAGCCATCTACAATTTATATAGGGAAAGGTATTATTATTTCAGCCCTTATTATCACGGCGTCTCTCGGATTCACGCTCGGCTTTTTTACAGGAAAATCCTTTAGACCGAATAATTCCGAACTATCAGAAATTTCTAAAAATACTACACCAGAAAATTTTCTGGAAACAGCGCAACCCTCTTCCACAAATCAACAGGAAAATAATACAACACAGGTTACCGAACCATTGAATTCAAATTCGACAACAACCAACCAGCAAATACAATCTTCTCAAACTATACAATCAGATAAAGGACAAATTCAGACAAAAACACAACCTCTTACACAGGAACAACAAAACAATCAAAATGAAAAATCAAAAACCAGCCATTCAACTAATACTGAATCATCAAATAAAAATGGCAAATCAAAAAAATATACAGTACAGGTTGAGGCATTTAAAAATCAGGATGCTGCAGAAGAACTTAAAGATAAATTGAGCAAGAAAGGTTATAAGGTTGTTGTAGTTCTATCTGATAAAAGGAAAAACAATAAGCTTTATAAGGTACTGGTTGGAGAATTTTCAACAAGAAAAGAAGCTGAAATAATGTCTATAAAAATTAGAAAATTCGAAAAATTACAGCATGCTTTTGTAACTTTTAAAAATTAAAAGGAGGCATTACGTTAACTTTAGAAATTGAGCTTGATAGCGAAAAAGAGGTTAATCTGCTATATGGCAGACTCGACAAAAATCTTAAAATAATAGAAGAAACACTCGGTATTATTGCATCCCAGAGAGGTAATAAGATATTTTTGCAGGGCGAACCCGATGCTGTTGAAAAAGCCGAAAAGATTATTAATGATTTACGCAAAATAAGCCATGAAGGATATTTTTTAAATCCTGAAGACATTCGATTTGCTATTAAATCTGTATCTTCGGAATCTGGATCAGTCTCTGTTAAAGACCTATTTCTAAATAATATACCAGTATCTTCGAAAAAACGTTTTATTATCCCTAAAACCGATACCCAAAAACAGTATATTGAAGCAATAAAAAATTATGATATTGTAATTGGCATAGGTCCTGCGGGTACGGGTAAGACATATCTCGCTATGGCTATGGCAATAAACGCTTTTTTAAAGAAACAGGTTAGTAGAATTGTACTCGCAAGACCTGCTGTTGAAGCTGGAGAAAAATTGGGATTTCTGCCAGGCGATCTTTATGAAAAAGTAAATCCATACCTCAGACCATTATACGATGCTTTATTTGATATGATGGAAGCTGAAAAAGCAGGAAAACTTGTTGATAGAGGAATCATTGAAATAGCTCCGCTTGCCTTTATGAGAGGCAGGACACTAAATGATTCATTCATTATTCTCGATGAAGCACAAAATACAACATCCGAACAAATGAAAATGTACCTGACAAGACTCGGATTTAATTCAAAAACTGTGATAACAGGAGATGTAACACAGATAGACTTACCTCATGGAAAAGTTTCAGGGCTTACTGAGGCAGCCAAAATACTTAGCGGTATAGAAGGCATCAAATTTGTTTATTTTTCCGAGAAAGATGTCGTACGTCATAAACTCGTTCAGGAGATTGTGAAGGCATATGAACGATATGAAAAACGGACAACAGAAGAATAAATCTTTAAAAATAATAAAATTTTTTCAATATTTAACAGAAGGTAAACATATTTCTGATACCAAAGAACTCTCTTCTGCAAATAAAAAAGAAAATTTAACCAGAATTTATTTTTTAATTATTTGCAGCGTAATAGCATCATTATCAATTCAGACTGTTTTTAAAACAGGCCATTTTATTGGAGGTTTTTTAATCTCCTGTCTGCTACTAACAATTTTTTATCGCGATATTATGCGTTACAAGCCTGCTTATATTAAAAAAAGAAATATGCTTCTTTTACTCGGGCTACTTATTATCGGAACTCTTCTAACAGGAAGACTTTTCGGGTATCTTCTTATAAACCTTTCAAAAGGATTGGAATACAAAATTCTCGAAATTTCTTTATTCGGTTTGCCTATTCCGGCAGGTGCAATGCTGGTTTCTTTAATTTTTGATTTTCATACAGCGATAATTTTTTCATTTATTCTAAGTCTTTTAACAGGTCTCTGGCTTCAGGATGCATTTTTTACCGTTTATATCTTTGTTGGGAGTATCACCGCTGCTTTTGGCGCTTTACAATGTAAAAAAAGATCATCAATTCTAAGAGCAGGAGGATATATTATTGCTGCGAATATAATAACAGTAGTAACACTTCTTCTTTTCAAAGGAGAGTTATTCACTACAAAATTCGCTCCTTCAATTCTTTTTGCCGCACTCGGTGGTATTAGCGTTGCAGCTATAGTATCACTCCTTCTACCTCTCATAGAATACTCATTCAAAGTTACAACAGATATAAGTCTTCTCGAATTGCTCGACCTTAATCAACCTATTATGAAAAGTTTAATGATAAATGCCCCTGGCACATATCATCACAGCGTAATTGTTGGAAATCTTGTTGAAGCAGCAGCAGAAGCAGTTGGAGCAAATCCTTTACTCGCGAGAGTAAGCGCATATTACCATGACATAGGTAAAATAAAAATGCCTGATTATTTCGTTGAAAATCAGGGTGGAACGGTAAGCAAACATGATAAGATAACGCCTCACATGAGCAGCATGATTATTATTAACCACGTCAAAGAAGGTATTGATATAGCCAAACAATACAAATTACCAGAACCAATTATAGATATAATAGAACAGCATCATGGCACTATGCTTGTCAATTACTTTTACCAGAAAGCAAAGGAAACCATCCATGATGAAAAAATAAATGAAGAAGATTACAGATATCATGGTCCTAAACCCCAGACAAGAGTTGCAGCTCTTGTAATGATGGCTGATGCGGTTGAGGCATCTTCAAGAGTGCTTACAGACCCTACACCAGCCCGTATCGCTTCACTTGTGGATAGAATTATTAATCATATTTTCCTTGAGGGACAGCTTGATGAATGCGAACTTACACTGAAAGATATACATGAAATCAAAAAACGCTTTACTTATATTTTGACCGGGATATTCCATAAAAGAATTGACTATCCTGGATTTGACTTTTCAAATGAAGGTCTATATAAAGAACCAGCAAAGACAACAAAAGATAAACCTTCAGAAGATACAAAAACTTCTAAGGAAAATCCTGCAACTACTGTCTCTTCCGCAGGCTGAGTTAAGCATTCTTTTTGTTAATGACAGAAGAATGAGATTACTTAATTATCAGTATCGCGGAATTGACAGAACTACCGATGTTCTTTCTTTCCCGCAGGAAGAAAGTATTTCTTTAAAAAATTTAAATTTAATGAAAAATGTAATTCTTGGCGATATTGTAATAAGTGTTCCTAAAGCAAAAAAACAAGCCAAAGAAAACGGTTTAACATTTTATGAGGAGATTAAAAGATTGCTTATACATGGAGTCCTTCATCTTATCGGATATGACCATGAAAATAATAATAAAGATTTTAGAGAAATGCAAAAAATAACAAATAAACTTATCAATCAAACAGAAGACATTTAAAAATGAATATATTAAAATATAAAATGGATTTAAAATATAAAAATGTTTTTTATGTAATTCTGATAAACCTATTATTTCTTGTTATTTTATTATTTTCAGCCTGTGGAAAAACAGGATTTATATCTAAAACTGAAAAATCTGAATATTGTGGAAGTTGCCATGTAATGCAAGAAGAATATGTCGCATGGATGCATTCAGGTTCTCACAAGCAAAAAGTCTGCGTTGAGTGCCATCTTCCTAATGACAATCGGGCACTGCATTACTTTTGGAAAACTATTGATGGACTTAAGGATTTATTAATATTTCATTCAGGCAAAATTCCCGAAAGAATAAAATTATCCGCACATGGTATTAAAGTGGTTCAATCTAATTGCATACGCTGTCATGAAAATATGGTAATGATGATTTATAAGAATAGAAAATGCTGGGAATGCCACAGAAGAATAATGCATATACACACAGGTATAATAGGAACAATTTAAAATTTCATATAATAAAAAACATTAAATAGGGGGTTGAAATGAAAAGAAACTTTAATTTATTTTTGTACATATTATTTATCGTAATTTCATCTATTTTACTTTTATATTCTTGTACGCCTCCTAAAACTGAACCCGTTAGACCTGTTAAAATTGCTGATGGTGAAATTGACCCTATGAATTGGGCAAAAGCATATCCTTTACATTATGAATTATGGAAAAAAACAGAAGAACCTACAGAATCTGGTAAAAGCAAATATAAAAGAGGCTTTGACGCAGATAAAATAGTTTACGATAAATTATCAGAATTTCCGTTTCTTGCACTTTTATTCAATGGATGGGGATTTGGCATAGAATACAACGAACCAAGAGGTCACGCATATATGGTAATTGACCAGCTGGATATTGACGCTGGCAGGATTAAAGCCGGTGGAGTTTGTTTAACATGCAAAACTCCTTACGCTCCTAAATTGGAAAAAGAAATGGGTCTTGATTATTATAAAACGCCTTTTAAAGAAGTTCATAGCAAAATACCGCCTGAATTCCAGAAGCTCGGGGTAGCTTGTATAGATTGTCATAATAATAAAGACATGTCACTAAATATCTCAAGAGGATTTACTCTTATAAATGCATTGAAAGATTTGGGAGTTGATACAAGTAAATTATCTCATCAGGAAATGCGCAGTATTGTATGTGCTCAATGCCATGTTACATATAACATTGTAAAAGATAAAGATATGAAGTCGATTGGCATATTTTTCCCTTGGCAAGGAAGCTCATTGGGTGCTATTTCAATTGAAAATATCATTAAAAAGATCACAAGCGACCCATCCTATCTTGAATGGAAACAAAATGTTACCGGTTACAAGATGCCATTCATACGCCACCCGGAATATGAGTTATTTACATATAAAAGCATACACTGGAAAGCGGGAGCATCATGCGCAGACTGTCACATGCCTTATACAAGAATAGGCTCATATAAAGTTTCAAATCATAGAATCACAAGTCCACTTAAAACAGATATGAGAGCATGCATGCAGTGCCATTCAGAAACAGCAGAGTGGTTAAGGGCTCAGGTTGAAGAAATTCAGGATAGAACTGTGTCACTTATTATACGTTCGGGATATGCTACAGCAACAGTTGCAAAACTAATAGAAAAAGTACATAATGCAGAAGTTTCCGGCAAAACAATTTACAAAACTTTATACGAAAAAGCAAGAGAATATTATATGCAATCATTTTTACGTTTAAACTTCATAGCTGCAGAGAATTCAGTTGGATTTCATAATCCTTCAGAAGCATTGAGAGTTCTTGGAGATGCACTTGCATTTGCTGGGAAATCAGAATCATTGTTAAGACAAGTTTTAATCAAAGCAGGAATTGATGTTCCTTTAAAAGTTGACCTCGAGCTAAACAAATATCTTGAAAACAGAGGCGAGAAAAAACTCAAATTTAATAAATCAATGGAAATAAAAGACCCGTTCGGATTACAAGAACAGTTTTTTTAATACAGATATTCTGAATGTTGTCAGATATAAGAATAATATGTTAATTTATATATCTTGATCAATAACCTGGGGCTGTAGCTCAGTTGGGAGAGCGCTTGAATGGCATTCAAGAGGTCGAGGGTTCGATCCCCTTCAGCTCCACCAATCTATCATTTATAGAAGTCCGAGAAAATCCAGAAATATTGAAAAATCAAGGAAAATCAACTATAATAGTTCCCGTGAAGACCGAGAATATCCAGTATAAGCCGAGTAATTTTGACGGTATTTTTGACGGTATCATAATTATAGAAAGGTCAGATACCGTCAAATGTTAACCGAAGTTAAGATAAAAACCTTAAAACCCAAAGAGAAACCTTACAAGCTCTTTGATGAAAAAGGTCTTTATCTTTTTGTTACTCCTAATGGTAGTAAATATTGGAGATATGACTACAGGTATAACGGAAAAAGGAAAACTGCAAGTTTTGGAGTATATCCAGAAGTTTCTTTAAAACAGGCAAGGCAAAAAAGAGACGAAGCAAGGGCTTCTATTAGACAAGGGGTAGACATCTCACAGAAAAAGAAAAAAACAGAAGAGGCAATATATTTTAAGACAATAGCGATGGAATGGTTACAGGTAAGACAAGTAGAAATAAAACCAGGACATTTGAAAACCATTAAATGCAGACTCAATAAATATATACTTCCGAATATAGGAGATAAACCTCTCAGGGAAATAACAAAATCTGATATTTCTCATATTATTGATACCTTAAGGAAAATAGGCCAGATAGAAACAGCGCGGAGGGTAAAACAGATAATCTCTCAGGTATTTAGATTTGCTATGTTTAGAGATCTCACAGATAAAGACCCTACAATAATATATAAATTACCACCATGCACTAACAAAAAACATATGCCTGCAATTTTAGACCCGGATAAAGTTGGTGAACTTTTAAGGAAGATAGAATCCTATAGAAGTTATATAGTAAAGAACGCACTATTACTTTTGTCTTTGACTTTTGTTCGTCCTTTTGAACTCAGAACTGCTCAATGGAAAGAGATAAATATTAACGAAGCGGTATGGGATATACCAGAAGAGAAGACAAAGACAAAAGTACCGCACAGAGTATTTCTTTCCAGACAGGCTCAAGAAATTCTCAAGGGTTTAAAAAACCTAACGGGGACGTCTCCAGAAAGATACGTATTTGAAGGGCTAAGAAACAAACCCATAAGTGAATCAACACTCAATAAAGCTTTAAGGTCACTTGGATATAACACAAAGACAGAGATAACCTCTCATGGTTTCAGGGCAATGGCAAGAACACTAATACACGAAAAGCTGGGTTATCCTCCTGAAGTAATAGAGCACCAGCTTGCTCACAAAGTTCCGGATAGACTTGGAGAAGCCTATAATAGAACCAAATTCTACATGGAAAGAAAAGAAATGTTACAGGCCTGGGCTGACTATCTCTGGAGTCTCAAAGGGAGCTCCAAAAGAAGTTCCAAAAACATCAAATAATTTTCTTTCTTGCTCAAGTTTAGCTACAAGAAATCTTATCTCTGATTCGCTTATACCGGCTGCATATGCCCTGAGAACTGTGTCGATCTCTTCTTCTATCCAGAGAGATAGTCTGCTAATTTTTATTGGTTTCGGGAATAAGCCAACCCTACCCTTTTCATAAATAGTAGATTTGGTTAAACCTGTTTTTTTGAGAACTTCTTTAATCCTTATACATCTCATGATATTGTATTACTACACAAATTGATTTCTCTATCTTTAAAACGGAATAGAATAAAATCGTTCCACAAACATATAATCTCAATTTTTTCTTATTTATTATTCCCATTCTTTTCTTAATAATTCGATTTGTCTTGTTTTTTGTACTCCAATGATATGTGAAATAAGCAGCATAACAGCAGTACCTACATGAAGGAGTGCAGCGAAGTTAACAGCTTTAATGATTATTTTTCTAAAGTCGAGCAAGAAATAATATATTTTATCACTGGTAAAGTTATTATTCACAGAAGCGCTAATAAATTCTACAACAGTTTTTAAAGTAGTCATTGAATTAGAGATTAGGTCAGCAGTAAAGACTCTGCTATAGATAAAATAACCGATTGCCATAAGGAAAATAGAGACTGAAATTTTTGCAGTGGCATATGAAAACAGAAGGTTATTAATAAGTGTTTTTGTAATTCTGCCTCTATAGGTTTTCATAGAGATAAAAGCTATAAGCATAGCCATAGCCCATGCGGGCGCAGATGCGAAGGCATAGACGAAGAGCTTATCGAGTAGAGATGGATTATTATCACCGAAAACAGGGATAAGGTGTTCAATAGCAGCCATACTGAATGGAGCAAGAAAGAAAGTCACGGCAGTAGTAACAGTACCGTTTTTAAATCCCACATCCATAAAGGAGAATTTAGGCAGTAAAGGCACAACACCTTCGGGGAGGTCTGTTCTAAGCTCAGCTGCTGAGAATTGCTCTATTTCAGACAGAGCGTGAAAGAGGCTTGTAGCCCTTACATCAACCATAGGAGATGTGACGATTGCATCTGCAGAAGCAGAGGTTTTAGTTCCGGTTTCTTTTGACAATTAAATTCACCTTCTTTTCAATAAATTTCAGGAATTAGAAATTTTCCAATATAAGCAAAAAAAAATGAAATCATGAAGAAAAAGAAAACCACAAGAGGTGAGAATCTTCTTCTGGACAAACCATAGACAGCACTGATCAGAAAAACCCATGCTACAACTCTTGGGATAAACCCCGAGTACACGATTTTATCCCAGAAAGACATAGGTTGTTTTGTAAGCATATATAATACGTATAAAAGAAAAACAAGAAATGTAATAGCGAGGATAGAAATAATGAATTTAGTTTTTTTCTTGAGCATTTGAATTTTTCCCTGTATCATCGGTGAGGTTAGGGTAATGGATTTTAATTGGTGAAGGTTGAATAAAAGGCACTATGCCTTTATACACTTTACCTTCGGATCTCAGGTAGAAATATCTTGGTTTAAGTTTAAGGACCTTTTCCATAAGGATTAAGCGTTCCTGGTCTTCTTTCATAGAGATAGCGACTTTACTTCCACCCATACTGATTACATTCTTATATACGATTTTAAGTGGGGAATTATCCTCCACGTATTTAGCTGTATCATTATGATTTACACGCATGAATATCCATGTGTTCATATTATCCATAATAGAGGCAGTACCTTCTTCGCTTACGGCTTCAGCAATCTGTGCCATGCTTTGTGTAAAAAGATTAATATAAACACCGGCGCCACCAGCCTTTGAGAAGAAATCCTCAATTCCCCAGTATAAGACGTTATGTCCCTCATCAAGATAAAGTGCGAGCGGGGGGTCAAGTTTTCTGCCAGATGCAAAGAAGCGACCCGCCATAGATTGAATCATAGATACTATGACTTTACCTATGATATGAGCAGTGCGTCTGGCAAGCATACTGCCTGTATTACAAATGAGAATAACTCTTTTACCTTCTTCGAATCTTTTAATAAACTCATTATTTTCTGCTTTACCTATAATCTTACCTGTTGTTGAGGAGGTTAACAAAGTAAGGACAGTTCTAAGAGAAGATGAGACTTTAGCGAAGAAGTCCTGTGGTGAGTTAAGAACCTGAGAAATGTTAAATATAGATTCATTAGCAAGTTCCTGAACCTTAGGGTCTGTATGATTTTTAAGATATTGCAGCGATTCTGAAAATGACTTAAGAGAGTTATAGTCTATTCTTTCTTTGACCTGCATAAAGTTCAGGTTAGGTTTTTGTCCTTTAGCAAGAGACATAGCTACGAGTCCTGCCACAACAGCAGTAGTAATTTCTGAGGCAACATTGATGAAATATTCTTCTTTAGCTTTAATTCCTGATATAACGTGGTCTACTATTTCGTCAAGAAGATAATAGTAACTAAGTGGGTCAATTTTCAGAGAGTAATCAGCATTAATAGGGCTGATATAGAGTATCTCATCTAATCTGCCTGCAAGGGTAGCTGCATGTACAACACATGAGATAGCTTCGGTATCGCCTTTTGGGTCTATAAACACGACGTTTTTATCTGTTAGAATATCTTGTTCAATCATATGAGTAAGGAGTCTTGTTTTACCTGTACGGGTAGTACCGAAGCAACCGAGGTGACCGGTGCGAATATTCTCTGGCAGGAAATATTCTCTTATATGCCAGTCATCATCTTCAAGGTCAACAACAGTCCCAAGGTGCAAGCCATTAGAGCGTATAATACGACCCTTAGCGTTGTATTTTCTGAGCAAATCAAGTGGTTGCATATAAACATATTACTTCTTCATCAAGTTCTTCCCACCGAAGTGCGTATCCGTTCAAACGTAATTCCACTTTTTTTAAGCTGATCATCGAAAACGGCATTTAACAGCCTGAATTTGAGCTATTCATTATAACCGCCTATCCACGAAGACAATTTTTTGCTTAAATCTGTAATACATTTATAAATATTATTTAAGTAGTTAACTCGAAAGAGTAAATAGTGAGCGCTTCTATTATTTTCGCCTTCGGCGAAACCATTCTTTAAAAAAACCTTGCCTGCTGATATAAGAATTGGTAGGCAAGGTTAAGGAGGTTTCAATAATGAAAAACAAAAAAAATTTGTTTTTTAGATTGGACAAAGACGAGCTAATCAAAAAACTGCAACACGTACAAAGTATAATAGTAACAAAATCATCATTTTCAAATCATTTTTTGTTAAATGTAGAAGAAAAGAACCTTTATGCAAACGACCTTGAGGTAGCGCTAAAAGAACCTATCAACATTTACTTTGATGACTTTGATTCACAGCAGAATGGGAAATTATGCATTCCTATAAAGAAGCTGCTTGAAATAACAAAGGAATTAGAAGATAAGAATGTTACGTTTGAATTATTATCTGATAAACAATGGGTAAAAATAATGTCTGGCAAAAGCGAATTTAAACTTGCTTTATTGTCTTCTAAAGATTACCCTGACTGGCCGAATATTGAAGATAAAGGAGAGATAATTTTAAAGGCAGGAGATCTTGCCGAAATGATAGAAAAGACAATATACGCGGTTGGTGACGATAATTCAAGATATGCAATAACAGGTCTGCTTTTAGATATAAAGCCAAACGGTATTATAAATATTGTAGGGACAGATAAATTCAGATTAGCTATGATGACCAAAGTTGTAGAACATGATAGTCAAGAGGAAAGAAAACTGATAATACCGAGAAAAACAGCCTATGGACTTGGCAAGCTTTTAGATGGTATTGATACCGTAAGGATAAGTTTCAGTGAAAATCAAGTACTGTTCAAGACTGACAATTTTGAGCTTATATCTACTCTAATTGAAGGGGAATACCCTAACTATGAACAGATAATCCCTCAAAATGACAAAGTAATAACATTAGAAGGAGGAAAGCTCACGAAATCTATAAGAAGAGCAGCTGTTATAAATAACAATAACATCAAGATAGATATATCTACTAATACACTCACAATATCCTCATCAGACCCCAACTTTGGAGAAGCATTCGAGAAAATAGAACTTGCAAATGATTATAAAGGGGAACCTGTTCAAATAGGATTCAACGCTCGATACATAACAGATTATTTGATAAACAGAACGAAGGACATGGTGTCTTTATATTTTAGAGATACAAAGACACCCGTATTAATAAAGAGTGACGATGATAGCTATAAGTACATTTTAGCTCCGATGATTTTATAGATATTTTAAGGGGGGCATTACTGCTCCCCTTTTTTTTATTCAAGTAATCTTTCTTCCCATTCTCTTCTAAACGGAAAAAGCTCCATTGCATATTTATTTTTTCCATTTTTAACCAGTCTCCAATTTCTGCCGCAGTTAATACAGAATTTTTTGTCTTTATAAAGCGGAGCTGCATCATAATATCTTTTGGCTGATTCCATAAGGAAGCCTCCACATCTTGGACAACGCAGAGATATTTTTTTTAGAAAAGTATTTTGCTGTATCATATTAGTTTTTCTTTTTTTCCTTTTTATTATCATTATTGAAAATTCTTTTTCTGACTCTGTCTTTAGCTTGTCTTGCGAGCTTAATAAACAGAGGTTTCATTTTAGTATCCATTTTTGTATAATTCAGGCACATCATAGCAACCTGATAGGGAGTGCGTTTCATATCTTTAATGAAATGTTTTTCCATCCATTTACCAATTTCGACCCAACGTGAGGAAGGGCAGGTAAGATATGCAGCTGTTTCAAACAACATTTTTTTTCTACTATCGGAAATATTACTGAATAATTCTTTAATAAATGACTTTTGTACATTTAGAGGCATAAGTGAGAGTTCAATGGCGATATTTCTTAACTTATCCATCTAAGATGTATTACAATTTGAGCGTTATAATGCTTTTATTTATTAAAAATAAAGCATTAATAAACGAAATAAAAAAGTGGAGTTTAGTGGTGTTGAAGGCAGAGCTATTATAAATTTAACAGCGAGGATAGAGGAGGAGACAATAAGCAAGACACCTTTTCAATTTCCGGTGGAG
>Ga0207433_10005979_pt1 | contig 21399 bp, 21 predicted proteins | sample YelNatPaOPGAMG01_FD_187559 | JGI IMG/M metagenome (GOLD analysis project Ga0207433, IMG submission 187559) | Hot spring thermophilic microbial communities from Obsidian Pool, Yellowstone National Park, USA - OP-RAMG-01 (SPAdes) (version 3) | ecosystem: Environmental > Aquatic > Thermal springs... | reverse complement strand
TTTTAGACATTTTTTACCTCATATTTATAGTTTCAAAACATTTTATCTAAAGAATAAAGCAAAATATTTTCATCTTTTTTGCTTAGCTCCGTTAATTCCTCGGAAAATCCCGATTTTGAAAATATTGCAAAAAAAGTGTGTTTGAAACCGGTTTTGTTTTCGACATAACGGACTTTTTCTTTTAAGTCTGCCAGTACATTTAAACCGACTTTTTCTTTCCAATATTTGCATTCGCCAAAAATAGCCTCATTGTTTTTTGACAGGGCGACTATATCAATTTCTTTGTCTTTATCCCACCATCTGCCTATTTTTCTAATTTCAAAAGGCGCCTTCTGTTCCATAAGAAAATCTTTTGAGACCTTTTCAAAAACAAACGAGGTAAATACGTGAAAATCTTTTTTTATTTTTTCCATTACAAATTCATATTGTTCAATTTCAAGATAGCTCATATAAGGAAATATATATTTAAACCAAAACCGAAAAAAATTATCTTTTATGAAGTAAAGCCCTCTTTTGCTTTTTAGAGGATTTTCTTCGGTTACCGGAACCTCTCTTTCTAATATTTCCATCTCTATTAATTTTTCGATAAAAGAAGTAATATTTTTTGCCTCCAGCATTAGCCTTTTACTGATATTGCTTATTTTGTGCTCTCCGCTTGATATGGCTTCCAATATTGAAAAATAGGTGGCCTCTTCCCTGATTTCATCTTTTAAAACAAACTTAGGCTCCATATACAGAAAACTATTTTTGTTTAAAAAGTTATCATTTATGTTTGAATAAATATCTTTTTTTACCTCTATAAACTCGATATATTTTGGAATACCTCCGGTTAAAGCGTAAAACTCTAAAAGTTTTGCATTGTTGTCTATCTCCGGGAAAAATTTGCCGTAATCTTTAAATTTTAATGGATGCAATCTGATTTGCGAAGTTCTTCTGCCATACAAAGGGCTCGAATAGTTTAACGCGGTTTCATACATAAGACTTATAACAGAACCGCATAAAACAAGCATTATGTTGGCATCTTTCAAGTTATTATCCCATATTCTCTGAAATATGGACGGAATAGCTTTATTTACTTTATATAGATATTGAAATTCATCAATAATTATAATAAGTTTTTTATCGCTTCTGCCAAATTTTTCTGCTATATATTCAAAGATGCTATCTAATTTAACTAAATTAATCTTTTTTAAAAAATTATCGTTTAGCGATGCCGCGGATATTTCTTGAAAACGTTTTATCTGTATATTTTCATTTTCAAGGTCGCCTAAAAAATAGACGGCAGGTTTATTCTTAATAAATTCTTTGAGCAAGGTCGTCTTCCCCGTTCGCCGCCTTCCGTATAAAATAACAAAGGACGAACCATCTTTGTCATATTCGTTTTGCAGAGATTTTATTTCCGACGCTCTGTTTATAAATTTCATAATTTTTAAATTTTATCGTTTTTATATTATAATAATACAAAAACGATAATTTTGCATTAATATAATGATTATTTTCAACTTTATTTGCCTATGCAAAATTCTTTAAAAAGAGCGTCTAAAACATCTTCATTAGTAACGCCGCCTATAATCTCGTCAAGCATGCCTATGCCTTCTCTTAAATCTATCGATATTAATTCGAGGGGCTGTCCTTCTTTGAATTTATCTTTTGCGCTCATCAGAAGGTTTAAAGATTTTGACAGTAAATTTTTCTGCCGGACGGTCGTAATGCCGACATCGTCTTTAACGGCGCCTTCTATTTTTAAAATAACATCGTATACCGCTTTTTTCATCGCTTCAAAACCGGAACCCGTCTTGGCGCTTATAAGAACCGGACTGTTAGCAAATCCGAACAGCCGCATAATGTTTTCTTTTGCCGCGATTAAGTCTTCGCCGTCAAACATATCCGTCTTGTTTAAGACGGGAATTATGTTTTTGTTTTTTTCTGCAATTATATCTCTTAAAACTTTACTTTCCTTTATGCCGTTAATGTCAAAAACATATAAAACAGCGTCTGCGTTTTTAATTTGTTCGTGACTGTGCCTTATTCCTTCCGATTCCAAAGTTTCGCCGGTCTTTCGCAAGCCGGCTGTATCTATAATTTTAATCTGCTTATTGAATAAAAAAAGGCTTTCTTCGATATAATCCCTTGTAGTGCCCGGGATATCCGAAACTATAGCTCTTTTTTTATTAAGCATCAAATTTAATATGCTTGATTTGCCAACGTTAGGTTCTCCGGCAATTACCACGCTTAAACCGCGCTTATTTAATTCGTAATTCTCGTATGAATTTATCAGTCCTTCTATTAATTCTGCTGTTTGTGCCGTTTTTTTAAAAAATTCCGCATTAATATTTTCGAATTCTTCTTCGGGAAAATCAATTAAGGCTTCGACAGAGGCAAGCAGATAAATATAATCTTCTTTTATTTTTTTTATTTTTTGTTCTAAGAGGCCGTTCAGCTCGTTATTTGCGATAACAAGCGTTTTTACAGAATTTGCCTTGATTATTTCGAGGATTGCTTCGGCTTTTATGAGATTTATCTTATTGTTTAAATAAGCCCTTTTCGTGAATTCCCCGTTATATGCAAGCCTTGCTCCGGATTTGAGTATGATTTCAAGGATATATTTAGTGTTAAATATTCCTCCGTGAGGATATATTTCAAACATGTCTTCGCCCGTATAAGAGCCCGGTCCTTTAATAAAAACGCATACCGCTTCATCTACGAACGATTGGGTTTGAAAATCAAAAATTCGGCCTGTATATAAACTGCGGGATTTTACTTCTGAAAAATTTTCATTATAAGGTTTGAAAATTTTTTTTAATATATCAAGGCTGTCTTTTCCGGATCCCCTTATAATGCTTATGGCTCCTTCCCCTTCAGGAGAAGATATTGCGCAAATTGTATCTATTTCCTTTATTAAAGAGGATTTAATAGACATAAAGCATAAATTATGCGAATTTTCTATTAATGATATACTGCTGGGCGATTGTTAAAATATTATTAACCGTCCAGTATAAAAGAAGTCCCGCGGGAAAATGAATAAAAATAAAAGTAAAAACAATAGGAAGAATCAGCATTATTTTAGCCTGCGCAGGATCCCCCACCATAGGATTCATTTTTTGCGAAATCAGCATAGATATACCCATTAAAATAGGCAGAATATAATACGGATCTTGAACCGAAAGATTATGTATCCAGAATATAAAGGGCGCATTTCTGAGCTGTATGGACATTAACAGCGTCTGATATAATCCGTAAAAGACGGGGATTTGAAGCAGCATAGGCAGACAGCCGCCGAACGGATTTACTTTGCTTTCTTTATAAAGCTCCATAATTTTTTTATTCAGCTCGGCTTTATTGTCTTTATATTTTTCCCTCATTTCATTAATTTTAGGGGTTAATTTCTGCATCTGTTTCATTGACTTAAATCCGGTATAAGTAAGAGGATAAAATACTATCCTTATTCCCAAGACGAGAAGTATTATGGCAAGACCGTAATTATGCACAAAGCCGTAGAAAAACTCCAGTATATGGAGCAGAATTATAGAAAAAAAACCGAAAAATCCGAAACTTAAAGTCGAATTAAGATTGTGCCCCAACGGCGTAAGCAGGGACAGCTTTTTCGGTCCTCCGTATATTTTCAAAGAGCTTGAAACGGTTTTTCCCGAAGGAACGGATATTGTTTTAGGAATTACAAAAGAAACTATATTTCCGTTTTTCTTGACCGATATATCAGTTCCGGGAAACACGGCAGAAAACAAAAAATATTTGGAGTTAAAGCCTGCAAATGAAATATTTCCGCTGTAATTTACCGTATTGCCGGCTGAGGGCGCGATCAAACTTTTATTAAGGTAAACCGCCGGGGCAAAATTTACATAATCCGAACTTTTGGCGGAAGCGGGTTTTAAACCTGCAGATATAATGAAATAGCCTTTAAAATTAAAACTTTTATTGGTAAGATTTTTAATATAAACCGCATCCGTAAAAAGATATTTTCCGTCTGAAAATTTATATTCTTTAGTTAATATTGCCTTCTTTCCGATGTCGTAAATAAATTTTATCGCGCTGTTTTCTTTAATTATCTTTGTCAGCTTTATAGGAGCATCGGTGTTTTCGGGAATAAAGTTGACTATTTCTGAAATATTTTTAGAATTTCCGAGGTTGACTTTATTATTTAAATCTTTTTCGGTATAAGAATAATTTAAAAGATTTAAACTTGAAATTGCTCCAGCGGACTTATTGAATGACGCATAAAACTTTTTTCCTTCATACGATACGTTTTTAATATTTTGTACCGATTTCGATATATCTATAGAGACCCCCGGCTCTTTAGAAATAATTTTATTTTTTCGGACAGCATTACCGACAGGAAGGGGAGTGCGGGCTGGCGATGGGGCGGGAGCAGGAGTTTTTTTAACGGCGGTCTGCCGCGCGGGATGAGGCATAAAATAGCTCCATGCTAAAATTAATGCTACCGATATAATAGATGCGATTATAATTCTTTTTTCCAAAAAAATCTCCTTTTCCTGCGGGAACGGACTTAGGCGCGCCCACGCCGATAATTATAAATATTTAGATTAATGCACATGCCTGCGGACAGGGTCGAATCCGCCCTTAGACAGCGGGTTGCATCTGATAATTCTGTAAATAGACAAGGATAAAGCCTTGACAAAACCGAACGACTCGAAACATTCGACGGCATATTCCGAACAGGTAGGATAAAACCTGCAGCTTTGGGGCAATAACGGAGATAAAAACTTTTTATAAGAAATTATCAGCAGTATAAAAAATTTATTTAAAATCTTCATGGCGTTACGTTAATAGAAATTCAAGTTCCTTTAATAACTGAATTCTGGAAGCGGGAAATTTTACGATTAATATTGCGCAGTCTATCTTTTTGAGACCATACTGATTAAGTCTTATAAAATCTTTAATCTGCCTTTTTAATCTATTGCGTTTTACCGAATTTAAAAGCTTTTTTTTAAAAGTAATTAAAAATTTAAACCGGGAAGATTCAACGTAAAATATTACCGAGATTTTTTGAGGTTTTTTATTTCCCTGCTTAAAGATATAATTTATAAATTCTTTATCTTTTAATTTTAAAAAATCGTTTAATTTAAAATTTATTTCAGGCATCTTAAATGCATAAAACTTATTTAGAACTAATTACGTTTAGAACTAATTATGGGAACCAGTATTTTACGACCTTTTCTCCTGCGTCTCGATAAAACCAGCCTTCCGTTCTTTGTGCTCATTCTGCTCAAAAAACCGTGGGTTCTTTTTCTTTTCAATTTACTTGGCTGAAATGTGCGCTTCATAAGATTTGCTCCAAACTAAATATTAATAAAATTATGTAAATTTTTATTAAAGCAAATACGCATTAGGATGTCAAGCTTTTTTTATTTCCCGTTTAACCCTAACCTATGATGAAATATAGGCTTATTAAGGTTTTTATTAATTAACATATTGATTTTATTATAAATATTTTGATAAAATTTAATTGAAATATATTAAAAAATTTGATAATGTTGTTTTGTCTGATTTTTTACAATTTAAATCTTAAAAAATATAGGCAAATTAGCGCTTTTTTGTTATAAAATTTTTAACTTAAGTTCTCGTAATTATTATGCAATTTGAGTTATCAACAGTTGTTGACAACTCTGTTTAATTTTAATATTCCCGTCTTTAATAAAAATTTCAAATATATTTTATGGATAAAGTAGAACCTTTGCTTGAAGAATTAAAAAAAGAAATCGGCGCCAGCAATTTTAATATATGGTTTAATCCTACCGATATATGTTTAAGCGATAATACTTTGATATTTTCGGTGCCCAATAAATTTTTTAAAGATATTATCAATGAATCATATAAAGAAATTATTTTAAATATATGGAAAAATTTAAACAATAAAGAGGAACTTAATTTTATTTATAATATAAACGAAAGCGCCGATAATTTCGGTTCAGAAGAAAATAATATCAAAATTTCGCAGTCTGCCGTAAAAAATAACGGTTCTGGCAATTGCGTTTTAAATAAAGCGGCTGATGCCGAAAAAATTTCCGAAAACAAAAAAAATCTTAAAAAAACTTATCTTAACCTTAATCCTAAATATACTTTTGAAAACTTTGTTGTAGGCTCCGGCAATCAATTTGCCCATGCCGCAAGTTTCGCTGTAGCCAACCTGCCGGGACAAACATATAATCCTATGTTTATTTACAGCGATGTAGGACTCGGAAAGACGCACCTGCTTAACGCTATAGCAAATAAGATAATAAAAGAAAAAAATTTAACGGTATATCTCGTTTCATCCGAAAAATTCACCAATGAAATGATAACATCTATAAGGGACGATAAAATGGTAGAATTTAGAAACAGATACAGAAATGTCGATGTCCTGCTTATAGACGATATACAATTTATTGCAGGAAAAGAAAGAACTCAGGAAGAATTTTTCTATACTTTTAACGCTTTATATGAAAACCAAAAACAGATAGTGGTATCAAGCGATAAAATACCTAAAGATATAGTAAGCCTCGAAGAACGGATACGGTCAAGATTCGAATGGGGATTAATAGCCGATATTCAGCCGCCGGATTTTGAAACAAGGGTCGCTATTCTTAAGAAAAAAGCCTTATTGAATAATATTAATTTTCCTGACGACGTTTTAAACCTTTTAGCCAATAAAATCAGTTCAAATATAAGGGAATTGGAAGGCGCAATGATTAAAATATCGGCGTATTCTTCTTTTACCGGAAAACCTATTAATATAGACCTTGCAATCGAAGCGACGTCGAATTTACTTAAAGAAAATGAAAAAGTTATAACGGCGGAAAATATTATAAAATCGGTATGCAATTATTTTAATATTAAAATCGGCGATATTAAATCAAATAAAAAATTAAAGGAATTTGTTGAACCCCGACAGATTGCAATGTATTTAATAAGAAATTATACGGAATTATCTTTTCCGGAAATCGGCGATAAATTCGGCGGTAAAGACCATTCTTCTATAATTTATGCGGTAAATAAAGTTAAAAAAAATTTAGAAACTGATGAAAAATTAGAAAAAATATTAAATAATATTATTAAAATGATAAAAAAATAATACATAACTATGTTTAATTTATGTTTAATTTTTTTATACAAAAAGAATTAAACAATTTTATTAAAAATATACAATAAAATCTCACAGGTTTATAAACATAAATATATTTATAATTTTAATTACTTAGGTATTTATAAACTTTTTAAACGCTATTATTACTATTAGTGTTTTTAAAATTAATTTATAAATAATAAAAAAGGCTCGGTTAAATATGTTGAATTTTAAAATTAAAAAGCAAATTTTTTTAAATTGTCTGTCAACAGTTCAAGGCGCTTCGGAAAAAAAAGGTTCGATGCCGATAATTTCCAATCTGCTCATAGAAAGTGCAGAAAATAATTTTATTAAAATAAGCGCGACAGATTTAGAAATAAGCATAATAACATACTGCACCGCAGAAATTATATCCGAAGGCAAAACAACCGTAAATTCAAAAAAAATATATAATATTATTAAGGAATTTTCAGAAAATAAAGAAAAAGAAGACCAGGATTTATTTATAAATTTTATCGAAAATGAAACCGGAGTCGTTACTATAAGCTACAAAAAAACGGTTTTTAAATTAACAACCGTTCCGGCAAGCGATTATCCGACTATTATTGATTTTGAATCTGAGGATAATTTTAATATCGAATTGAAAATTTTTAAAACGCTTATCAGTAAAGTAATACTTTCGACGGCGGCGTCGGAGGATACCAAAAGAAATCTTACGGGCGTTTATTTTGTTTTAGAAGAATCGGAAGAAAAAGATTATCTTAGGCTGGTTGCAACCGACGGACACAGATTAGCTTTAGCCCAATCAGAAATTAATTATAACGGAAAAAAGGGCGGCGGAATTTACGATTTATTAAAAACAGGCGTCATAATTCCGAAGAAAATTTTAACGGAAGTTTTAAAATTAGACAAAGACGGTTTTATTAAAATTTTAATAAATTCAAATAATGTAATTTTTGAATTCGAAAAACAGTCTGACAATTTAAATAAAAATACTAAATTTATATCCAGGCTTATTGAGGGGAAGTTTCCGGATTATAACACCGTTCTTCCAAAAGATGGATATAAGACTTCAATAATTAACACTAAAAATTTTTATAATTCAATTAAAATGGTTTCACTGCTTGCCGAAGAAAAAAGCCATTCGATAGAATTAAGTTTCAGCGAAAATAATCTGTTAATTAAAACGGTTAATACAAATATAGGGGAAGGCAGCGACGAATTGGAAATAAATTATCAAGGCGAACCGCTCAGTATTAAATTAAATTCAAGATATATTTTAGATTTTATTTCAAATATCTCCGAAAATAATTTAAGCGTCAGATTTAATACTATTTATACCCCTTTTATTATAGAACCTTATGTAATACCCGAAAAAGAATCCGGCGGCGTCAGCGGCGATAAAAAGAAGCCGATGCAGGTTATAGGCGTATTTATGCCGATGAGATATTAATTAAAATATTAAAATAAGAGGTTAGCGAATGAGCGGCGAAGAAGAATATAAAAGTTCGGATATTCAAGTATTAGAAGGACTGGAAGCGGTAAGAAAATTACCTGGAATGTATATAGGTTCAACAGGATTAGAAGGTCTGCACCACTTAGTTTACGAGGTGGTTGATAACAGCATAGACGAAGCGCTTGCCGGATATTGTAAAAATATATTCGTGCGTATTAATATTAACGGCTCTATTACCATAGAAGACGACGGAAGAGGTATTCCTGTAGATATTCACCAGCCGCAAGGGGTTTCAGCCGCTGAGGTTGTTCTTACCGTCCTTCATGCCGGCGGCAAATTCGATAAAAAATCGTATAAAGTATCGGGAGGACTTCACGGCGTCGGTATTTCAGTAGTAAATGCACTGTCCCAAAAATTAGATATGGAAATCTATCGCGACGGATATGTTTACAGGCAAAGCTACAGCAAGGGCGTGCCGTTAGGCAGGCTTGAAAAAGGCGAAAAGACGAATAAAAGAGGTACTTCTATTACCTTTATTCCCGACTATGAAATTATGGAATATAATAATTTCGATTTCGATATTTTATCTAACAGATTAAGGGAACTTGCTTTTCTTAATGCGGGAATACATATAGTTATAACGGACGAAATTAATAATAAATCGCATGATTTTAAATATGACGGCGGCATTAAATCTTTTGTAGAATATATAAATCAAAATAAAAATGCCATTATTAAGGAGCCTATTTTTATAACCGCTAAAAAAGACGATGTTATCACAGATATAGCGCTTCAGTATAACGACGGATATTCGGAAATATTATATTCTTATGTGAACAACATAAATACCAAGGAAGGCGGAACCCACTTAGTCGGTTTTAAATCCGCATTAACGAGGGTTATAAATAATTATTATATTTCTAATACGAATAATTTTAAAGACAGGAGCGGTAAACGCAACGAAACAATTCAGATATCCGGTGACGACGTAAGGGAAGGTTTAATAGCCGTAGTCAGCGTTAAAATGCCTAATCCCCAGTTTGAAGGACAGACCAAAACGAAGCTTGGCAACAGTTTTATTAAAGGAGTAGTCGAATCTTTAGTAAATGAAAAATTGTCCGAATTTTTCGATGAAAATCCCCAGACCGCAAAAATTATTGTCGAAAAAGCTTTAGATGCCGCAAGAGCCAGAGAAGCCGCAAGAAAAGCAAAGGAACTCGTAAGGAGAAAAAGCCTGCTGGATTTTTCGTCTTTACCGGGAAAATTGGCGGACTGTCAGGAAAAAGACCCTTCACAGTGCGAAATATATATAGTTGAAGGAGACTCCGCAGGAGGCAGCGCCAAACAGGGAAGAGACAGAAAATATCAGGCTATACTTCCTTTAAAAGGAAAAATTTTAAACGTTGAAAAAGCCAGACTTGAAAAAATGCTCGGTTCGGATGAAATAAAGATATTAATTACGGCGCTTGGCGGAGGCATCACGTCGGGAACTTCAAAAAAAGAGGAAAGTTTTTTTAATCTCGAAAAACTTAGATACCATAAAATAATTATAATGACCGATGCCGACGTTGACGGCTCCCATATAAGGGCCCTGCTTTTAACGTTCTTTTACAGATATATGAAAGAAGTTATTGAAAACGGCTATCTATACATAGCCCTGCCCCCTCTTTACAGGGTTAAAAGAGGTAACAGCGAATCCTATCTTAAGGACGACGAAGCATTAGATGTCTTTCTCATAAACGAATCTCTTAATTCTCTCAGCGTTTACAGGAAACAGAATGATGCCGCCGACGCAATACTGGATAAAAAGTGGGTTAAAGAGTCGATAGATAAAATAAAAAACTACAAAAATTTAATCAATAAATTAAATAAAACGCATATAAGCGAAATAATAACGGAATATCTGCTAAATAACGATATAACGTCAAAAGACTTCTTAAAAGACGGTAATTCCGATAAATTAAACGCACTTTTAAGTTTTTTAAAAAATAAAGACTATGAAGCCGATTTAATAAACGACGAAGATTTTGAAGATTATAATAAAATGGTTATCAGATTTAAGAATTTTATTGCTTCGGCCTGCATAGACAAAAAGTTTTTAGAATCGGTAGATTATAAAACGATTTACAATTTAGATAAAGAGATAAAATCGCTTGAACTTTCAAACGTTGTAATAGTTGCCGATTCTAAAAAATATGAAGTAAAAAGCATGAACGATTTTTACGATATTATTAAATCCAAAGCGCCTCAGAATATATCCATACAGAGGTATAAAGGACTCGGCGAAATGAATCCCGAACAGCTATGGCAGACGACTATGAACAAAGAAACAAGAATGCTGAGGAAGGTCAATATAAACGACCTTATAGAAGCAGACGGAATGTTCGATATTCTTATGGGAGACAAGGTAGAACCGAGACGGAAATTTATAGAAGATAATGCGCTGAACGTAGTGAATTTAGACGTTTAATTTACTGGATTAGCTGTTTTCGGTTTCTTTGCCGCCGGTTTTGCGGCGGTTTTATTTTTTTTCGGCTTAGCGGCAGAGGAGGGATTTTCGCCGGTGTTATCGGAAGCCTTTGTTTTCTTGACCGTTTTCCTTCTTGCCGGTTTCTTCTTGCCGGTTTTTTTATTTTCGATAAGATTGTTTTTTGCTTCGGCTTCCGTATGTTCTGCGGAATCGCCGCTCAACGGATTAATCTGGTCTTTCAAATTGGACGAAGCATTTCTAAACTCTCTTAAACCCTTGCCTAAGGTTTTTCCAAGTTCGGGCAGTTTCGACGGTCCAAATATCAACAATGCGATTACGGCGATAACAATCCAGTCGGTAATTCCGATTCCAAACATTTTTGCCTCTCTTTGCTTTAAAGTTGATTATATAATAATTTACTAAAATATTCAAATTTCTTTTATGCTATACGTAAACGATATTTTTTACAGCATTCAAGGAGAATCCTCTTTTGCCGGATACCCGTGCAAGTTTGTAAGGCTTGCGGGATGCAATCTTAAATGCGGTTATTGCGATACCAAAGATGCCTTAGATATTAAAAACTCCAAACCGCTAAGCGTCGGCGAAATAATAAGCGTTTTGCATTCAATCGGAGGAGACCGTAACGTAAGACTCGCAGAAATAACCGGCGGCGAACCCCTGCTTCAGGAAAAGGTGTTCGATCTGTTTGGCGAACTTATTAAATTAAATTATATTGTTCTATTGGAAACGAACGGAACGATAAGTTTAAAAAAAGTGCCTAAAAAAGTTATTAAAATTATCGATGTTAAATGCCCTTCCAGCGGTTTTTCGAATGAATTTAATTACGAAAATTTAAAATATATAAGCATGTCCGATGAGGTTAAGTTTGTTTTAGGAACCGGCGAAGATTACGATTTCGCAAAAAATTTTTTAAAAATAAACAAAATTAACACCGATAAAGTGATATTTTCTGCGATTGAAGGCTCCTCTATGCCTTCCAAAAAACTGGCTGAAAAAATTTTAAATGACGGTTTAAACGTAAGGCTGGGCATACAGTTGCATAAGATTTTGCGGCTGAAATAAAACGGTTGAAACGGTTGAACATAAAAATATTAAGGCGTCATTTTCCCGCCTTTACCGGACAATGTCATTATATTGTTAAAAACAAAAATACAAATTCCTATAAATTCCATAGAAGCAAATAAACCGAGAATTAAAACCGCATAAAATCCCGATGCGGCATCTTTTAAAATAATCCAGGTTAAAGCCATTCCGATTAAGCCGATATTAGTCAGATAAAATTGAACGGTTATAAGAAACTCGCTGTATAGATTAAATCCGCTGAATCTGGGCAGCACATGGTAACCGACCGAATAAATCATCATGGCGATAAATCCCAGCAAAAGAAAATGTACATGAGCTAAAAGCAGGTATCCTGCAGACTGCGGATACAGCGCCATAGCCAAACCTAAACCGGTTCCTAATACAAGGTAAAGCAGGGAAGCTACCGTAAAGTATCTTATTATAGGACTCATAATTAAAAATATTCTATCAAATAAATTTATATTTTTTTATGACTAATGTCACATTTTTATGTTTTTAAATTTTTGTAATATCTGCAGTAATTTTTTAAAAAACAGACGGAGCATTTCGGGTTTCTTGCGGTGCAGAAGGTGCGTCCGTGATGTATCAGCCACCTGTGCATTTTCATCCACAGATCCGAAGGTATTATTTTGGTAAGGTCGCTCTCGGTTTTTTCCGGCGTATCGGAATCTGCCAGTCCTATACGGTTAGCGACGCGAAAAACATGGGTGTCTACCGGAAAACGGGCTTCGTTAAAATATGTGCCCAATATAACGTTTGCCGATTTTCTTCCTACGCCTGGAAGCGATACGAGGGCATCGAAGTTTTCCGGAACCGTATCGTCATATTTTTCTGCAAGTATTTTTGAAGCTTCTATGAGATTTTTAGCTTTATTGTGAAACATTCCGCAGGTTTTAATCTCTTCTTCGAAATCTTTAAGGTTTTTTTTTGCAAGGTCGGAAGGCTTGATGTAGCGCTTGAACAGTTCCCCGGTTATTATATTAACTCTTTTATCGGTGCACTGTGCGGAAAGGACGACGGCGATTAAAAGCTGAAAAGCATTACCGAAGTTTAAAAACGGTTTTAAATCGCCGTAATTTTTTTCCAGAAGACTTATAATTGAATCAAGATCTTTATTTTTCAATATTTTTCAATAATTTTATAATATTTCAAAAACATTAAAAAAATACGCAATTTCAAACTTTGCGGATTCTATAGAATCCGAACCGTGCACCACGTTTCTTTCAATGCTTTCGGCGAACATTTTTCTGATAGTGCCTTCTTTAGCGTCTTTAGGATTTGTTGCACCCATTATATCCCTGTTTTTTAATATAGCATTTTCGCAGGATAACACCAAAGGAATAATCGGACCTTCCGTCATAAAAGCGACTAAGCTGTTAAAAAAAGGTCTTTCTTTATGTATATAATAAAAACCTTCAGCCTGTTTTTTAGTAAGATGAACTTTCTTTAAGGCTTTAATTTCAAAGCCGTTTTCTTCGAATATAGAAATAATTTTTCCGGAAAGCCCTTTTTTAACCCCGTCCGGTTTAATTATGGAAAGAGTCTGCTCAGTCATTTAATATACTCCTTTATATTATTATATTATTTGCGATTTATTTTTTAATTTCTTTTCCTAATCTGAATCCTATTTCGAGAGCTTTCTTGTTGTACTCTTCGAATCCCTTGGGGACTCTTTTCATTAAAGCTTTTTCAATGGAATCATGGGATACCGCTCCCGATATTTCGACCAGTATGCCGAGAGCAATAATATTTAAGCCTAAAAGTTTGCCAAGTTCCTCTCTTGCCGATTTTACCATATCTAACATATACAGCTTGCCTTTTGCTTTTGACAAGTCGGTAACGAGTTCTTTATCGGCTATAACTATGCCATCGTCTTTAACGTCGTTGATATATTTGTTAAAAGATTCCTGAGTCAAAGAAACCATATAATCAACTTTGGTAGCTTTTGGATATTCTATAGGGTCGTCCGATATGATTACTTCGGATTTGCTTGAACCCCCTCTTGCTTCCGGTCCGTAAGACTGAGTTTGAACGGCGTTTTTATTTTCATAAATCGCAGCGGCATCCGCCAGTATGATTCCTGCCAATATTAATCCCTGACCTCCGGAACCCGAAAACCTGAATTCAATTCTGTCGCTCATATTTTAGTCGCCCTCTTAATATTAAATTATTTTGTTTTTATCGATTCCAATTTTTTATAATATTCCGAGCTAAATTCCGGTTTATCGTTATTTTCAAACAAAATCCCGGTTTTAAATCTTCCTGTAAGTTCCTCGGCAGACATATTTTCGGCAGAACGTGCGGCTATGGCTTTTTCTTTCTGATATTTAACCATATCGACGGGAGATTTCATTTTATTTCTCCTTCCGTATGAAATATGGCAGTTAGTTATAACGTCCAGCACTGAAAAACCTGTGTGGTTCAGCGCGCTTACCATAAATTTTTCTAACTGAACCGCATGATATGAGGTCGAACGGCCGACCCATGTAGCGCCGGCAGCCTGCGCAAGATTGCAAACATCGAAAGGAAATTCTATATTGCCGAAAGGCGTTGTTGTGGAATAGCTGTCTAAAGGCTGAGTGGGCGAATACTGTCCGCCCGTCATTCCGTAAGTGTAATTGTTAAAAACGATTAAAGTCATATCTATATTTCTTCTCGCGGCATGAATAAAGTGGTTTCCGCCAATCGCCAGCGCATCGCCGTCGCCGGAAATTGTAATGACTTTAAGCTTAGGCTTATACATCTTTATTCCTATTGCAAAAGTCAATGCTCTGCCATGTGTAGTATGGATAGTATTAAAATCGACGTAACCCGGAAGTCTCGAAGCGCATCCGATGCCTGAAGTAATAACAACTTCATCTTTGGAATATCCGCATTTGTGTATCGCCCTTAACAGCGCCTTAAGGATAATTCCGTCTCCGCATCCCGGGCACCAGATATGCGGAAGCGTATTTTTCCGCAGATAATAATCGTAATCGAATTTTGTTTTTATCATTTTAAAATCTCCCGACAATGTTAAAAATAATTAATTAAAGTTCTGATATTTCTTTAATCTTGGCATAAATCTGATCCGGCGTAATGGGTTCTCCGTTAACGATATTTAATCCATAAACTTTGCTTCCGCAGGCATTTCTTTGAACTTCTAAAATTACCTGTCCCATATTCATCTCGGGAACCAGAATATTTTTTATTTTCTTTGAAAGGTTTGAGATTTGTTCTTCAGGGAAAGGCCAGATTGTAATAGGTCTAAACATTCCGGCTTTGATGCCGGCGGCTCTTGCCATCATTACTGCTTGCCTTGCCGACCTTGAAGTCGAGCCGTAGGCTACGATAAGTATATCGGCGTCTTCCACCTTAAACTCTTCGAATTTTTCGATATCCTTTATATTTTTATATATTTTATCTATGAGCCAGTTTTCCGCATTTTGTATTACTTCGGTTTTTTGGGAAGGGAACCCAGTATCTCCGTGGATAAGTCCGGTAACGTGATAACGGTATCCTTCTCCCATAGGAGCAAGCGGCGTTACCTTGCCTGAAGTGAAGTTATAAGGGGTGTATTTTTCCGGCGACACATCAGGAAGTTTGACATCTATTACCTCAACTTCGCTTTTATCGGGAATAACAACCTTTTCTCTCATATGCCCTATTATCTCGTCGGTTAAAATCATTACGGGCGTTCTGTATTTTACGGCAAGATTAAACGCCCTTATTGTTTCATAAAGGGATTCGTTAACTCCCGACGGTGTAATGGCTATAATGGCATGGTCGCCGTGAGTTCCCCACCTTGCCTGCATAATGTCGCTTTGAGCGGGCAGCGTAGGCAGTCCGGTAGATGGACCGCCCCTCATAACGTTAATAATTACGCAAGGTATCTCGCACATGGAAGCATAACCGATATGTTCCTGTTTAAGAGATATTCCGGGTCCCGACGAAGCGGTAATTGCCTTTGCTCCGCCAAGAGCGGCTCCGAGAACGGCGCCGAGGGCGGCAATTTCGTCTTCCATCTGCAGGAATACTTTTCCGATTTTAGGAAGTTTATTCGACAAAATTTCTGCAACTTCCGAAGAAGGAGTTATAGGGTAACCCGCAAAAAAATCGCACCCTGCTATAAGAGCTCCTTCGGCAATAGCTTCGTTACCCTGCATTAATTTTATATTTTTACTCATAATTTTCTTGTTCCTCCGTTATTATCCGTTTTATTCTACGCTAATCGAAAAATCGGGGCATAAATATTCGCAAATATTGCATTTTGTGCATTTCGATATATCTATGACCTCGGCTACCTCTTTATTCATTACAAGAACGCCTTCCGGGCAGAATGCGACGCATATTTCGCATCCTTTGCAGTAATTAACGATAATATCTATTTTGACGTCCTCCTTTTTGCCTTTTCCCGAAACTTCTTTTATGGTAAGATTATTTTTAGTTTTAATTTCGGTTTCTATGCCTTCGCATACAACATAGTTAGCAGGACTTAAGGTCGCAGTCGAATTATCCGCGCTATTTGATTTCTTGTTTTCCTTTTCAGGCACGTTAGCCTCCTACTAAAATATTAATATTAATTTATAAATTTAAAGCCTTTTTGGCAGTTTCCGCGATAACCGAAGGATTATCGGCTATACGGATTCCGTTTTTTTCCATTGTTTTAAGTTTTTCCGATGCGGTTCCTTTTCCACCGGATATTATTGCTCCCGCATGCCCCATTCTTTTTCCGGCAGGCGCGGTTTTACCGGCTATAAATCCTATTACAGGTTTTTTCATATTGTTCTTAATAAATTCGGAAGCTTCTTCTTCCGCTGTTCCGCCTATTTCTCCTATCATAACTACGGCTTTAGTTTCAGGGTCTTCCTCAAACCTTTTTAGAAAAGTTATAAAAGGAGAACCTATTATAGGGTCGCCGCCTATGCCTATGCAGGTAGTTTCACCGAGTCCGGCTTTGGTCAGCTGATTAACCGCTTCATAAGTCAACGTGCCGCTTCTCGATAAGACCCCAACGCTGCCTTTTTTATGAATAAAACCGGGCATTATTCCTATTTTGCACTCGTCGGCAGTGATAATTCCGGGACAGTTAGGACCTATCATAATAGATTTTGAGCAATTAAGCGCCGCTTTAACGTTAAGCATATCGATAACCGGTATCCCTTCCGTGATGCATACTATTAAAGGAATTTCCGCTTCGACCGCTTCTATAATGCTTGCCGCCGCAAAACCTGCCGGAACAAATATCATTGTTGCGTCTATCCTGCATTCTTTTTTTGCCTCTTTAATGGTATTGTAAACAGGAACGGAGCCGTTAAATAACGTTTTGCCTTTAAAGGGCGTTACCCCTGCTATAATTTTTGTTCCGTATTCAAGGCATTTTTGCGCGTGAAAAGACCCTTCTTTTCCGGTTATTCCCTGAACGAGAACATTTGTGTTTTTATTTACGAGAATGCTCATAAAAATAATCCTTTAATAAATTAAATAATTAAATTAGCCGTTAACTATTTTTGAAATCTTCTGTGCTCCATCCGCAAGGCTGTTTGCAGAAACAAAATTCATTCCCGAGTTTTCTATGATTTTAGCGGCTATATCCGCGTTCGTGCCTTCTAACCTTACGACGACCGGCAGTTTTAGTCCGATATTTTTAGCCGCCGACACCACGCCTTCGGCAACCATATCGCATTTGACTATTCCGCCGAAAATATTAATAAATATTCCTTTTACGTTTTTGTCCGACAAAAGAATGTTGAAAGCGGTTTCTACTCTTTTGCTGTCGGCAGTTCCTCCTACGTCTAAAAAGTTTGCCGGAGTTGCGCCGAACTCTTTAATAGTATCCATTGTAGCCATTGCAAGACCTGCTCCGTTTACCATGCATCCGACGTTACCGTCTAATTTTATATAATTCAAACCTACGCTTTTAGCTTTTACTTCAAGCGGCTCTTCCTCGTTTTCATCGACTAAATCTTTGAAAACTGGGTGCCTGAAGTCCGCGTTATCGTCTAAAATTATTTTTGCGTCGAGAGGTATGAATTCACCCGAACCTGTAAGTATTAAAGGATTGATTTCCAGCATCGACATATCTTCGCTTATAAAAGAAGCGTATAAAAGATTGATAAGTTTGGATAATCCGGCGAACAGATTTTTATCTATTCCTAAGAATAAACATATTTCCAGGATATGGTAAGATTTTAAGCCGTATAAAGGATTAACGGATACCGTCAAAATCTTTTCGGGGTTATTTTTGGAAACCTCTTCAATTTCCATTCCGCCCTCGGCACTGGCAACCAAAGCGATTCCGGCATTTTTTCTGTCTATTGTAAGGGATAAATAAAATTCCTTTATGATTTCGGCGCCTTCTTCAACCAAAACCTTTCTAACCAATTTGCCTTCTTTACCGGTCTGTGCCGTGACCAAATTCATGCCGAGCATTTTTTCGGCTATAGACTGAGCTTCATCCGCCGATTTGGCAATTTTAACCCCTCCGCCTTTTCCCCTGCCGCCGGCATGAACCTGAGCTTTTACGACGGCTACCGAAGAAGATAAAGTTTTATAGGCATTGTAAACTTCTTCAGGTTTATGGCATAAGACTGACCGCAGGATTTTTATTCCGTGTTTGCTTAAAATTTCTTTAGCCTGATATTCATGAATATCCATAATAGTTCCCGATTATTTAATTAAACCGCAATAATATTATTATAATTATATTTGTTTTCATATTTTTTCCTGCCTTCTTCGTAAAGGTCGCCGCCGTAAATGTCGTTAATCACAATAGCCGGAAAGTTTTCGACAGTGAGGCGCCTTACGGCTTCGGAAAGAAGGTCGTCATATGCTATTACTTTGCTTGATTTGATCGTTTTTGATATTAACGCTCCGGCTCCGCCGATAGCGCCAAAATAAACGGATTTGTATTTTTTAATTGCATCTTTTACCTCGGCAGACCTTTTGCCTTTTCCGATCATACCCTTTAAGCCGTATTTCATAAGCGTAGGAGCATACTTATCCATTCTATAGCTGGTTGTCGGTCCTGCCGAACCTATTACCTCTCCTGGTTTTTCTGGAGTCGGTCCTACATAGTAAATAATCTGACCTTGAAGATCGAAAGGCAGAGGTTTATTATCCTCTATCAGTTTAACTAATCTGAAATGCGCCTGATCTCTTGCCGTATAGATTGTTCCGCTGATTAAAACTTCATCCCCGGTTTTCAGGCTCAATATAGTTTCGTCGGAAAGAGGAGCGGCTATTTTTATTGCACCCATAATTTATAAATTTTTTTTTGTTAAACTAAATAACTAAATAATGACTTCTGCATGCCTGTGCGAATGGCATTCTATATTAACAGCTACCGGAAAACTTGCAATGTGGCAAGGTTCTTTGATTATGTGAATGCCGAGAGCAGTGCATATTCCGCCGAAACCCATAGGACCGGTGCCGATATTATTTACTTTTTCAAAGATAATGCTTTCCATTTCGGCTAATTCGGGGTCGTCGTTCTTTGCACCCAATTTTCTAAAAAGAGCTTTTTTTGCAATGATGGCAGACCTTTCAAAATTGCCTCCTATGCCGACCCCGACTATATTAGGGGGGCAAGGGTTTGGTCCGGCTTCCCGCATTGTTTCTACTACGAAATCTATTACCCCGTCTTTTCCGTCGGAAGGACGGAGCATTTTTAATCTGCTCATATTTTCGCTTCCGCCGCCTTTTGCCGCATACATTATTTTGATTTTATCTCCGTCGTTAATATCGTAATGTATTATAGCGGGAGTGTTGTCGCCTATATTTTTTCTTGAAAGCGGATCGCAGGTCGATTTTCTTAAAAAACCTTCGGCATAACCTGCCCTTGTTCCGTCGTTTATAGCATCGGTTAAATTTTTTCCGCCGACTGCGACGTCTTTTCCGACTTCAACGAAGAATACCGCAAGTCCGGTATCCTGACATAGAGGCTTTAACTCGGTTTTTGCAATGTCCGCATTTAACAGTATTTGATTTAAAACCGTTTTTCCGGACTCGGAAATTTCTTTTTCGGAAGCCTGTTTGAGACTTTTATAAGTGTCTTCAGGCAAGTTAACGCTTGAATTAATTATTAAATTTTTAACGGTGTTTGAAATTTCTTCTGATGCTATAACCCTCATCTGCAATGTTTTCCGTGTTAAGTTTTTACGTTATAGATATTTTACACATTTATAAAATAAATTCAAGTAAAAAATAAACCGTGATTATAAATTTTTATGGATGCAAAAGCCTTCCGACGCACTGCATGCGGCTAATTCCGGTTGAATTACCGCATGGTCTATATTAAATTTTTCCGCGAGGACTTCCTGAATATTATTTATAATACAGCATATATCTGATGACTTGACGGCGGTTTCTTCTACGAGAATATGTGCGCTCAGAAGTCTAAAAGATTTTGACATGCTCCATATATGAAGGTCGTGCACGTTTTTTACGCCGGGCGTTTTGAGTATTTCATCCTTTACTTTGGTAAAATCTATTTCTTTAGGAACGCCTTCCAGCAGTATATTTATGGTTTCGTTTATTACGGAGAAAGCCCCTAAGGCGATAAGGGGCGATATTATTAAACCGATAAGAGGGTCTATATAATTAATTCCCGTGAAATATATGACGGCGCCTCCCGCAATAATAGAAATAGAAACTAAAGAGTCGCCGAGAATATGGAAAAAAGAGCTTTTAAGATTTAAATTATGTTCGATGCCTTTGTGTATTTTTATTCCTATTACCGTGTTTATAAAAAGGCTTATAAGCGGGAAGAAAATCATAATAGCAGAATTAATTTTTTCCGGATGCACAAGCCTCAGATAGCTTTCGTAAATCAATATTAAAGACAATATCAGGAGCAAGAGCGAATTTAAAAGCGCAGCGAGTATTCCAATCCTGTGGTAACCGTAAGTATTTTTTTCCGAAGGGCTTTTTCTAACCTGAACTTGAGCAAACCACGCCAAAAGAAGAGAGGACGCATCGACCAAAACATGCCCCGATTCGGAATACAGCGCCATGCTTTTTGATATTACGGCTCCGCTAAATTCAATAAGAAGTATAATTAAGGTTAGAAGGAAAGCGAATTTTAAGCTTTTTTCGGTTTTAAAAGATTCGCCGTTTAAATTTAACGTGCGTTTGTGTGTATGCGAATGATGTTCCATAATAAAATTATAGCATACCGCGTTATATTTTTTAAATCAAATTAATTGCCCCTAATCCCGATATAGAAAAATTATTTTAAGAAATTTCAATATGCCGTCATTGTGAATGAGATTGCTTCGTCGCTAACGCTCCTCGCAATGACAGGACGTTGTC
>Ga0207433_10005976_pt1 | contig 21404 bp, 17 predicted proteins | sample YelNatPaOPGAMG01_FD_187559 | JGI IMG/M metagenome (GOLD analysis project Ga0207433, IMG submission 187559) | Hot spring thermophilic microbial communities from Obsidian Pool, Yellowstone National Park, USA - OP-RAMG-01 (SPAdes) (version 3) | ecosystem: Environmental > Aquatic > Thermal springs... | reverse complement strand
AGTATTCCTTATATGTTGAGGCACTCCTTAAAAGGCATACATTCAACAATGTAAAAACCAGTGATTTATTAAAAAAGATAAAGACGAATGCAGATGCAGTTGATACGGCGATTGAATATGAAAAAGATGCCATACTCATCCTCTATGAAATGAAGAATTTCGTGCGCAAACCAGAATTAAAGATTATAAATAGACTGATAAAGGCAACACAGGATAACATAAATCGGCTATATAATTTGAAGAAATGCCTTTCAGGCAAGGACTTAAAGACCTGCCTTTTAAAATAAGAAATGAGAACGGTCTATCTTGATAATGGTTCTGCAACAAAGATTGATCCCAGGGTCCTTGATGTAATGCTCCCTTATTTAAAAGAGGAGTATGGAAATGCCCAGAGTATGCACTCACTTGGGCAGAGGGCAAAGGATGCACTTGAGAAGAGTCGCGCTGCTGTTGCTGGATTGATAAATGCACCTACCAGTCAAATAATCTTCACTTCCTGCGGTTCAGAATCAAATAATCTCGCAATAAAAGGCGTTGCCTATGCATATAAGGACAAAGGGAAACACATCATCGTCTCCAGCATTGAACATTTCTCGGTCTTGCAGGCAGCGAAGAGATTGGGTCAGGAAGGTTATGAAATCACCTATCTACCTGTTGATAAATATGGCGTTGTATCACCTGATGAATTAGAAAAAAATATGAGAAGGGATACCATCCTTGTCTCAATCCAGCATGCAAACCCTGAGATCGGAACCATTCAGGATATAAAGAAATTAAGTGAGATTACCCATAAAGCAGGTGCATTCTTCCATACCGATGCAGTTGCCAGTGCCGGTATCATACCCATTGATGTGAATGAACTCGGTGTAGATTTACTGAGTTTTGCCGGTTCAACTATTTATGGACCAAAAGGTGCTGGTGCTTTATTCTTCAAAAAAGGGATAAGGCTTGTTCCCCTCTTTGATGGTGGCATCCAGGAATCCGGAAGAAGGGCAGGGACGGAAAATATTCCAGCGATAGTTGGCTTTGGCAAAGCCTGTGAGATTGCAAAAGAGGAATTAAAAACCAATGCTGAAAAGATTGCGGGTTTACAAAAACGGTTGATGAATGAACTTCCCCAGCGCATACAATATATCTATTTAAATGGACACCCTGAAAATCGCCTTCCTAACAATGTAAATTTCTCCGTGGAATTTGTTGAAGGTGAGAGTATGCTATTATTTTTAGACCAGAAAGGGATTTATGTTACAAGTGGCTCTGCCTGCACATCAAGGGCATTGAAGATGTCCCATGTGCTCCAGGCGATAAAAATAGACCCGGCTGTTGCCCAGGGCTCGATCTTGATGGTCCTATCAAAGTATAATACAGATGAAGATATTGATTACATTCTGAATGAATTCCCGCCGATTGTTACACAATTACGCAATATGTCACCACTCTATGCATATTTTTTAAAGACCGGGAAGAGGATGGAGGCAGGACCAGGCACTGATTATGAACACCATCACGGGGTTGAAGATTCTTAAAATCTGACTATTTTTTAAAGCATTTTAAAACATGCCCATTGATCTCAAATTCAACGGGCAGAAATTGTTTGACCACCCAGATATTCGTCTGGGTATGGAGGGTTAACTCAGAAAATCTTACATTAATAGGTATTCCTGTAGCATTCACCGTTAGAGCGATATAAGGTATTATCTGGTCAAGCATATATTCATCAACACAGAAAGGATTATTAAGATACTTTTTCAGCCGTTCTGCGACTTCTTTACCGATCTTCTCTGCTGGTTTACCTTTTTCACCCAATCCATCAATGCCAATAACACCATTTTCAAATAATGCTATTGAGTGTATAAAGCATCCTGGTGAATCTGTATCAACATACTTATATTTAAATTGTGCTTCAAAATATACACCCTGAAAACCGGTTATAAGCCTCTCTGCAACCCGTGCGCTCCTCAATTTTTCTGAGGAAAGTGCAAACACAGATACCGTCTTTAATTTTCCACTTTCTACAAAATCAACTGGCTTTAAAACACCTGGATTAATAACTACTAAAACTCTGCCTCCACCAACTGGATAAAAACCATGCCTTTTTATATCAACTGTAATCTCTATGCCCATCTGTCTCAAATAATAGCAGAAGACATCTTCAAAATAGAGAATAGTAGGGCTGAAAGGGACTGCTGTGCCTCCTTTTATATCAAGTTTGAGTGGCTTTTCTGCATAAATACCTATGGGCACAAGGGTCTGAAGGATGAGTGTTATCGCACCAGCAGTCTTTGTATCAATCTCATAGAATCCACCTTTAATATCACCGGGTTGGAAAAACACTTCCATAGAATTAAGTTCTGCACCTCTAAGTTCTGCATTACATATTTTTGCTGCTGCTTTTATCCCTTCAAGATGTTGTGGTTTTAATCCAGGTTTTTCTCTCCCCTTTCTTATATTATAAACCCTGATCGGCTTTTTTGTAATTGCAGAAAGGCTTACAGATGTCCTCAAAATCTGACCACCACCCTCTAAGTATGAACCATCAATCTCAATCATATTAACTCCTTAGGTATACCATCAGGTGTATAGGCAATATAGGGTTTTATTTGCGCCTTTTTCAGGCGTTCTACAACGTGAGGATAGAGGAACACGTACTCCTCTTCAAAATCTTCAATTATCCTATTAGAAATCTTTTTCAATCTCTCCTTTAATTGCACAACATTCCTATCCGGACTGAATGAGAGCATCACCGCAAGGTTGAATCGCAAATTAAATTTCACAAGATTATTAAGATTATCTAATATAAGATCAAACGTCTCAGGTATGGCACCTGTGAGCATTGAAAACTCGTCAGGTGTTGTCCCCTTTAAAGAAACTCGGATGTGTAGATTTTTGAATTGTGATAATTTTTTTATAAAGCTCTCATCAAGAAGTGTTCCATTGGTCTCAAGGATAAACAGGAGATTGGTTTTCATAATCATAGAAATTATGGAAAGGAGATGGTCTTTGCCCAGAGTCGGTTCGTTACCGCTGATTCTCACGTAACGATAGTGATTTTTCATTGCACACCTGATCAAATTATCAGCGATGGACTCTGGAGAATGGAACTCGCCAATCTTGTCAGGATTATCCCTTGGCTTATTACTCCAGCAGAATATACAATTTAGATTACAGCCACAGCAATCCGCAGTTGCAATTCCGCCATACCACCTACCGGGTCTGGCGACGCGATAATATTTTCTTTCGTTATTTCTTATGACTATCTTTCTGGTCTCGTCCGCAATTTTAATTGGGTCAAATAATTTCATATAATAAATATTACTAAAAAAATATAGGGTGTCAATTAAATATTTTCAGTTAACTGATGAAAATCAGGGTTGCCTTCCTTGATTCATTACTCGGTTCATAATTGGTAGAGAATTTTTAAATTCAATTTTTATGCCTTGACATTGGTGATATTCTGTGTATTTTTGTTTATGAGGTTGTTGCTTGTAACACCACGTTCCTCTGAAAAAAAACCGCCAATTGGATTAAAGATTCCACAACTTGCATTGCACATCCTTGCTGCACTTACACCCCCAGATATTGAACTCACTGTAATTGATGAACAGATTGATGATATTGACTTCACTCAGAATTACGACCTTGCTGGCATATCAATAATGACAGCAAATGCACCAAGGGGATATAGAATCGCCCAGAGATTAAAAGAAAAAGGAACAAAGATTATCTTTGGTGGAATCCATGCATCGGTCCTGCCTGATGAGGCATTAAAATATGGTGATTCTGTAGTAATTGGTGAAGCAGAAGGTATATGGCATAAGGTCATAGAAGACTTTAAGAATGGCCGATTACAGAAAGTATACAGGCCAGGACCTTTTGACCTGAGCAGGTCTCCCCTGCCCAGAAGGGATTTGAATCTTGAGCCAGTCATCCTTGGGTATAAATGGCCTGGTTTTTTTACTACAAGGGGCTGCCCATATAATTGTGAGTTCTGTTCAGTGAGTGATATCTTTGGTAGGAAAATCAGACATCTACCTATTGCTAATGTTATAAAAGATATTGAAAATGCAAAGTCAAAGATATTTTTGAATCTTGATGATAATGTTGTGGGGGATTCCAAATATGCAAAAGAACTATTCCAGGCACTTGCGCCTCTAAAAATAGAATGGGGCGGGCAGAGCACAATAAATATTGCCAGTGATAATGAATTATTAAAACTCTGTTACAAATCTGGTTGTCGCGGACTCTTTATCGGTGTTGAATCCATATCCAAGAAAGGCTCGGCCGGTTTTAAAAAGACCCTAAAGACAATCCAAGAAAATTTTGATGCAGTAAAAAAGATCCAGGATGCGGGGATATTATTCCATCCTTCTTTTGTATTTGGCCTTGATGATGATACAAAGGAAATTTTTGAAGATACTCTTGATTTCTTGGGCAAAGCTCATATAACCACTGCAACCTTTAATATCCTTACACCATATCCTGGGACAAGGCTCTATCTGAGATTAAAGAATGAAGGAAGGCTCATTACTGAAGACTGGAGTAAATACAATCATTCTACTGTAGTATTCAAACCAAAAAGTATGACAGTTGATGAACTCATTGAAGGATACCATCTTTTAAAGAAGGAATTCTATTCTGTCTCAAATATCTGTAAAAGAATCTTGCGCTTGAGCGAAATCCCACATTTTGGTTTGGTCCAATTTTTTTATGCAGTCTTCAATAATATTGGAGGCAGGCAGATAACCCCGGAATCTGCTCAAAATAACTATATAACCGAGGCATAGAAAAAGTCATTCTTTAAATAGCCCTTTATCTTTACTATTGGCATTTCACCCTCAAATTTTTTTAAATCCTTAAAGATTATTGATTCAAGGATTCCGGTCTCGTCATCCATTGTATAAAATGACATCAATCTCCTGTTTCTGGTAAGGATTGTTCTTTTTGCGATCACAAGGCAGGTCAATTGAAAATCTCTACCTGGAGCATTAATATCGGAAATCCTTTTTTGCCTTTCTGGATATAAAAATTCAAGGATGTGTTGTGCAGGAATAAATCCCAGGACTGAAAATTGTGCCCTCAACTTTTCTGAAGCATCAAAATCAGAAAAATATTCTGTATCAATTGTTTCTTTAATAAAATCTACCTGTGCGGCAAAATTTGATTTTTTTGTATATAATGACTTTTTGAACTTGAAATATAATTTGGTCCAGGATTCTTTAAAAGTATTAAGTGCCCCAGATTTTATAAGGCTTAACCCTTCTTCTACATCTGGTTGAACAAGGATAAAGAAATCTTCAGGGGTCTTAAAAGGGCGAAGGTTTATTATCTTTTTTATTGTTGTATAAGAGAGATTCCTTATCATACCAAGACCGGTTCTCAAACAACCATTCTCAATTGTAAATCCTGCTTCGCTCTTATTTATGTCTGGTTCCAGAATCTTTATCCCCCACCTCCTTGCCTCATTTATATAGGCATAAAATGGATAATAACCGCCCTGGTTGTTGAGCAGGCGACAAAAGAATTCTAATGGATTGTATAATTTCTGGTAGGCAGAAAGATAGGCAAGTGTAGCATAGGTGATACTGTGCGCCTTGTTAAATCCGAATGAGGAGAATGAAGATATCCTCTCCCATACCCGTTCTATCTCTTTTTCATCATAACCCAGTCCCCGGGCTTGGGAGAAAAATCTTTCTCTTATTCCATCCATCAAATTTGATTCCCGCTCTTTGGTCATCGCCCTCCTTAAAAGGTCTGCGTCATCTAAATTGAATCCAGCAAAACGATGTGCCATATTGAGAATCTGCTCCTGATAAACAGGTATGCCCAGGGTCTCTTTCAGAATATCCTCAAGGTCTGAATGCGGATAATCTATCTCTTCTTCTCCATTCAATCTTCTTAAAAACCTCTCCTTCATCCCGCCCTTTGCTGGTCCTGGTCTTATGATCGCAATGGCATTGGCAATATCCATAAGATGCTTCGGCTTTATCTTTTTCAAAATCTGGCGCACCATTGGACTTTCAATCTGGAAACAACCGAGCGTCTTTGCCTCAGAGATGAATTGGTATACATTCGGATCTTCAAAATCTATGCCTTCTTTTTTAAGATACAATTCGGGAAAACCCCGCACCCCAAGAATATCAAGTTTTACAAGACCCGTAATACCAATGCCCTCCTTATCAAAATGGGTAATAAGACCCATGGGACCGGGATAGAGTGGGGTATAGCAGTATACTGGCTTTGGTGTGATGACTATGCCACTGGGATGGGTGGAGAAATAGCGGGGATAACCATCAATCCGGCTGGATATTTTTAATATCCTATCAATGAGTTTTTCACCGAGATGCTCCTCAATTTTTCTTATTTCTTCTGGTGAGATACCGAAGGCGCGGGCAGTATCCCTGAATCTGGCGTTTGTTTGAAATCGATTTATCATACTTATACGCGCAACATAATCCTTTCCAAATTTTTTATATATCTCATTTATCAAATACTCACGCTGGTTATATTCTACATCAAGGTCTATATCTGGAGGTTCACTCCTTTTCTGGTTTAAAAATCTTTCAAAAGGGAGGTTGTATTTCAATGGATTAACGACAGAAAGGCCGAGCAGATAAAGGATAAAAGAAGAAGCAGCAGAACCCCGCACATTGATTCCGATTCCCTTTTCCTTTGCAAATTTTTTTAATTCATAAATCAAAACGAAGTATGGCTCAAAGCCCATATCTTTTATAATTCTGTATTCAAATTCTACCCTCATCTTTTCCCTTATCCCCAATCTCTGATAAAGGGGTTTGATGATCTCAAACAAGCCATTCCTTGTTTCAGGGAATATCCAGGATTCTGCCTCTGGAATGTATGTGCACTGCTCAGCAATTCTAAAGAGATTTTTCACCGCCTCTGGATTTGGATTATAGATTTTGGTAAATTTATCGGGTTTGATTAGATAGGATATCTTTTTCTTTCCATCTTCATCTCTAAATTTTTTTATCATAGCCAAAAGTTTATATATAATCCGCTCTCCAGGGTTTACATAAAATATCTCATTGGCACTGATGAGAGGAATTCTTTTATCGGTGATAAAACCGGAATACGGAACCAGCAGAAAATAAATATCTGTAAATGCAGGGGCTAACTCATTGATGAGATTTAAAGAATTTGATAAAAGGAGCAAACCAGTTGCGTGTTCTTTTATAAAATTGATATCAAGTTTTTTTAATCCATACCAGGTTAAAATCTTACAAAGGTTAGTATAACCAGCCTTGTTCTTTACCAAGAGATATAGTTTTTTCTTATCTACGGGACTAAAGTCCCTACTCCAGGTTGAACCATGGTTTGTATTCTGGTTTTGTATTAATATCCTCGCGCCGATGATAGGCTTTACTCCATATTCACGGGCGTATTTTAAAAATTCATTTAATCCAAAAAATGTATCATCCACAATACCACAGGCAGGTATCTGGTATTGTCTGAGGGTTTCAAAAAGGGTTCTGAAATCCGAACCCCCATAACCATAATTGCTATGATAAAGCAGAGGAATATACATATCTCCAATATTGGGCAGACTCCAACTTAAAGATATATCAGGGAGTAAAGCATCACTGAAAGATCCCGACCCTATACCCTTTTATCAACAGGGCCCTTGATGAGACTATCGCACTATATCCGAACTTTAACCTTGCCTTATCAATACCTGAGTTGAATCTCTTAAGGCGGTCATATTCTCTGAAAAATATTGAATCTTGTAAACCATTATAGCCCAATTTTGAAAGGGAAGCCCCAATAAGCCTGACCCTCTTATTCTCTTTTAGCATATCATAGAGTCCAGGTAAAGATAATTCATAAATTATTTGCTGGGAATTTGTGCCTGGATTTAATCTTACCCTCCGGGTTATGGTCTTAAAATCTGAAAACCTTAATTTTATCGTGCACACCTTTGAATCCAATCCTGACTCCCTCAACCTCTGACAAAGGGATTCTATAAGTTGATAAAATATTGAGGTTATCAACCCCTCATCCTTTGTATCCTCTACAAGGGTTATCTCCTGACTTACAGACTTCATTGTTTGAGTGCTTTTATAATCACCTCCATTAATAAATGACTTTATGAATTTATAGTTTTTACCGAGGGCAATCATCAATATCCAATCAGGGGTATTAAATAATTCACCAACTGTATTTATCTTCAAATTCTTAAGGGTCTCAAGGGTTTTGGGTCCAATCCCAGGCAGGACATCAACGGATAAAGAATAGAGAAACTCCTTCTCCTGTTCAGGATATACCAGAATCAAACCGTCTGGCTTTGACTGATCACAAGCAATCTTGGCAATAACCCTTGTTCGCGCAATACCTACAGAACATGGAATCTTCAGTCTCTCTCTAATATCATCCTTCAGTCTTTGGGCTAATCTTATAGGTGGTCCAAATAGCCTTTCTGTCCCTTTTATATCAACGAATGCCTCATCAATAGAGGCCATCTCTACAATAGGTGAATAATGATAAAGTATTTGTTTAAATCTTTGCGAAAACTCTTCATATATTGAGAATCTTGGTTTTATGAATATCGCACAGGGGCATAGTTTGTAAGCCTTGGAGACCGGCATACCTGAACTTATTCCATACTTCCTTGCTTCATAGGAAGCAGATGCAACAACTCCCCTCTCACCAGGTAATGCTCCTACAACCACAGGCTTTCCTTTCAATTTAGGGTTCAAGGCCTGTTCTACTGAAACAAAGAAGGCATCTAAATCAACGCAGAGAAACATAATAATTCTGAAAATTTTATACCTTCCTCATTATTCCCACAACTTTCCCAATTATCTCAAATGGCTTATCAATTATTGGATATGATTCATTCTCAGGTTTTAGAATAAAACTTCTGTTTACCTTTTTTAGCCTCTTTACCGTAGTCTCACCATCTACGATTGCAACGACTATATCTCCGTCCTCTACTCCTTTTACGGGCCGAACAACAACAAGGTCTCCGTCATATATATGGGCATTTATCATACTATCGCCCTTCACTTTTAATAGAAAACAATCCTGCCAGGAAAAGGGGTCAAAATAACCCTCTATCTCTTCAAATGCAATGGTTGGAGTTCCTGCTGTAACCCTTCCCACTATTGGGAGCCTCTTCGACTCTACCATTAATCCCCTTGCCTTTGACTTAACCTTTCTTATCAAACCTTCCCGGGCAAGGTTGTCTATATGAACCTTAACCCCCTTTGTGCTTTTTAATCCCACAATCCTGCATATCTCCCTTATCGTGGGTGGATAACCATAATCCATTATAAAATTCTGTATTGCCTTTAGTATCTCTTCTCTCTTATTCATGGACACCTCCTGTTTAAAGTAAACATTTGTTTACATTATATTATAACCAAAATTTTTAAATCGTCAAGGGGTAAAATGCATTTTTACCCTTGACAAATCCCGTTTTTTCAGTATAATATATATAGTTAGTGAAAGGTGCGATGATTATTTTTTTAAAAAATGACCATGAAAGGAGGTGCTAACTTAGATGACCAAGATAGTGGTCTATGAAGGCGAGTCATTTGAGAATGCAATGCGTCGCTTTCGTAAGTCCGTAGAACGGGCTGGAATACTTCGTGCAATAAAGAGGCACGAGGTATATGAAAAACCAAGCGAAAGGAGAAAGCGCCGATTGCTCGCCGCAAGGAAGAAAGAATTAAAAAGACAACGGGAGGAATTATAGAAAGAACCCATGCGGAACAGGTTCTTGAACTGGAAAAGGTGCTGAATCTCCTTGCAGAATACTGTCAGACCAGACCCGGGAAGTCAAAGGCATTAAACTTGCGGGCATTTGATAATCCTATACTCGCCCAGGTTGAACTCAATCGTATTGATGAGATTCTTAAATCGGGTGAAATGGTGGATTTTTATATTCCTTTTGACCTCGGAGAACTGAAGGGTATGCTTGACATCTATCCATACCTGGATGTTGAGATAATAACTACATTAAAGGCGTTTCTGACTCATATCAGAACCCTTAAAAAGAGGCATGAGAAAGGAAAATTGAAGCAATATTTCAACAAATTCCACGATTACGATGAAATAATTGAAGAAATCAATTCAAAAATAGATGATAATAAAGAGATTAAGGATGATGCCTCCTCCCTCTTATATAAAATAAGGATGCGTAAGAAAGCCCTGCATAATCAAATATTGGGCATACTAAGGGAGATACTTGCTTCTCAATCCTATCTATTCACGGATTTAAACATCGTGGTAAGAAATGGAAGATATACCCTTCCGGTGAGGACAAATCTTAAGAGTCATCTTCCTGGAATCGTCCATGCATACTCAAATTCTGGTGAGACTGTATTTATAGAACCCTTCCAGATAACAGAATTTGATGCAGAACTCATTGAACTTGATAGGAAAGAGCAGGATGAGATAGTCAACATTTTAAAAGGTCTGACCAAAAAGATAAAGTTGATTATTCAGGAGATTGAATCTGACATTGATTATGCTGCAAGCCTTGATCTCCTTTTTGCTAAGGCCCGATATGCCTCAATTTATAATTGCTCAATGCCTTTGTTTGGTGATGCTATGAATATAAAAAATGGATACCACCCCCTCTTAAAACATTTGAAAAAGGATGCGGTCCCTCTAAATCTGCCCCTGCCCGAGGATAAGAAGGTTCTGCTCATATCCGGGCCCAACGCTGGCGGTAAGACCGTTGTCTTGAAAACAGTTGGAATCCTGAGCCTGATGGCAAAATGTGGATTATTCATTCCCGCGGATGAAGGAACTGTGATCCCATTCTTTGATAATATCTTTGCCGACATTGGAGATGAACAGAGTATTGAATCTGACCTTTCAACATTTGCCGGGCATCTGTTACAAATAAAGTCTGCATTAGAATCAAAAGATGGATATAATCTTGTGCTCCTTGATGAACTGATGAACCAGACATCCGTAGAAGAAGGTTCAGCGTTGGCATCTGCAATTTTGGAGGAACTTGCGGAAAGGAATAATATCGTTCTGGCAACAACTCACAATGAAAATTTAAAGATATTTGTAAGTAAGAGACCTCATATGTTAAATGCGGGAATGGAATTTATTGACCGCCCTACATACCGGCTCATACTCGGTATACCCCAGCCGAGCAATGCAATAAAACTTGCCCAGCAGATGGGTTTTGACAATAAAGTTATAGAAAAGGCAAAGTCCTACATTGATAATGAGAAGGAGTCTCTAAATGAACTATTTGAAACTCTGTCAAAAGAATTGAGTATCGTTCAGGAAGAACGGAATAAACTGGAATCCCTTATTTCAGAATATGAATCAAAACTCACTGAAATCCAGTTAAGGAAGAAGAAGGAGTTAAGAGAACTACAGGAGAAGTACCAGAAGGAATTATTAAAGGCGAAGCACAGGGTTGAAGAACTGATCAGAAATCTAAAGAGAGATGGTGCAAAACCCGAGATCGTCCGTGAGGCAAAGGAGTTCTTTGCTGAAGAATTAGAGAAGAAGGAGATGAATACCCCTTATTATCCAAAGATCGGTGAGATGGTTAAGATAAAGGGTTCAAATAAGCCTGGTGTTGTCCTTGCCCAGCATCAGGGAAGGTATAAGATTGGTTTTGATAATCTCTTCTTCTGGGCAAAGCCTGAAGAGATAGAACCAGGGAGTGAGGAATGATTGAAAGGGAAAAGATAGACGAAATCATCAGGCAAACCGATATAGTGGATTTGATTTCCCAATATATTCAATTGAGGAAGGTAGGGAAGAATTATCGCGCGCTCTGCCCATTCCATACTGAAAGGACACCTTCCTTCTATGTTAGTCCGGAAAAGGGTATTTATTATTGTTTTGGTTGCAAAAAGGGTGGGAATGCAGTCAGTTTTCTAATGGAATATGAACACCTTGATTTTCCTGATGCCCTTCGCCGTCTTGCCAAAAATCTCGGGATTGAGATAGACACGACTAAGAATCTAAAATACAAAGAATTATACGAGGTGAATGAACTCGCGACACAGTTTTTTAACCTCGCCCTTAATAAGGAGATTGGAAAAAAAGGGCAGAATTACTTGAAAGAACGGATGATTGACCCTGAGAAACTCAAGGATTTTAGACTCGGATATGCACCCACTACTGGTGGTTTGATTCCATTTATGCGCCAAAAAGGGGTGGGTATTGAAAGGCTTATCCAAGCAGGGCTTGTTTCCCAGAATCGGGAAATCTTCCATGATCGAATAATCTTTCCTATCTTCAATCTTTCTGGCAGGGTCATCGGATTTGGAGGAAGGGGGATTGAGAACTATATCCAGCCCAAATATCTAAATTCTCCAGAAACCCCTATCTTTAAAAAGGGTGAAATACTCTATGGGCTCTTCCAGGCAAAAGAGTCTATGAGGGCAAAATCCGAGGCGATCCTTGTTGAAGGCTATTTTGACCTGCTCAGCCTTTATCAAAGGAATTTAAAGAATATATGTGCACCACTGGGAACAGCACTTACTGAGAATCAGGCTTTACTAATCTCAAGGTATGCAAAAAAGGTAAATATCTTGTTTGATGGTGATGCCTCAGGAATTAAGGCTGCACTCCGTGCTATAGGCATCCTTCTCAATACCCAGGTTTCTGTTCATGTAGCAATGTTACCTGAAGGTTATGACCCTGATGAATTCATCAAAGAAAAAGGGAGTAGTGCAATAAATGATCTTATAAATTCTGCCCCGGACTTCTTCACATTCTACAAAGATATTGCTGTAGTAAAAACTGTTGAGGACGAGATAAACCTTATAAATGAATTAGTTCAAATAATCGGCAGGATTCAGGATCCAGTGAGACTTGACCGTTATCTCAAATATGCATCCAGAGTTTTTGATATACCTGTTGATGTTTTGAGGAAAAAGATGGGAATGGAGACCAGTTATAAAAAAGAAGCCCCTCCATCCCGGTCTTCCAGGACAACTACAAATCCTGAAGAGAAATTAATGACACTCATTATTAACAACTTAGAATATTTTAATCGTGTTAAGGAACTTTTATCAATTGATGATTTTAAAGATGCGAAGATAAAGACACTTTTTGAAATTTTATTAAAAAGAGAAGATTTCGCGGTCCAGGAACTTGTGGACCTGGACATTGATGAAGAATTAAAGAATCGGCTCCTTGCCTCGCTTATTGAAACCCAGAAACTGGATGAAGAAGAATTTGTCCGGTCCATAAATCTTTTTTACAAGAAGAACATAATGCGGCATAAATTGAAACAAAAGATAAGCGAGGCAATAAAAGCCGATGATACAGAATCATTAAAGAAATACAAAGAGTTACTTAAAAGTTAAAAAGGAGCAAAATGGCAAAATATTCGCAGAAAATCTTTGACAAAGCAAAAGAAAGGGGTAAGATAACAATAAATGATATTAATGAACTCATTCCGGATAATGTAACACCGGAAGAGATTGACGAAATCCTTGACCTGCTTGCGCGTAATGGCATTGCTATTGTCCAGTCTGAAGATGAGGAGATTTCAAAACCCAGTGCTCCTAAGTCAGCAGGGGCAAGGGCTGAAGAACCGATAAGGGCTTATTTCCGTGAACTTGCAAGATATGACCTTCTCTCCAAAGATGAGGAATACGAACTCGCACTTAAGATTGAAACCGGGTATCGAATGATTGAAAGAGAACTTCTCCGTTTTCCTTGTGCAATAAATGCCTTAATCGGTGTCTGTAATCAGGTAGCATTGGGGAAGAAGAGCCTTGACCAGATTTCCCGCGTTGAGATTGAAGCGATTATGGATAAGCATACCTATTGGGCAGAGAAGCAAAGATTTGTAAATCGTGTAAAGGCGCTGGAGAAGGCATATAATAAGGCAATGAACATCTATAAAAAATCACTCCAGAGTGATTCTAAAGTTATAGAACGGCTAATCTTCGTAAATGAAGAAAAGGTTAGAAAGAAGATTGCAAAACTTGCACTCCAGCACAGTGCATTGAATGCGGCAATTCAGGCATTTAAAGAAAGCCTCGCTCGTTTGGAAAAAATAGAGAAAACAATCCCGCGACTGCGAAATCAGGAAGAGATAAATATCCTCGCAAAAGAAAGGAAAAAATTACTATCTCAACTCGGCAACGACCCTGAGAAACTGAAGGAATCTTTGAAAATAATTGAAAAATGGGAGGAGGTAATAAATCTATCCCGTCAGAGAATGATTGAAGGTAATATGAGGCTCGTAATCTCTATTGCCAAAAAGTATGTGAACCGCGGTCTTGAATTTGCTGATCTGGTGGGTGAAGGGAATAATGGTTTAATAAAGGCAGTAGAAAAATTTGACTATCGGAAGGGCTATAAATTTTCTACCTATGCCACCTGGTGGATAAGACAGGCAATCACAAGGGCGATTGGCGACCAATCAAGGACTGTAAGGGTGCCTGCCCACATCCTTGATACAATGAATAAAGTGGCTCGTGCCCAGAGGGATATGACCCAGGATTTAGGTAGAGAACCAACCGTTGAAGAGATTGCAAAACATCTTGATTTACCAACTGATAAGGTAAGGATGGTTCAAAATATATCACTGATACCGATCTCCCTTGATAAACCGATTGATGATGAAGAGTCAAGTTTCGTAGGTGATTTCATAAGTAATCCTATGTCTGATTCACCTTCAAGAAGGGCAGCAATTTCAATCCTGAAAGATCGCTTCAATGAAATCCTCAAAGAGTTACCAAAAAGAGAGGAGAAGATAATCCGACTTCGCTTTGGCCTTGGTAATGGTACACCAAAGACCCTTGAGGAAGTAGGCAGGATGTTCAACATTACAAGGGAAAGGGTGAGACAGATTGAGGCAAAGGCTTTGCGTAAACTCCGGCATCCGACAAGAATTCGGAAACTCCAGGTCTTCAAGGATTTAATTGAGATGGAGTAATAGCCTGAATAACTAAAACCATAGGAAATTGATATGGATAAATATGATGTAGCAATTATTGGTGCTGGACCTGGTGGTTATCCCTGTGCAATAAGACTTGGACAATTAAAGAAAAATGTCCTTATCATTGAATCTGGTGAACTTGGTGGTGTTTGCCTTAATCGCGGTTGTATTCCAACAAAGGCATTGAGTTTTGTGGCAGAATTAATTGATAATTTTCAAAAAGCACAAAAATTGGGTTTAAAGATAGAAAAAGCAGGCATTGATTTAGAACTTTTACGATACCATACCGAAGGTGTTGTGAAGAGGTTACGCGCCGGAATTGAATATCTCTTTAAGAGTAATGGTGTAAATTATAAAAAGGCAAAGGCAAGGCTTATATCCGAACATAAGGTAGAACTGGAAAGTAATGGAACGACTGAACAGATTGAGGCCGAAAATATTGTGATCGCAACAGGAACCGAAATAATTGCCCTGCCTGGATTTGAATTTGATGGTAGATTTATTACAAATACGGATGATGCATTAAAGTTAACCGATATCCCAAATAGATTGCTCGTAGTCGGTGCAGGTGCGTGCGGCCTTGAGCTGGCAAACATCTATGCCTACCTTGGCAGTAAGGTCAAGGTTGTAGAAATTATGGAGCAAATCTTGCCTGGAATGGAGGCCGAGCTCTGTGAGAATCTATACAAGATATTAAAAAAGAAAGGGATTGAGATATTATTGAAATCCACAGTTCAGGGCTATAAGATTATTAATGATAAAATTCAGGTTGAGGTCAAAACCCCTGAGAAAATAGAAAACGAAGAATTTGATAGAGTTTTAATAACAGTGGGAAGGAAACCTACAGATTTTGCATTTAGAGAACTTAATCTATCCTGTGATAAAAAAGGATATATCATAGTTGATGAATTTTATCGCACAGGTATAAAAAATATCTTTGCAATTGGTGATATAATCGGCCCGCCCCTTCTGGCACATAAGGCAACAAAACAGGGTATTGAAGTAGCGGAGATAATCGCAGGGATTCATAATACAAATAAAAAATACGCTATTCCTTCCTGTGTCTTCACCATTCCACCATTGTCTTCTGTTGGTCTGACTGAAAAAGAGGCAATTGAAAAAGGATACAAAATAAAGATTGGTAAGTTCCCTTATCGTGCATCAGGCAAGGCATTGTCAATGCTTGAAACCGAAGGTCTTGTTAAGATTGTGGCTGAGGAGAGCGGGAAAATACTGGGCATTCATATCCTCGGTGCAGAATCACCGAGCCTAATTGGAGAGGCAATACTTGCTATAGAGAAAGGATTGAAGGTGAGTGACCTTGCTGAAATAATCCACCCCCACCCTACCCTCACTGAAACGATAGGTGAAGCTGCAGAGAATTTCTATAAAAAGGCAATACATATCATTAACTAAATCCGAAACAAAACCCAATGAAGTAAATTCTAAATAATAATGGAACCAATTGGTTAAAAGGTTAAATGGTTAAATAATAGTAGGCATTTATTATATGGGGTTTTCAGGGAGTATCCCCTGAATATCTTGTAAGCATAAACCCTTGATAGTATAAAAATTCTGAGTATCATTGATTATGCTTTCAAAAAAAACAACTGGTGTAATTGCTATCCTCGGTGCAAGCATAATGTGGGCGCTTGAACCGATATTTGCAAAACTATCATTCCAATCAACAGACTTTTATAACACATTCGGAACAAGGGTTATTTTCTGCATTTTAATAATAACAATCTATGTATTTTTGACCAATCCCAAAAATCTGTCTGTAAAAAACAAAGAATTAAAATGGCTCATATACCTTTCTATCACCGCAACCCTGTTTGCGGATTTTGTCTATACCTATGCACTGACAAAGGTAATGGTCATAAATGCGGTTCTGATTGGCCATATCCAGCCGATATTCATCGTCATCTTAGGATTTTTTATTTTAAAATCAGATCGCCTAACAAAATTTGACTATTTAGGAATTCTCTTCATGATTTTTGCAGGCATATTCGTATCTACAAAAACACTTGATAATCTAAGAGCATTAAATCTGGGCACATTTGGCGACCTTCTCGTTCTCCTTGCTACTTTTGCCTGGGCAACGACCGCAATCACCACAAGAAAATATCTTAAAGAATTACCTGCCCAGGTGATTGCATTCTACAGGTTTCTATTTGCGGGGATAATATTCTTTCTCTATCTTACGCTGACACAAGGGCTCAAGATCAAAAATATATACCAGGTCCTCCTCGGCTTTGTTATTGGAATTGGAACAATATTGTATTACGAAGGTCTGAAAAGGATTAAGGCTGCTCAGGTTGCTTCATTAGAACTATCAACACCATTTTTTGCCACATTACTGGGTTATATTGTATTAAAGGAATCCATCACAACTTTACAATTTTTTGGATTATTATTCCTCGTCTTCGGGATATGCTTTATCTCAAAGAAAGAAGAATTATAATCCGCTCCACTTCTTTGCCAGTTCATCCCGTCGCGGTTTGTATATTGTTTCATAAAAATAACGCTGGGAAAGCAGGACACCCCTGTCATACTCCTGGCAGATTTTAATTGCCTCTTCCCAGGCGTCTTTAAATTTATCACCAAAACGGGCTTCAACCTGTCGGGCAAAGTCTTCTTCGGTCTGAATTTCATCACCGATCATAAAATATTGCTTACCCTTTATCTCCACACTATAGGCAATCTCATCACCAAGATTATATATCTTAAAACTTTTTTTTAATTTCTCTGCCTCTTTTTCAGACACTGGAATCTTTTTTAATTTGAATTCTTTTGGCACTTTTTTCGTTACCTTTTTGAAACCCCTCTTTGCTGCCGCATAAAATATTGCCCTGTTCAGACCGAACGATTTTGCTGATTCAATGGGCAAGCCGAGGACGAATGCCCGTGCTGCCTGGAGTGTCGCCATGACCTGAAACCTACCAACTGCCATTTCACCCTCCTATTTAATCTTTCTCCAGTAATGGGTGGCGATTGGACCATCCTTGCCAACCCAGTAAGGTGAATCAATCTTTTTTATTATAATTCCTTCTGCCCCCATTTTAACTGCCTCTTCAAAATCCCTTTTTATTTCTTTTAATTTCTGATATTCAATCAGGTTAAATGGCTTTCGGAATGAAAGTGTAGAAAGTATTTCCTTTCTTTTTATCAAAGGCAAATTTCCAAGAAATTCGTTATCCTTGTAAATTATATCAAAGACATATATCACTGGTTCTATCTTCCTATTCTTTGAAAAGAGGTTTGGTATGTATCTCCTTCCATTTTCAGTATACAATTCTGTATCAAGTATTGTTCCCGGAGGCAATTTATTGAGGGCACTTTTAAGGTATTCCAATTTCTCTGTCCAATTCGGTCTCTTTTCCAGCCTCCTACCCCAGAATTCAATCCTTTTTGTGTCATAGACAATAACCTCCATTCTCCAACCATCAATCTTTGGTTCGTATATCCATTCCCCTTCAAGCCTTTCTCCAAAATACGGGATAGGCTGCATCAACCAGATCGGCCCCGTTAACATAAAAAATTAATTTGATATGCCAATTGTCAGGCTAAGATCTAAACTTTATAATTCTTGCAAACTCCTCAGATTTTAAACTTGCGCCACCGACAAGGACTCCATCAATCTCTTTCTCTGCCATCAAGGTGTCAATATTTCCTGCATTTACACTTCCACCATAAAGAATTGTAATCTGTTTTTTGAACTGGCTCCTAATTAATTTATGAACCTCGCTTGCCTGCTCGGGTGTAGCGGTCTTACCGGTTCCTATTGCCCAGACAGGCTCATAAGCAAAGATAATCTTGTGGACCTCTGATTCTATATCCTTTAATCCAGACTTCAATTGATTTAAGATCACCTCTTCGGTCTTATTAGCCTCTCGCTCTTTCTCAGTCTCACCGATGCAGAAAATGGAAATCAAACCAATCTCTAATGCGGTCTTCAACTTTTTGTTTATCATCTCGTCGGTTTCACCCATAATATGGCGTCTTTCAGAATGTCCAATGATTACATATTCACAGCCAAGGGCTTTTAAAAATAACCCTGAAATCTCACCAGTATATGGACCACTCCTTTCCCAGTGCATATTCTGGGCACCCAATTTGAATCGCGTATTCTTCAGAATTTCAGCAACTGCTGGTAAAGAGGTAAAGGGTGGTATTATTATGACATCACGGTCTTTTACATCACCAGCAAGTTCCAAGAGTCTCTGAACCAGAATCCTTGACTCACCAGGTTCCTTATTCATCTTCCAGTTTCCGGCAATAATAGGATTCATCAGAACCTCCTCATCCCCAATCTCTTAATCCCATTCCCCCACTTCGTAAGTGGGGATAAAACTTAAAACTTTACTTCTCCTTCAAAACCTTCACACCAGGGAGTTCTTTGCCTTCAAGGAATTCCAAAGAGGCACCGCCACCAGTTGAGACATGGCTCATTCTTGATTTTAAATTAAACTTCTCCAGGGCAGCAACTGTATCACCACCACCGACAATTGATATTGCACCCTTATCAGTTACCTCAGCAATTGCCTTTGCTATCTCCTCAGTCCCTTTTGCAAAATCATCAATCTCAAATACACCCATTGGACCATTCCAGACAATGGTCTTTGCCTTCTGGACAAGAGATTTAATATCAGAGATTGACCTCTCCCCTATATCAACCCCGATTGCATCAGAAGAAATATTTGAAACTCCAACTGTCCCGATCTTCTGTCCGGGCTTGATCTCACGGGCGATCACAACATCCTGAGGCAGATAGAACTTTGGATTTCCGAGTAGACCTTTTGCCTCAGAGAGAAAATCATCTTCGCAGAGCGATCTTCCGATATTCAATCCCTTTGCCTTGTAGAATGTAAAGCACATTCCACCACCGATTGCAAGGTTATCAACTTTGTCAATTAGATTTTTCAAAACACCGATCTTTGTTGAAACCTTTGCACCACCGATTATTGCAAGTAAAGGTCTCTGAGGATTTTTTAATGCTCCCTCAAGGTATTTTAATTCTTTCTCCATCAGAAATCCGCAAGCAGGTTTATCAAAATAATGGGCAATTGCCTCAACTGAGGCATGGGCACGGTGTGCTGCACCGAACGCATCATTTATATAAACCTCAGCAAGCGATGCAAGCTCTTTCGCAAAATTTGCGTCATTCTTCTCCTCTTCAGGATGGAATCTCAGATTCTCTAATAAAATGACATCACCTGGTTTTAAACCATCAACCATCTTTTTTACCTCTAATCCAACACAATCCGGTGCAAATTTCACTTCCCTATTCAGAAGTTCACCAAGCCTCTTTGCTACAGGTTTCAAACTCTGTTTTGGGTCAACCTTTCCTTTAGGCCTTCCGAGATGGCTCGCAATGATTAAAATTCCTCCATTTTCAAGGATGTATTTTATCGTAGGAAGGGATTCCTTTATCCTTGTATCATCAGTTATATTTAGATTCTCATCAAGGGGCACATTGAAATCTACTCTTAGAAAGACCTTCCTCCCTTTTATTGGAAGGTCTTTTACCGAAAGTTTGGGCATCATTCCCTCCCGATGATATATTCAAGCAGGTCAACTATCCTTAAAGAATATGCCCATTCATTATCATACCAGGCAAATGTCTTTACAATATTCCCATTGACCATTGTCAACTGGGCATCAAATATTGATGAATGAGGATTGCCGATGAAATCAACAGAAACGAGTGGCTCTTCGCAATATTCAAGGTATTTGCCCAGTGGCCCTTGTGCTGCCTTTTTGAATGCCTCATTCACCTCTTCTTTTGTCGTTGGCTTTTCAACCTCACAGACAAAATCACAGATTGAGACATTTGCAGTAGGAACCCTTATTGCCACACCATCAAGTTTGCCTTTTAATTCTGGAAATATCTCACCAATGACCTTTGCTGCACCGGTAGATGTTGGTATCATTGATAATCCAGCAGCCCTTGCCCGACGCAAATCTTTGTGAACTAAATCCAGTATACGTTGATCATTGGTATAGGCGTGAATTGTAGTTAAATAACCCTTTATGATCTTGAAATTGTCATGGAGGACCTTTACCATTGGTGCAAAACAGTTCGTTGTGCAGGAGGCATTGGATACAATCATATCCTTTTTCGGGTCATATTTGTCTTCATTTATTCCCATTACAATAGTAGGAACCTTTGGTTCACCTTTTGCCGGTGCTGTTATTATCACCCGCTTTGCCCCATTCTTAAGATGAACCTCGCACTGGGAACGGTCTGTAAACTTTCCTGATGCCTCAATAACATAATCAACACCAAGGTCTTTCCAGGGTAGTTTTGCAGGTTCCTTTTCAGAAAGAACCTTGTATTCTTTGCCATCAACAACAAAGGCATTGGATTTTACTTCAACTTTTGCCTCAAATTTTCTATGGACCGAATCATATTTTAATAGATGTGCCAGTGTCGGCGCATCACTAATATCATTTATTGCAACGAATTCAAATTTATCACTTCTAAAACCGGCTCTAAAAACGAGTC
>Ga0207433_10005969_pt1 | contig 21426 bp, 17 predicted proteins | sample YelNatPaOPGAMG01_FD_187559 | JGI IMG/M metagenome (GOLD analysis project Ga0207433, IMG submission 187559) | Hot spring thermophilic microbial communities from Obsidian Pool, Yellowstone National Park, USA - OP-RAMG-01 (SPAdes) (version 3) | ecosystem: Environmental > Aquatic > Thermal springs... | reverse complement strand
CGTGTATAGTGGATGCCAGTATAAAGGAGACTGCGAAGCCCCAGTTGGCGATTATTATGCCGCTTAGGGCTAGGCTTGCCGACTCGCCTATGTGAAGCCCCATCATGAGCAAGCCAATATCAGTCCCGTAGGACTCTTTTTCACATATTTTTGATAGGATTCCCTCTTGTCCCACACTGTTCATTCCTTCAGCGAAGCCTACTGCAATCACAAGAGCGGCGGCGAGAATCGATGTAACGAAGCCGAGAAAAATGAGGGAAGCCGAATAGGCTATTCCGCTTATTAGGATAAGCTTCTTAACATCACGGCATCTTGAGAAAATGTATGAGGACAATCCCGCCATAAGAATCATGGCGCCAAAAATCAGTCCAACATTTTCCGTGGAAAGGCCGACGGTGCTTAGAAAGTAGGGTATGACGTAACCGGAGCGGAAGCCGAAAGCTAAGCCCAGTGTAAAAAAGAGAAAGAGGAAGATTTTGAAAGTTCGCCCTTTTTTCCTAAAATCGAGAAAACGTATGGCTTGTTGGACGTTAAACTCGCCCTTTTTCTCATCAATCAGTGTGAATGATAGGAGGAAACTCGAAACGCCTAAAAAAGCGCATAAAACCATTGTCCCTTCATATAGGATTAGGGCTGCCAGAAATCCCGCTATGAGGCTGCCCAAGGCGAAGGCGACATAAACAACTGTTCTTAGGTTTACTAGGAGCCTCCAGTTTCCCCTGCTTCTTTCTAGGAGGTAAGCCCTATTAACAGCCCATATGGCGCCTTCCTTTGTTCCCTCCGCAACTTTTCCAAAGAGAAACTCCAATGGAGTGTGGGCGAAATAGTATATGAGACTTGAGACTGCGCCCAGAAAGCCGTTTGCCATGAAGAAGGGTTTTCTTCCGAAAAAGTCTGAAAGCGTCGCAAAAAACATTCTGCCCAGCTGCATTATTAGGGGCATGGATGCGAAGACAAAACCTATTAGGACTATGTCTATGCGCCTCTCCTTCATTATCAATGGTATTACAACGCCAAGAATTCCGCTCGAAAAGGAGTGGAAACACTGGATGAGAAGGACTGTTTTCACGGGACGCAGAAAGCGCCAACCCCCAACGTGGATGAATGTGTTTTATTCCCTTTTACTCCATCACGAGTTCTAGTAGGACGCCTTTAGTGCTTTTTGGGTGGACAAAGGCTATTTTCTTCCCCTCAGCACCAGCCCTCGGCTTTTCATCAACAAGCATTACGCCTTTCCTTTTAAGCTCCTCCAAGGCTTTTTCAATGTCGTCCACTTTCACGGCTATGTGGTGTATGCCCTCACCCCGGCTTTCAAGGAATTTTGCAACTGGGCTTTCGCTTCCTAAAGGTTCTAAAAGCTCAATTTGGGTTTCGCCGCCAGTGGAGAGGAAAGCCACCTTAACCTTCCGCTCTGTTAGGACGTGAACTCCCAAAAGCTTGAAGCCCAAAATGTCACGGTAAACGCCAATAGCCTCGTCCAAATTTTTAACCGCCACACCAACATGGTCCATACCAATAAACATGTGCTATTCAACTCCCTTTCCTGCTTGAGGTTTAAAAGCAATAATTCTTTGTTATAAAAAAGTTTCTAGGCTATTACCGCCAAAACATCGCCTTTGTTCACAACAGCCCCTTCAGAGACAAGGATTTCCTTGACAACTCCATCTTTTGGCGCCGCCACCTCGTTCGCCATCTTCATAGCTTCCAAAATGCATACGCAATCTCCTTTTGAAACCCTTTGTCCAATACTGACCTTTAATGCTATAATCCTACCAGCTATAGGGGCTAAGACAGCATCCTTCCCAATTGCAAGGCTTACCGTTGGCTTTTTAGCAATAGCGGAAGGCAGTTCAATCTTCATGGTTTCTGGCTTAAAAGCGGGCGTGGGATATTGAACCTCAAAGGTTTTTCCGCCAACCTTAATATGCATGATGCCCCCAGACAACTTCAAGAGTTCTGCTTGAAACTTTTCGCTGTTTACCTCTATAGAGAATTTTCCGCTTCCTGAATTGGCAAATTTAACCTCCACAGTTTTCCCGTTAACATCGACGAGGAAGGAGGAATTTTCCCTCTTCAAAACCTTAATTTTATGTGCCTTCTTGTCCACCAAGACTTCGTAGATTTTCAAAAGGCTCGCCTCAATCCCCTAATTCTGCCAGCAGCTTTCCAAAATGAAGCTTTCTCTTTTTCGCGTTTTATGGTTAGTGCTTTGACTTTGGCTTCGCTTGTTTGGTTAGCCAGCACAACTGTGAGTGCGGCTATTTCCTCCTCTGTTAGGGCTTTCTCTGGGAGGAGCTTCCCGATTCTCTCGTCGACAAAGTTTATGTGAATGTCACCCTTTAGGAAGTCTTCATCCTCCATTATCCGCTTGTGGAGGGGAATTGTGGTTTTAACCCCCTCTATTACGAATTCTTCTAGGGCGTTGCGCATCCTCCTTATAGCTTCTTGGCGGTCTAAACCCCAGGCAGCAAGCTTTGCAATCAACGGGTCGTAGAAAACCGATATGGTATAGCCAACATAAAGGTGTGTATCAACCCTTACGCCTGGGCCACCTGGCAACCGCAGATCTGTAACTGTTCCTGGTGATGGGGCGAAGTTGTTGTAGGGGTCTTCGGCGTTTATTCTGCAGTTTATGGCGTGTCCACGAATTTTAATGTCCCTCTGATTGTAGGCGAGTTTTTCGCCAGCGGCAATTCTTATCTGCTCTTTAACTATGTCTATGCCCGTCACCATTTCAGTGATTAGGTGCTCTACCTGAAGCCTCGTGTTCATCTCCAGAAAGTAGTAGTTGCCACTTTGGTCAACGAGGAATTCGACGGTTCCGGCATTAACATAGTTTATGGCTTTTGCGATTTCTATGGCTGATTTGCCCATTTCCTTCCGAAGTTCTGCCGTCAAGAACGGTGAGGGCGTCTCCTCAATGAGTTTTTGGTATCGCCTTTGGATTGAGCATTCCCTCTCGCCTAGGTGGACGACTCTTCCTCCCTTGTCGGCTAGTATTTGGAATTCTATGTGTCTCGCCCTTGGAAGGAACTTTTCAACATAGATTTCGCGACTTCCAAAGGAGGATTCCGCTTCCAAGGCGGCGGTTTCTAAAACTTGGCGCATTTCATCTCCGTCTTTGACGAGGCGCATGCCCTTCCCGCCGCCTCCGTAAACAGCCTTAACCAAAACTGGATAGCCAACCCTTTCGGCTATTTCCATGGCTTCTTCTAGGCTCTTAGCTGGGTTTAGGCTTCCGGGGATAACCGGCACTCCAGCCTCGGCTGCAGCCTTCCGAGCCTCAACCTTGTTCCCCATTCTTTTTAGAACTTCGGCTGGAGGACCGATAAACTCCAAGCCGTTTTCTGCGCATGCCTCTGCAAAGGCTGGAATTTGCGATAGAAAGCCATATCCTGGGTGGATGGCTTCGCAGCCAGATTTTTTGGCTGTTTCCATTATTTTTTCTATGTTTAGGTAGCTTTGGCTTGGCTCCGCCGCGCCTATAAAGTGGCATTCATCAGCATACTGAACATGAAGCGAGTCGGCATCCGCCTCAGAGTAGACGGCAACAGTTTTTACATTGAGTTCTCGGCATGCCCTAATCACCCTTAAGGCGATTTCTCCCCTGTTAGCGATTAGAACCTTAGTGAACATTTCCAGCCCTTTTACTATTTACCGCGTAGCCTTATACAATTTATTGGCTTAGCCCTAAAATAAGTTTAAACATGGTGGCTTTTGGAAAAGTATAAACGTTAGAAGGCGAAACTAGGTTATTCCTTCAAAATGGCGGGTACTGTTAATGGAGAAACACTCCCACGACATAGTTATTGTTGGCGCTGGCTTGGCTGGTTTGAGGGCTGCTGTGGCAGCTGCAGAATTTAGCGGCAAATTGGACATTGCGGTGATTTCGAAGCTTCACCCTTTGAGGTCGCATTCTGTTTGTGCGCAGGGTGGAACAGCCGCCGTCATGAGGGAGAAGGACTCCTTTGACCTGCATGCTTTTGACACTGTGAAAGGTGCTGATTATCTGGCAGACCAGGATGTTGTGGAGTTTTTTGTTAGGCAGGCTCCTAGAGAGATTATCCTAATGGAGCATTGGGGTTGCCCATGGAGCCGCACACCAGACGGCAAAATAGACCAGCGTCCCTTTGGTGGGCATACCTATCCGAGGGCTTGTTTTGCGGCTGACATGACGGGTTTTCATGAGATGCACACGCTTTATGGGAAAGCCGTAACCTACGAAAATGTAAAGTTCTATGATGAATGGTTTGCCACATCGCTCATTGTTGAGGGCGGCGCAGTGGCTGGCCTAACAGCCATCGAGCTTAAAACAGGCGAGATGCATGCTTTCAAGGCTAAAGCCGTGGTCATGGCTACTGGCGGACATGAGCGCATATACGAGTTCACAACCTTCTCGCATACAACTACTGGCGACGGCATGGCTATGGCTTATCGGGCTGGTGCACCCCTAGAAGATATGGAGTTCGTCCAGTTCCACCCAACAGGACTGGTGCCATCAGGCGTCTTAATCACTGAAGGCGCAAGGGGAGAAGGCGGCTATCTATTTAACGCCCTTGGAGAACGCTTCATGAAACGCTACGCCCCAGAAAAGATGGAGCTGGCCCCCCGTGACGTGGTTTCGAGGGCTGAGCAAACTGAAATCCTTGAGGGAAGAGCCTTCACGGGTCCTTATGGTCCTTACATTGCTTTGGACCTTAGGCATCTAGGCGAGGAGAAGATTAACGAGAGGTTGCCACTCATAAGGGATGTTGCCATAAAGCTTGGCGGAGTTGACCCCGTTAAGGAGCCGATACCAATTCGTCCGGCAGCCCACTATTCCATGGGCGGAATTAAAGCCAATATTAGGACTGAAACGCCTATTAGAGGGTTGTATGCTGCTGGTGAGTGCTCGTGCTTAAGCCTTCATGGCGCCAATAGGCTTGGAACAAACTCAACGGCTGAATGCCTAGTCTTCGGAGCTGTTGCTGGCGAAGAAGCAGCAAAATACGCTACATCTGCTAGTTTCCATGAATTTCCAGAGGAAAAAGCATTAGCCGAGGAAAAGCGGGTTTTCGACGGAATCCTTGGAAGCGAGGGCGAAGAGAGAGTCCCCCAACTCAGAGACGAGATGAGGAGGCTTATGAACACGAAAGTTTGGATTTTCAGAACCGGCGAGGAGCTGAAAGGCGCCTTAAAGGAGATTCGAACTCTTAAGGAGAGGTTTAGGCACATAAAGGTTGAGGATAAGGGCAAAACCTTCAACACTGGATTTACGGCTGCCTTACAGCTTGACTTTATGCTGGACTTGGCTGAAGTCACCATCATCAGTGCATTGGCAAGAACCGAGTCGCGGGGCGCCCATTCAAGGCTTGACTATCCAAAACGCGACGACGAGAAGTGGCTTGTGCACACGCTGGCATATTACACAGTGGACGGCCCAAGGCTTGAGTATATCCCCGTTACGATAACGAAGTGGCAGCCCGCCGCCAGAAAGTATTAGGGAGGCTAGGCACATGAATGGTGAAGTTGTTAAGGTTGTTGAATTCAGAATACGCCGCTACGACCCAGACGCCAGAAAGAGTTACATTTCCACATTTAAGGTGCCAATACGCCGCGGGACAACAATCCTTGACGTGCTCAATTACATTAAGGAGAATTTTGATGAAACGCTGACTTTTAGGCATTCCTGCCGAATGGGCATTTGTGGAAGCTGCGCAGTGAACATTAACGGAAAGCCAATGCTGGCATGCTATACACAAGTTTTGGACCTTAACGCCGACACAGTAACCATTGAGCCCCTCTCGAATCTTCCAGTCATAAAGGATTTGGTGGTTGACATCCAACCTTTCTTCCAAAACTTTAGAAAAATTAGGACGGTGCTGATTAAGCCGCCTGAAGCCTTCAAAAAGCCTGAAGAGTTCACCCAGTCACCAGAAGACCTCAAAAAGTATTGGGATTTGACGCTATGCACCAAATGTTCGATTTGCTATTCCGCTTGTCCAGCAGCCATAGACGAAAGATTTCTCGGACCTTCAGCTTTGACAGCCAATTATAGGTTTATCGCCGACTCGAGGGACGAGGGCCTAGATGAAAGGCTTAAGCCCATGGCTGACAACGTTTGGCTATGCACATCGTGCAATTCATGCACGCTCTTCTGTCCAAAGCTTGTGAACTGCTCGGATTCTGTGGTTGAGGACCGTAGCTTATTAGTCGAAATGGGAGCCATCCCAAGAACTGTTAAGGATGTTCTTGAAAGCGTTATGAAATACCACAACCCAATGGGAACCCACCAGAGCAGGCGGATGGATTGGGCTGAAGGCTTAAACGTTAAAACCTATCCAAACGTGACGGGGGCTGATGTCCTCTTTTTCGTATGCTGCTCAACAGCCTACGATGTTAGAAATAGGGAGATAGCCAGAACAATGGCAACAATCTTTGACAGGCTTGGCGTCGACTATGCCACTTTGGGCGAGGAGGAGTGGTGCTGCGGAGACCACATCCTAAGAATGGGCGAGAAAGGCCTATTTGAAATGCTTGCGGAACACAATGTGGCTGTTTTCCAAAAGTTTAACGCTAACCGCATTGTGACGGTTTCACCTCATTGCTATAACACCTTTAAAAACGATAAGCCCTACAAGGATTTGGCACTGAACGTTCAGCACTATACACAGTTTTTGGCTGAAGCCCTAGAAAAGGGCAAAATCAAGCCTACAAAGTCCTATAACAAGCGGGTTGCCTACCATGACCCATGCTTCCTTGGAAAGCGAAATCAAATCTACGATGAGCCTAGGCACATACTCCAATCAGTAAAAGGGCTGGAACTTGTCGAAATGCGGCGAACCCGTGAAAGCAGCTTTTGCTGTGGCGGCGGGGCTGGAAGAGTCTGGACAGAAGAAGCCGAACCGGAGAAGAGGCCATGCGTGAACCGTGTTAGAGAAGCCTTAGAGCTCGGAGTTGACGTTATCGCTGTGGCTTGTCCTTTCTGTGTGACAACATTGGAGGATGCCATAAAAGTCTTAGAGGTCGAGGATAAAATAGCTGTAAAGGACATACTGGAAATCTTAAAGGAAACCCTATAAACCTCTTTTCTTATTCTATCCTTTTTCGTCCTTTAGCATCGGCATTTTACTTGCGTGCAAGGTGGCATTTTGTCTATTCAACTGAAAAGGATGGGTCAATTAGGATTTCTTCAAGTTCTTGGGCTAGGTTATTATGGTTGCCTTTACTTTGGCTTTCACGAGGTAATTGAGTAAATGTAACAGATACCTTAATATATAAATCGCATAGAGTATCTAATTCTCGCTAAAAATAGTTGAAGCATGGAGGAAAATTGAGTTGTATGGCTATGCTGGCAAAATTCTCCACGTAGACCTAACAACTGGGAAAACGTACACGGAGCCATTGAACGAGGATTACGCCAAAAAATACATTGGCGGAATAGGCCTTGGAATGCGCTTATGGCTTGACAACTCTAAGGCGGGGGTTGACCCCTTTAGCCCAGAAAACCCGCTGGTTTTGGCTACAGGCCCAACTTCTGGCACAATTTGGCCCACTGGCGGAAATGGTCATGCTTTTGTGGCTAAGTCTCCACAGAGCTATGGCATTGGCGAGTCTAAGTCCCATGGCAGTTTTGGCACAGAACTGAAGAGGGCTGGCTATGACGCGGTTATCTTCCATGGCAAGGCTGAAAAGCCTGTCTATGTCTGGATTGACGACGATTCAGTCCAGATTTTGGATGCCTCGCATTTGTGGGGGAAGTCGCCAGCCGAAACAGAAGACATAATTAAGGAGGATTTGGGCGACTACTACATTCGAGTTGCCGCCATTGGTCCAGCCGGAGAAAAGCTTGTGCGGATAGCGTGCATAATCAACGAGAAGTCTAGGGCTGCTGGCAGATGTGGCATGGGCGCTGTTATGGGCTCAAAGAATTTGAAGGCAATTGCCGTTCGCGGAACCCACGACGTGACAGTGGCGAAACCAGACGAGTTCCTAGAATTTGTCAAGGAATTCCACGAGAGAATGAAGGGCCCAGCCACAAAGAAGTATAGGACTTTAGGCACTCCAGAAAACGTTTTGGTGCATAACGCTTTGCACTGCATGCCCACACGGAACTATAATAATGCGCATTTTGAGGCTGCCGAAAAGGTTAGCGGCGAATACTTGAACGAGAGGTATGTGGCGAAAATCATCGGCTGCAGCTCATGCGCCATGAGATGCGAGCACGTTTGCGTTGTCAATGAGGGGCCGTATAAGGGTGCTATGGCGAGGGTTGAATACGAGCCTTTGTGGGCTCTTGGACCCTACTGTGGAATCGACCGCCTAGACGCCATCATCAAGGGAAGCGAGCTCTGCAACTATTATGGGATGGACTCCATCAGCGCCGGCGTGATTGTAGGCTTTGCGATGGACTGCTATGAGAATGGCATTTTAACGCAGAAGGACATGGACGGAATTGAAGCCCGCTTTGGCAACCACGAAGCTCTAGTGAAGCTTTTGGAGAAGATGGGCAAGCGCGAAGGCATCGGCGACATCCTAGCCGAAGGCGTGAAGTTTGCCGCTGAGAAAATTGGCAAGGGCGCCGAGAAACTCGCCCAACACATTAAAGGAGTTGAGGTTACCGGTTATGACCTACGCTGTCTTAAGACGGCAGCTTTGGGCTTCGCTGTCTCGTTCCGCGGCGCAGACCACAACAGGCATGGGGCCTACGCCTTCGATGTTAAGGGCAAGTTTAACAGGCTAAAGTACGAGAAAGGAAGGGCAAAGGCTGTAAAGGACATTGAGGACGTTTACACAATTATTGACTCGCTGATTATCTGCAAGTTTTCTAGAGGAACCTACTACAAGGAATTCGAGGACTTAGCAAAGCTTTACACGCTTGTGACTGGTTGGGAGACAACGCCTGAAGAAATGCGCCTCAAGGGCGAGCGGATAAACAACCTTGCCAGAGTCATAAATGTGCGGGAGGGCTTGGGCCGCAAGGACGACACTCTTCCATGGAAGGTTATGAATGTGCCAATACCAGACGAGGGCCCGTCTAAGGGTGCATACGTCACTCAAGAGGAGCTTGACATGATGTTGGACGACTATTATGAGGTGAGGGGCTGGACTAGGGACGGCATACCAACACCAGAGAAGCTTAAGGCCTTAGGCATGGACGACCTAATCCCAATCGTGGAGGCGAAAATCCGAAAGGCTTAGCGTGGATGGAGGCGAAAAGTAATGGTTAAGATTCATGAAAGAAAATTCGTTTCAGCCGACCCTGACAAGTGTGTTGGCTGCCAAGTCTGCGAATACATTTGCGCTTGGACTAAGGAGAAGGCTTTCAACCCCTTAAAGTCGAGGATTAGGGTTGTTAGGCTCAACCCGCTCGTTAACATTTCCATTACTTGTAGGCTTTGCGAGGACCCGCCATGTGTCGCCGCCTGCCCAAGGGACGCCCTAACCCAGTCTGAGGAGAACGGCACAATAATCGTGGATGAGGACAAGTGTAATGGCTGTGGCTGGTGCATTGAAGCTTGCGACTACGGGGCAATTTCGCTTCATCCCGAAAAGAAAGTGGTTTTCGTCTGTGACTTGTGCAAGGACAAGCCTGATGGACCCCAATGCGTTAAATGGTGCCCAGAAGAAGCCTTAGACCTCGTCACGGCGGATGTTCTAGCCCAGAAAGCCCGTATAACGGCTACTAAGAAGCTTTTCCAAGAAGCCTTAAAAGTGGCTCCGCCAACATAAACCCCATTTTTATATTTGTGTTAGAAACTAGAACTTTTCAGAAATTTTCTAGAAAATTAGTTAGTTTTATTAGTGGTTTTCCTAAAAAATATTATCTATTCGTTTCAGATTCCAACTGTGACTTGACATGAAATGTGAGGGGAGGCGTAGGCGTAGTCGTGTGGAAGTTATATTTGAAATCCTAAGCGAGGCTTTAGAAGGGGCGAGTAAAACTAGGCTTATGTATCGTTGTAATTTAAATTTTAGGCGTTTCAATCGATATTTAAAGGAGTTGTTAAATGCTGGTTTGCTGGAGCGGGCTGTTTCTAATCCAGAAAGTGGTCTAGTTTTGTATAGGACTACAGAGAAGGGGCGGGAGCTTCTTAAAATTTTACGCAAAGCCAGCGAATTCTTATCTATTTAGCCTTCCTAACCGTAAAATAGTTTAATGGGGAGCGTTGTTCATGAAAGGTTAGGGTCTTTAGGCAGACTATTGTCTGAAATTTAAACTTCCACTACGGTCCTTAGGTCTAGCCTTTTGTTTCATTCTACTTAAATTGGATACAAATAGAACATTTTTCTGGCTAGGGCATTCAAATTGGCTAGTAAAAGTGCTGGATGTGAGGCCTAGCCCGTGCCGAGGGCGGGGCACGTTAAAAATACCCAAATGGGGGAAGGGGGAGTGATGCAAAAATGAGGACTAAGTTGGTTGAAATTTTTACGCTACTAATGGTTGCTTTGATGGTTGCAGGGTTCGCCTACGCCCAATGGACAGAAACGCTTGTATTAGAGGGCACTGTAAAAACTGGGGAGCTTGAACTAGAATGGTCTTGCGAATGCTGGGACAATGATGACGGACTGAATGATATCGGCGAAGTTGAATGCTCCCCTAATGGTGACACTTTAACGATTACTGTGACGAATGCTTATCCATGCTATGAGGTTAGCGGAAAAATAGACATAAAGAATGTGGGATCAGTTCCAGCAGTGCTTGTTAATTATAGAGTGGACTTGCCGAATGATGTACTGTTAAAGGATTTGGGCGGATACAAGTATGAGCTGTATTACGATTTTAATGGAAACATGAAACTTGACGATGGGGACTTGCTCATGGCTACTGCAAGTTTGGTCTTTAGTGGAGACAAGATAACACAAATACATAAAGAGGCCTACATAGCCTTTAAAGTTCACTTCACTAACCCAGGATTGCCAGAAAACTGGAGCGGAACATTCAAAATAACGTTGGAGTTTGAGAACTGGTCGCCACAATAGATTAAACTGCTGACACGCTCTCCAAGCCTTCAATGGAGGTAAACGAAAATGAACAGGAAAATCCTCGCCATACAAACGCTGACGATCTTTGTGCTAATGGCGACAGGCTTAGCCTACGCCCACTGGACAAAAACCTTCACAATAATGGGCAACGTAAACACAACAGAATTGGACTGGGAACTCAAAACTCCAATTAACTGTATGGATGATAATGAAGGTGAAAAGGATTATGCTGCTGACTGCGATTGGAATTTCTGGCAAGGCGATAAAGACGTAGGCGGACCAACCCAGCTAAAATTGATAGACACGGATGGAGATGGAGACTACGACACGTTAAACGTAACCCTAGTAAACGCCTATCCGGGTTATGCCGAAGAAATAAGTTTCTACGTTCATAACAATGGTAAAGTCCCGCTAATATTCAAGAAAGTCATAATTAATGGGAACGAGTTTTATTCAGGCAGACCAACGGTTTTTCTTGACCTTACCGGTGAGGGGGACTATGATATTAAGATAAGATTTGGCGACAACCTTGGAGAACAATTCGAGCCATGCGAGGAACCCGCAGAAATCAGTGTCAGCATACTTGTACTTCAAGATGCGCCCGAAGGACAGACATTAACCTTCACTATAAAGCTTGTTGCTGAAAACTGGTCTCCATAAAGGCAGAGTCTCACCATCCCTCTTTCATCTCCCACTTTTGGGCTTGTCTGAACCCTTAAGCCGTGAAAGTCCCTGAATATGATGGAAGTACGGAATGCTGGGAAAATAAAGAGAATTCCCGCAATATTGTTAGTTTTGTCCATGCATGTTTTCCTAAACCTAGCCAAGCCCGCTGGGCTGATGGCTTATATCCTTCCGATAGTTTGTTGGAGCCTAGCCGCATTAATAATCCTTTACTTATGCGGTTTTGAAAACTTAAGCGCATGGTTCAATAAAAGCATAACGCTCATTGCTGCCCTAATAGCAACCCTCCAAATATCCGCCCTCATAACAGCGGCATTTTTCACAAGTTTTGGTAAAAGCCCCTACACCCACGCACTGACGGCAATACCCCTATACATAGCCTATTTTACAGCCCGCCTCCTAGCCTTTGAACTCTCAAGAGCCTACATCATAAAATCATACCCAAGGAAAAGAATATTCGCTGGAACAGTTCTAACAGCCCTATTCTATACGTTCCTAAAATTCCCCGTGGCAAAGCTCCTATCCCTAGGTGAGCCCGCTGCAACCGCCAAGTTCATTGGCTCAGAATTTTTGCCAACCCTAGCCCAAAGCCTCTTTGCCACATACCTTGCCTTGTTGGGTGGTCCAGAAGCATCCTTGGCCTACATGGGGATACCAGAAGCTTTCGAATGGTTATCGCCAATACTTCCAAATCCGGCATGGGCAATAAAAGCCCTAATTACAACCATAGTGCCAGTTATGGGCTTCTACACTCTGAACCAAGCTATAAACCCATTCACACTGGCCCGCTACGGAATAATTGAAAGGATAGAAGCCCGTAAACCGCTCAAAACTGGAAAAAGCCTGAGCCTCTCATGGATTGCCGTAGCCCTAACAGCCGTAATACTGGTTTGGGGTTCCACGGGCTTATTAGGGTTTCAGCCAACCATAATTGCCAGCGGAAGCATGCAACCAGCCTTGAATGTTGGCGACATAGCCATAACGGTGCCAACACCGCCGGAGAAAATCAGAATCGGCGACATAATTCAATATTGGCGGACAGGTGATCAAGCGCCAACGATACATCGGGTAATAGAAATCAACCGCATAGGAAAAACCATCTACATAATCACGAAAGGCGACGCCAACAAAGCCCCAGACGAACCCATCCAAGCCACGGCATCCCTAGGCAAAGTGGTATTCACAATTCCAAAACTGGGCTGGGTCAGCATACACCTTAAAGTGGCAGCCGCCACAGCCTACACCTTCCTAACAGTCACATTGCCAAAAGCCCTAACAAAAGGGGCCACACTCATACTGGCAAACACCATCTCCATAACAGCCGCCCTAACCCTAACAGCATACGCCTATCTCCTATTCACATACCATAAAGCCACAAAAAGGAAGAAAGGAAAATGAATAAAAACTGCTCGCCACACTCAGTCATACTTTTCACAATGGCGATAAATAGATCAACGGCTCAGAAAACGCCATCATCAACAATTTAACAGACGAATACGCATACTGGAAAAACTTCTGCGACCAATTCAACAACCTAGGCGAAACATAAACACGCAAACCAGCAACAAACATGCCCCCGCGCAAAATCTAGGGGGCTAGAATTTTGCAGTTTTCCACCTAAAGCAAAATTGACACCGCTTTCATGGGAGAACGGACAACAAGAAATCCACAATTCTCTTTTCTGCAATCTCGACTTCCCGAGATAAACTTTCACCAAAATCTGTTTCTTTAGGCTCTATCAGCAATAGGACTATTTTTGCTTCTAACGTTTTGGCAAGGTAGTCGCAGAAAACCCTCAACGGAAGCATGTGTGTCGAAATGGCTGGAAAAACCTTGAGGTGTTCGGGCTTAACAAGCCTACACGCGCCTGGCTCCAAACCCATAACTGCAGCGTCAATAAGCAGAACATGAGAAGGCCTAAAATCAACAATCTGCTGGATAAAACTTTCAGGAACAGTCTCACACTCAATCAGCAAAACCTTCTCCGAAACTTTTCCCTGCAAGTCGCGGACAACCTTAACACCAACAAAATCATCCATACGAATAGGATTGCCAATGCCAGCAACAACAACCCTCTCCGCGCCTGAGAACCATTCCCTCAACTTTTTCTCGAAAGAGCCTTCCACCGTAAGGTTTTCTCCCAAAAATAACAAAAAATGGTGAAGTGTATGAGTTATCTCTGCAATGTTCTTATGAGCTTTCCTTCACTGTTGTAGATTTCAATGGTTAGGGGGAGTTGCCCAACAGCAAAGTGGGTGGCACAGCCAAAGCATGGGTCATAAGCTCTGAAAGCCATTTCCACCATGTTAAGCAAGCCTTGGTCAACCTTTCCACCGTGAATCAAACCCTTGGCAGCATTCCGAACAGACATGTTAATCGAAGGCGCATTATTAACAGTAGCCACAATCAAGTTGACATCCTTGATCAAGGCGTTCTCGTCCAAAACATAATGGTGAATCAGCGTCCCCCTAGCAGCCTCAACAACACCAACGCCCTCCCCGGGCTTGCCAGGCTTATTCCGCACATTAGTGCTTGTTATTTCTGGATCTTTGACCAGCTCAACAGCCCTCTCAGCAGCATACAACAACTCAATAAGCCTAGCCCAATGATAAGCCAAAGTGGAGTGCACCGGTTTGCCGCCCAATGTCTTGTACATGAACTCGTATTCCTCTTGGGCTAGGGGCGTAGCCATACCATCTGCCGCGTTAAGCCTCCCAAGGGGACCAACACGATAAACGCCACTGTCTGGACCGTCAACAAAGCCCTTCCAGCCAACCTTCTTCAAGTACGGCTGCTTAACATAGGTCCATGGCTCCACATGCTCTGCAATATGCTCCAAATAGTCCTTAGCCTCAAACTTGGCGAACTCCTCGCCATCTGGGGTTACAACACGTATTTTTCCGTCGTAAAAGTTCACCTTGTTGTGCTCGTCTACCAAACCCATATAGTAAGTGCGCAGTGTGTAGGCGTCACTCTTAATCAGTTCCACATATCTGGTGTTTTTCAAAACAATGTCGTGGAAAAGCTTCAGCGAAAACTTTGCAAAATCAACAGCAGAAGTAGCCATCTTCTCAATTTCTTGGCGGTTCTCCTCGCTTAAAGGCTTAGATATGCCGCCCGGCAAGCCACAGACTGGGTGGGTGGCCTTTCCACCTATAAGCTCAACTATCCTCTGCCCATAAGCCCTATGCTTAATAACCTCCTTGGCAACATCCAAACCAGCCTTCTCAATGACGCCTAAAATATTGCGTTTTTCGGGTGGTGCGTCTGGTCCGACAACGAAGTCGGGTCCGCCCAGATAGTAAAAGTGTAGGGTGTGGTCGTAAATGTAATAGCCACAATACATTAGCTCGCGGAGTTTTTTGGCTGGCTCCGGCGGCTCAACGTTGAAGGCGGCGTCCAAAGCCTTTGTTCCAGCCATGTGGTGGGCCACTGGACAAACGCCGCAGATTCTACTGGTTAGGAGTGGCATGTCCTCGGCTTTGCGTCCGATGCAGAACTTTTCAAAACCGCGGAGCTCTGGAATCTGCAGGTAGGCGTTTTCCACCTCTCCAGCGTCGTTTAGGAATATGGCTATTTTACCGTGACCCTCAAGCCTTGTAATTGGGTCTATGATTATCTCCTTCATTCGCGAATCACCTTCCTCCTCAAAATTGAGGCTGGCAAGGCGTACATGTAGAAGGTTCCAACGGGATCCTTAATCTGGTCTATAAGCTTTTCAACCTCCTCCTCTGTGTATTTCTCCTTCTCCTCCTCTAAGCCAAGTATTGAAGCCAAAGCACTAATCATGGCGGCGCCTTGCTCCGGAGCGTTGGGACATGGACCACCACAACCAGTGCATGGCATGTCAGCCTTTAGGCATCTGGCGCCACAACCACCCCTCGTGGCTGGACCCATGCAAATAATTCCCTGCTCCAATAGGCACTTCTCAGGGTCGGGAACCTTCTCGTAGACGCGGTATATTCGCGATATTTTCTTGTTCTCCTTCTTCTTGGGACACTCATCACAAACAGACTTTAGCGGCGCCAAAACAGAGCCTTTTGGCGGAAGCTCGCCCTTAGCTATGGCTTCCAAGGCGAAAAGTGTGCGCTCCACTGCCGGCGGGCAGCCGGGCACATAATAGTCAACGTCCACCGTCTGGTCTAGAGTTCGAACTGTGTCATAAAACTCTGGAATTTCCAATTCGCCCTCCTTAACATGCACTTTAGGCTGTGGGAAAACCTTGTTAGGATTATCCGTTGAGAAGGTTTGGGCGTAAACTTTTTCGAAAATCTCTTTCTTATTGTGGAGGTTAGCCAGCCCTGGAACACCGCCAAGGTGGGCGCAAGCGCCGTAAGCCACAAGAATCTTTGACTTCTGCCTTAAGAGTTTGGCCATGTACTCTTGTTCGCTGTTTCTGATTCCACCATTAAAGAAGCAGACGTCAATGTATTTGTCAGGCATGTTTTCCACGTCTTTATATTTTATGTCCATGGCTACGGGCCAAAATACGATGTCGGCGATTTGCACTACATCCAGAATTTTCTCGTTAATGTCTAAAACGGCGATTTCACATCCTCCGCAGCTTGCTGCCCAGTAGAAGGCGAATTTCAATTTTTGTTTTGCCATACAAATCACCTATTTAATCTGGTTTAATAATTCTGTTGGCTTGACTCTAAGCTCGTTTAGGGCTAATTCCTCTGGTGGGAAGCCCATGGCTAAGCCTAGAAGCTGTGGGTAGTGGAGAACTGGCAAATTGAATTTTTCGTTGAAGGCTCTTTCTATGCGGGGCTGGTTCAAGTCGAACATTATGTGGCAGAAGGGACAAACTGTTATAAGCGCTTGGGCGCCAACAGCCCTAACATGGTCAAGCTTTTCCTTAGCCATTTGGAATGGCACGTCTTCATTAACGCCTATTATTGGGTTGCCGCAGCACTCGGTCTCATCCATGTAATCTAGGCACTCGGCACCCGTCAGCCTAATCAGCTCCTTAAGGGTTGTTGGGTTTTCAGGGTCGTCCCGCCCCACATACTTGCGGGGTCTTAGGACGTGGCATCCGCTATGCTGGGCTACACGGACTCCAGCCAGAGGCTTTGTTACGGCGTTCTTTATCTTCTCGTATCCAACATCCTCTGAAAGCACATAAATTAGGTGTTTAACTTCTATTGTGCCCTTAAACTCCATGCCAACCTCTTTCAAGTAGCCGTTAATCTTCTCTCGGAGCCTCTTGTCCTCTTTTAATAGTTTGTTGGTTTCGTTTAGGCTGCAGAAACACCCGTTACAAAGGGTCATTATTGGTAAGCCGACTTTTTCGGCTATGCAGAGGTTTCTCGCCGCCAAAGTCAACATCAACTCGTGGTTTATAACATCCATTGGGTAGCCGCAGCAGTTGTATTCTGGCATTTCCACAATTTCAACGCCGAGTTTGGCAAGCACTTTTCTGGCGGATATCTCGTAGCTTGAAAGCCTATATGGGATTACACAGCCTGGAAACAACAAATATTTTGGGTTGCTCATCTGCTCTCCACCTTCGCGAAAGTTTGAACCTTTTCCAGCAAGTCCGCTGAACCAGTAACCTCAAAAATTTTCATAACTTCCTTCACGTTTGGCTTTGGCAGTGGCGGCAATCCCTGCTCAACCCGTTTTTGAAGTCTTGACTCTGGAATTTCGTAGACGAAGCCGCTTTTCATGAGGTTTGTGGCTAACTCCTTGTAAACCAGTGGGAGAATGTTCTTTTCTGCAACCGCCATGTTTCGCAGAACGCGGACTATGCCGGCGATTTCAACGCCTTGGGGGCAGTGGTCCACGCATGTGAAGCATGATGAGCAAAGCCACAAAGCCTTATCCAGCAAAAGCCTATCCTTCAAGCCCAATTGGACCATGCGGGCTATTCGGCGTGGTCTGTAGAACTCGCTGAATCTTGCTATTGGGCAGTCAGCCGTGCATGTTCCACATTGGAAGCAGACCATCACCTTTTCTGCGCCGTGAATCTTGCTCATTTTATACTTGAACTTGGGGTCAAGCTCCTCAGCCTTAATCACTGGCGGGACGTATTCACGGGCTTCACTTTTTGTTTCGCTCATTTCTTCGCCTCCATTTTCAACGGGTTTGGACCAAGCTTCTTAATCTGTTCAACCATATCCCGGACTACGGCTGCGAATTTGTCTCCCTCGCTGGCGGAGACCCATTCCAGCCGCACACGTTCGGGTTCTATCCCAAAGTCTTTAAGCACCTTCTTTAATAGCGTTACCCTTCTCAAAGCCTTAAAATTACCACTAAGATAGTGGCAGTCTGATGGCAAGTGGCAGCCAGCCACCAAAACGCCGTCGGCGCCATTTTTCAAGGCTTCTAGTATGAAGGCTGGGTCTATTCTTCCACTACACATGACGCGTATAACACGGATGTTGGGCGGGTATTGGATTCGGCTTACACCAGCCAAGTCTGCGCCGGCATAGGCACACCAGTTGCAGAGAAAACCAACAATTTTTGGTTCAAAATCTTTTTGGGCTTCGCTCATTTGGCTGCCACCTCCATTTCCTTTAACATTGCCCTAACCTGGGCGAGGATTTCCTCTGTTGTGAAGTGTCCAAGGGTTATGGCTTTAGTTGGGCATGCTGTTCCGCAGACGCCGCAGCCCTTGCATAGGGCTTCAATCACGTGTGCGACTGTTTTGCCGTCTTTCTCCTTCATTTCAATCGCGCTGTAGGGGCATAGAAATTCACAGATTCTGCATCCACTACATAAATCTTCATCTACACTTGCCACAATTCCTTCCATCTCAAGGGCTTTCTTCGACAATATTGTGGCTGCTCTTGCTGCGGCTGCACATGCTTGGGAAATGCTCTCTTCAATGAACTTTGGCGAGTGAGCCATACCACATAGGAAGACGCCGTCTGTCTGGAAGTCCACTGGGCGAAGTTTCATGTGAGCCTCTAGGAAGAAGCCGTCTTTTGTTAGTGGCACTTTTAGCATTTCGGCTATCTGCTTGTTGTCTGGGTTAGGAATGGTGGCGGCGCTTAAAACCACATAGTCTGGCTCTAATTGAACCTCTTGTTTTAGCACTGGCTCGTATAAGGATACTTTCAGCTTTCCGCCTTCGTTTGTGACTTTTGGCTTACGCTCGTCTGAATAGTTTATGAAGATGACGCCTTTGGCTGCTGCCTCTCGGTAGTACTCCTCCTTAAAGCCGTAACTTCTAACATCCTTGTAGAGGACGTAAACGTCAGCGTCTGGGTTAAGCTCCTTAATTTTTAGGGCGTTTTTGATGGCTTGTCCACAGCATATACGCGCACAGTTGGGGCGCTCCTCGTTCCTTGCGCCAACACATTGAATCATAACAACCTTTTTGGCTTTAAACTCGCCTTTTGCGATTTTCTCTTCCAACTCGCGCTGGGTTATGACCCGCGGGTCTTCGCCATACAAGTATTCTTTTGGCTTGTACTCAACGGCGCCGGTTGCAACAATAACTACGCCGTGTTCCACCAGCTTTTCTTCGCCGTTGCTCAACCGTATCTTTGATTTGAAGTTGCCGATGAAACCGCTTACTTCCACAACCTCAGCGCCTAAATACACGTGAATAAGCTTGTTCGTCATAACAGCCCTAACAAGCCTCTTCAAGTGCTCCTGTGGGTCTTCGCCCTCCAGCAGGTAGTATATTTTCCTTAGGTGTCCGCCAAGCTCTTTTTCGCGTTCCACAAGGTGAACCTCAAAGCCTTGGTTAGCCAGTTCCAGTGCTGCGGTCATTCCTGAAACTCCGCCACCAATAACAAGTCCCGCTGGAGTGACGTTGACTGTTGGGTTTTTCAGCGGTTTTAGGAGTCTTGCCTTGGCGACGACTGAGCGGACAAGGTCTTTGGCTTTTTCCGTAGCCTCGTCTGGCTCATGCATGTGAACCCAGCTGCACTGGTCTCGGATGTTCGCCATTTCAAACAAGTATGGGTTTAAGCCAGCCTCTCGGAGGGTTTCTCTGAAAAGCGGCTCGTGAGTTCTGGGCGTGCAGGAAGCCACAACAACACGGTTTAGGTTATACTCCTTAATTTTCTCCCTAATCCTTTTCTGAGTGTCATCTGAACATGTGTAAAGGTTATCTTCAGCATAAACAACGTTTGGAAGCTTCTTGGCGTACTCCACAACTTCCGGAACCCGCACTATTCCGCCAATGTTTATGCCACAGTGGCAAATGAAAACTCCTATTCGGGGCTCCTCTTGGCTCACGTCCCGTTCTGGCGGATACTCCTTAACAGTTATGAGTTTGCCCCGTTCAGGGGCTATTATCGCCATGGCTTTTGCTGCGGCGCCACTTGCTTGGGCAACACTTTCTGGAATATCCTTAGGCGAACTGAAGGCTCCGCAGACGAATATGCCTGGCTTTGAAGTTTCCAGCGGCGTGAAGGTGCTGGTTTCGCAGAAGCGGTACTTGTTAAGCTTTATGCCTAAAGCCTTGGCCAATTTCTCCACGTCTTTTGGCGGCTGCATCCCGGTGGAAAGCACAACCATGTCGAACTCTTCAATCCTCGGGGTTTCATCCTCTCCAACATAGTGAACCAGCAAGTTGCCAGTCGCTGGGTCTTCGGTTATGCTGGCAACCCTTGAACGCACAAAGCGGATGCCATACTCTTCCTGAGCCCGCTTATAGTAGGCGTCAAACTCCTTCCCATAAGCCCTTATATCCATATAGAAAATTGTGCAGTCCAGCTTTGTGGGCACGTGCTCCTTGGCAATAATGGCTTCCTTAATGCTGTACATACAACAAGCAGCGGAACAGTAATTGTTCCCAAGCTGGGCATCCCGAGAACCAACACACTGGACAAAAGCGATTTTACGCGGAATCTCGCCGTCCGAAGGCCTCAAAACAATTCCGCCGTAGGGTCCAGAAGCGCTCAGAATGCGCTCGAACTCTATGCTTGTCACAACATTCGCGTAACGCCCATAACCATACTCGCTCTTAAGCCGCGCATCAAAAGGTTCAAAACCAGGAGCCAAAATCACAGCGCCCACATTTAGAACTATTTCGCTGTCCTTCTGGTCGTATTCAACGGCGTTTGCCTTACAAACCTCTTGGCACGTTCTACAACCAATACATTTTTCACGGTCTATTTTGAAGCGCAGGGGAACCGCTTGCGGAAATTCGACGTAGACGGCGCTTCTGTCTGTTAATCCCTTATTGTAGGTGTCTATGGCTTCCACCGGGCATTTTTGTGCACAGAGCCCACAGCCATTACATTTCTCCTCGTTTATGTAGCGGCTTCTTTTTCGAATCTTTACTTCGAAGTTTCCAGCCTCGCCGCTTAAGCCCAGCACTTCGCTGTTCGTAATCAAGGAAATGTTGGGATGCCTTCCAGCAGCAACAAGCTTAGGAGCCAAAATACACATGGAACAATCGTTCGTCGGAAAAGTTTTGTCAAGCTGAGCCATAACTCCGCCGATGCTTGGCGACTGGTCAACCATATACACCTTAAATCCTGAATCTGCTAAGTCCAAGGCCGCTTGGATTCCGGCAACGCCTCCGCCTACGACAAGAACTGCGCCGACTTTTCCTTCAGCCATCCTTTATCGCACCTCCAAAGCCTTGTATAATGGTGTGTAACCTTCCACATGGTCGAGGGCTATCATGCCCTTCCGCCTCATGTTGGTTATCTGCCGAAGCACAGCAGAAGGCTTAATCCCAAGGGCTTCAGCTAATTCCTTCACGGAGCGGGGCTTAACCCTTGTCAAGTAGTGGATTTTGTAGCGGATGAACTCCGCCCTAACAATATCATCTAACAAAGCGTCAAACTCTTCTTCTGGGATTTTCTCGCC
>Ga0207433_10005967_pt1 | contig 21426 bp, 17 predicted proteins | sample YelNatPaOPGAMG01_FD_187559 | JGI IMG/M metagenome (GOLD analysis project Ga0207433, IMG submission 187559) | Hot spring thermophilic microbial communities from Obsidian Pool, Yellowstone National Park, USA - OP-RAMG-01 (SPAdes) (version 3) | ecosystem: Environmental > Aquatic > Thermal springs... | reverse complement strand
TCAGACATAAGTTTTTTGCCTTTGATCATAAGAAATGGTCAAGGGCTACGCCCTTGTTCGCTTCTCATTTGAATGAGGAGCGACTCATTGGGTTTGCGTTATTGGGACCTCGGCGCGAGAAGCTCACCGAGACAACGATGCAAGATAGAGCCAAGGTAAGGGCACAGCCCTTGACCGGTTCTGAATGCTTGGAAGGAGGAGACTTAACGCCAGGCAGGCTAATCGTCTGCACCGCGTTTCGGCTCAACCTTCCTTGTTTCTGAACCGGTTTTCAAGCCTCAAGGACCATTAGATTCAGGAGCGGTTCACAGCAAAACATCTTGCGGTTCGGGCGCAAGCTTGATGGAGGTCAACGCTTCCGGTCTTGGGCTTCAACAGTGGAGTAAGCGGAACAGCAGAAGCATTTTACAAATGCAAACCTGCTAATTACCAGCCCCCGGCAATGATAGAATTGGTCTTTGGCAGGTTTTCACCTGCACCCAAGGGACAGAGTCCCTTGACCCGATTTTTTAAAAAAAGACAGGCTAGCCTGTTCGGGCTCACGGAACAAGCAGGGTCGTAACCCTGCACCCAAGGGTCGCAGGAACAGATAGCGGCGATTTAGACTACGATGCAGGTCGTAACCCTGCACCCGATTTCTTAAAGTTGGTCAAGGGGGACACTAGTGTTCTTCTTTTTTAAAAAGCGGGTTAAGGGTCTACGACCCTTAGTCAAGGGACTGCGACCCTTGTGGCAGGCAAGAGTGCCTGCGTCCCTTGCAGGAGTGCCTGCGGCCCTTGCAAAAGTGGGTGCGGACATCACACGCGATTGCTGTGCCCTTGACTTTTTCCTTGTCTGGCAATACTCTATAAGGAATTTTAAGGGAAGCGAAAATGATTGAGTTAAGGATAAAACATGGAAAAACGGTTGAGGTTGAAAAAGGCGTAAGCGGTTTTGATGTTTTGAAGAAGGCATTAAGCCCATCTGAGCAAAAGGATATTATAGCTCTTAAGCTGAATGGTAAGCTTCAGGACCTTTGCGCGCGTGTGAATGATTCCGGGGAACTGGAATTTGTGAGTGTGAGAAGCGCGGAGGGAGAAGATATTTTGCGTCATTCAACTTCTCATATTTTGGCAGAGGCTGTTAAAAAGCTTTTCCCGGAGGCTAGGGTCACCATAGGTCCTGCGATTGAAAACGGGTTTTATTATGATTTTGATTATGCTCCTGGGTTCAAGGATGAAGACCTTGTTCGTATTGAAGAGAAGATGAGAGAGCTAATCAAACAGGACCAGCGGTTTGAGCGCAGGGAGCTTTCTCGTGATGATGCTTTAAGGCTTTTTAAGGAGATGGGGGAGCATTATAAGGTTGAATTGATAGAGGAATTGGCAGAAGGAGAAACTATCTCCATTTACCAGAGCGGTGATTTTATAGACCTGTGTCGTGGACCTCATATTCCTTCCACAAGGTATATTAAGGCATTTAAGCTGACGCATACTGCTGGAGCATACTGGCGGGGAGATGAGAAGAACCCACAGCTTCAGAGGATTTATGGGACTGCTTTTGCGGATGAGGAATTGCTGGAAGCTCATTTGAGGCGATTAGAGGAAGCGAAAAAGCGAGACCACAGAAGGCTTGGACCTCAACTTGGTATATTTATTCTGGATGATTCAGTTGGACAGGGTTTAGTTTTATGGAAGCCCAAGGGAGTGATTATCCGGAACGAGCTTCAGAAATTCATTACGGAGCATCTTGTAAGACAGGGTTATCAGCTTGTGATCACGCCACATATAGGCAGGCTTGGTCTTTACAAGACATCTGGGCATTATCCATATTATCGCGAGAGTCAGTTTCCACCGATTATTGACCGTGAATTCTTTAGCGCCAGGGCAAAGGAAGGGATATCCTGTGCGGAGCTGGCAAATCTGATGGACAATGGAGAGATTGATGGGTATTTGCTCAAGCCGATGAATTGTCCGATGCATATAAAAATCTATCAGAGCGAGCATCATAGTTACAGGGACCTTCCTGTCCGGCTTGCAGAGTTTGGCACGGTTTATAGGTGGGAGAAGTCCGGAGAGCTTGGCGGCATGACCAGGGTTAGAGGCTTTACTCAGGATGATGCGCATTTGTTTGTGACAGATGAGCAGTTAGGGGCAGAGATTCAGGGATGTCTGGAGCTGGTCAAGATTGTGTTATCCACTCTGCAAATTACAGAGTATCGTGTGCGGGTGGGTTTGCGAGACCCTGATAGCACTAAATATGTTGGGACTGCTGAGCAATGGGACCGGGCAGAACAGGCTTGTTTAGATGCGGCAAAGACTCTTGGGGTAGCATTTAGTGCGGAGAAGGGTGATGCGGTTTTTTATGGTCCGAAGATAGACTTTGTGGTCAAGGATGCGCTGGGGAGGGAGTGGCAGTTAGGCACGGTTCAGGTTGACTATCAGCTTCCGCAGAGGTTTGGGCTATATTACATTGGTCCGGATAATAAGCCTCATCAGCCGGTTATGATTCATCGGGCGCCGTTCGGGTCAATGGAGAGATTTATCGGGATATTGATTGAGCACTTTGCTGGTGCGTTCCCTCTCTGGCTCGCTCCTGTGCAGGCAATGGTGCTTTCAATCAGTGAGAAGTTTGCGGGATACGCTAGCAAAGTTGCGGAGATGCTCAGAGGCGCTGGCATCCGGGTAGAGCTTGATTTGAGTGCGGAAAAAATCGGGGCAAAAATCAGGACTGCTACTCTTGCGAAGATTCCGTATCTGCTGATAGTTGGACAGAGGGAGGAGGCTGAAAACACTGTTTCGGTTCGGACTCGCGCTGGCAAAGATGAGGGAGCAGTCGCGGTTGAGGATTTGATCAGGCGTATTCAGGCAGAGATTCAGAGCCGCGTTGCGTAATAGTTTTATGCCCGGAGATGAGTTCTTGTTCTTGACAGACAAGGTCATTATGCTAGAATAGCAAACGATTTAGGAATGAAACTGATGGAGTTTAGTGAACAGAGGCGTGCGCTCTCAGGGATGCTGAGAGAATACTTAATAACAAGGAGGTCAGTCCCATAATACAGAAGCCTGGGTATCGTGTGAATTGGCAAATTAGAGCGCCAAGAGTGCTGGTAATTGATGAGCAAGGTAAAAAGGTCGGGATTATGCTGACCAGGGATGCTGTGAGGCTGGCTGAGGAGCGTGGACTGGATTTGGTTGAGGTTGGCGAAAGCGCTAACCCTCCGGTCGCAAAGTTGATGGATTACGGCAAGTTCCTCTACCAGAAGCACAAGCAGGAGAAGGAAGCGAGAAAGAAGAGTGCGGGTCAGAAGCCGATCAAGGAGATGAAGATAGGGGTCAAGACCGAGGAGCATGACCTTCAAACAAAGTTGAGGCACATTCGGGAGTTTCTGGAAAAAGGAAACAAGACCAAGTTGATTGTGATGTACCGGGGAAGAGAGATGGCGCATCCGGAATTGGGAAGGCAATTATTGGAGAGGCTGATCCAGGAGTTGGCGGATCTGGGCGCGCCAGAGTATATGCCCAAGCTGGAAGGACGCAACCTTGTAACTATGATTGCTCCTCATTCCAAGCAGATGCTGGAAAAAATTAAGAAACAAAAAGAAGCAGAGGCGCAGGCGGGAAAAACAGGCGCGCTTGAGCACACGGAGCAACCGTCTCAATCGGTTTCGGCTTCTAAGCCTGCTGATGCGGATATGACAAAGGAGGATAAATAAGTTGGCAAAGAAAAAGATCAAAACGAATAAGAGTGCGGCAAAGAGATTTAAGCTGACAGGAACTGGTAAGATTAAGTTTCATAAAGCTGGCAAGAGTCATCTTCTTTATAAGAAGAGCGCAAAGAGGAAACGCAGACTTCGGGGAACCGGGATTGTTTCAAGCAGTGACGCCCGAAGGCTGAAAAGGGCTTTGCCCAATCTTTGAATGACCCGGGCACGCACAGGCGTGTCTGAGAATATAATAAAGGAGCAGATAAATGACACGAGCAAGAGGAATCCCTGCGAGTCGTAGGAAGCGGAAGAAGGTTTTAAAGTTAGCAAAGGGCTACTGGGGTATGCGCAAGAATGCGATCAAAATTGCGCGGAACCAGGTGCGGAGGGCTTTAAAGGCTTCTTATCGTGGCAGGAAGGAGAGGAAGAGAGAGTTTCGGAGCTTGTGGATTATGCGGATAAACGCCGCGGTGAGGAATTATGACCTGAGTTATAGCGATTTTATTCACGGGTTAAATCTCGCCAAGGTTGAGCTGGACAGAAAAATGCTGGCAGAACTCGCGGTTGCAGACCCTAGCGGTTTCTCTGCAATAGTTGATAAAGCTAAATCGGCACTGGCTTCCATTAATTAAACTATCTGAGGGACAGGGCAAGGTGCAGGACGAGGTAAAACAATTACTGGAAACTGCCCGCGCCGCAATTAAGTCTGCGCAAAATCTTGAGGCTCTTAATCAAATTCGGGTTCAGTATCTTGGTAGAAAAGGGATACTGAGTCAGAAACTTAGCGGGATAAAAGACCTTCCAGAGCAGGAGCGCCGTGAGGCAGGAAAAATCCTGAACAGCGCCAAAAAGGAGCTGGAAGAAATTCTCTTCAGCAGAGAGCAGGAGCTTGGGAAAGAGATTGAGCAGGCGGAGCGCAAGCAAAAAATAGATGTGACTCTGCCAGGATTCGGCATCCAACGCGGGTCCCGTCATCCTGTCAGGATGATGCTTTCTGAGATAGTTGAGATATTTGAGGGGATGGGCTTCTGGATTGAAGAAGGACCTGATGCTGAGACTGATTTTTTTAATTTCACTGCCTTGAATTTTCCTATAGACCACCCGGCGCGAGATATGCAGGCAACATTTTATCTGGAGAACGGATTACTGCTTCGCACCCATACCTCTCCGGTGCAAATCCGGGCAATGAGCAAGCTAAAGCCTCCACTCCGGGTTATTTGTCCCGGAAGGGTATATCGTTGTGATGCTGACACGAGCCATTCACCGATGTTTTATCAGCTGGAGGGATTTATGGTTGACAAACATATAAATTTTGCGCATCTCAAGGGTGTTTTGTATGAGTTTCTTAAAAATGTTTTTGGCTCAGGGATTAAGGTTCGGTTTAGGCCAAGTTTTTTTCCATTCACTGAGCCATCTGCGGAGGTTGACATTGGTTGTTTGATCTGCGGGGGCAAGGGTTGTTCAGCGTGCAAACAGAGTGGCTGGATGGAAGTGCTCGGCGCTGGAATGATTCATCCGAATGTGTTGAGAAATGTGGGATATGACCCAGAGGAATTGAGCGGATTCGCGTTTGGATTGGGCATAGATAGATTAACTATGTTGCGATACAAGGTTGAACACATTCGGATGTTTTACGAGAATGACCTGAGATTCCTTAAACAGTTCTATTGAGAAAATTGAACTCAGGCAATAGCGACTGAAATCAGGGAACAAAATGGATATATTATACAGCTGGCTTAAAGAATATCTCACGGTGGACATTTCTGCGGAAGAAGCCGCGGATTTGCTCACTAATATCGGACTGGAGTCCTCTGTTCGCGGAGCTGTGCCAAAAGAGGCGCTTCAATACCTGGACAAGGTAGTGATCGCAAGGATTGAGAAAATAGAAAAGCATCCGAATGCTGACAAACTCACTTTTTGCCAGGTGAAGCCTTCAGAGGACTCTGAACCTCTTCCGATTGTATGCGGTGCTCCTAATATAAAAGTTGGAGATAAGGTTCCACTTGCGCTGGTTGGGGCAAAATTAGCAACGGGCGTTCTCAAGGAGAGCATCATTCGTGGAATGCCGAGCAAAGGGATGATGTGCGCGGAAGATGAATTAGGCTTGGGTCCAGACCATTCTGGAATAATCATCCTTCCAAAAGATGTTCCGCTCGGAATGCCTTTCAAGGAATGGCTTTTGAAAAAGGATGTAGTGCTTTCAGTGGAGCCGACCCCTAATCGCGGAGATTTGTTATGTGTTCTCGGGGTGGCGCGGGAGCTTTCTGCGGCAACTGGCACTAAAGTGCGTTATCCGGAGATAAATTTTAAGGAAGAGCCTGATGTAATTGAGGAAAAGGCAGAAGTTATTATTGAGGATTATGAGGGATGTCCGAGGTATGTTGCGAGGCTGGTGGAGGATATTAAGCTGGGACAGAGTCCGGACTGGATGAGGAATCGGCTGGAAGCGTCCGGAATCAGAGCCATAGTTAATGTTGTGGATATAACTAATTATGTGATGCTTGAGATGGGACAGCCCCTGCATGCGTTTGACTTTGATCTGCTCCGCGGGCAGAAGATCGTTGTTCGCAGGGCAAAGCAAGGAGAGAAATTTACAACGCTTGATGGAATAGAGAGGGTTCTTGGCTCAGAGATTCTTTTGATCTGCGATGGCGAGGGTCCTGTGGCGATTGCTGGAATTATGGGGGGAGCTAATTCTGAGGTTAATGAGCATACGCGAAACATTTTGATTGAAAGCGCGTTTTTTGACCCAAAGGTTATCAGGAGGGGCGCACAAAAACTTATAATGAAAACCGAGGCGAGTGTAAGATTTGAGCATCGGATTGACCCGATTGCAACAGAGCGTGCGGCTGACAGGGCTGTTCAATTGATGCAGGAGCTTGCCGGAGCAAAGGTTTTAAGAGGAAGGCTGGACGCTTACGAGAAGTTGCTTAAACCTGCGCCAATTAAATTCCGAGTTAATCAGGTTTCTCGCCTACTCGGATTTTCCATTCCGAGTGATAATGTGAAAGCGTATTTTGAAAGGCTGGAGATGAGTGTTGAAAAGACTAGCGATGAAGAGCTTGTGGTTATTCCGCATCCAGCGCGCGGAGACATCCTTTCGGAAATAGACCTGATTGAGGAAGTTGCACGGATGTATGGCTATGATAAAAATCCTGCGGAATTGCCAGAATTTCGGATGCAAACGCTTCCGCGCTCTCAGCGTGAGCGGATGAGGAATCGGCTATCTGAGCTTCTCTTAGACCTTGGCTTTTCAGAGGTCATCAATTACAATTTCCAGAGCAAAAAGGATATAGAACTGCTTAATCTGAAGCCAGATGACCCAAGAAGGAACGCTGTGAAGATAGAGAACCCTTTAGGAGAGAATTGGTCATATCTCAGAACCAGTTTGATTCCGCAGATGCTTTTTAATGTTAGCTTTAATTTTGCACGGCAACAGGAGCTTATAAAAATTTTTGAGTTCAATAAGGTATTCCTTCCAGCAGGAAAACCTGGAGAATTGCTGATTGAAAGAGAAATGCTCGCTGGAATAATCTCCAGGCGTGACCCCAAGTCTCTCTGGAATTTTAGTTGCCCTGCTGGAGGATTCTATGAGGTCAAGCGGATCGTTGAGGCTATTCTGGAAGAGATGAGATTTCCTGGGGCGAGAATAGAGCCTGCAGAGGATGTGCCTTATTTTCTCCCGGGCAAAACTGCGCGTGTGATGCTTGGAAAGGACCGGGCAGGACAGATTGGAGAGATAGACCCAAGAGTGCTGAAAAATTTTGAAATTGAGGTTCCTGTATTCGCTTTTGAACTTGATTTGGAACTTATGCTACAATATGCGCGTAAGCCAAAACCTGCTGAGACGCCCTCGCGGTTTCCTGCGTCTTATCGGGACATCTCGTTTCTGGTTGCGGAGGCTGTGACTCATCAGGAGGTTGTGGCGTTGATCCGCGGGATTCGCTCGGAGTTGGTCTCTGGGATTGAATTGTTTGACATATACAGGGGTGATAAATTACCGGCTGGAAAGAAGAGTATGACATACAGGCTATGGTATCAGAGTTCAGAGCGGACCTTGACAGATGATGAAGTTAACGCGCTTCACGCTAAGGTGGCGATGAGGCTAAAAGAAAAATTAGGGGCGGAGATTCGTTAGGAAAAAATAGGAGGGAGTAATGACGAAAGCTGAAATAGTTGAGCGGGTTTATGAGAACCTGGGTGGGAGTAAGCAAGAATGTGCTAAACTGGTGGAAATGTGTTTTGAGTTGATCAGGCAGAGCCTAGAAAGTGGCGAGAATGTCAAGATCAGCGGGTTTGGAAAATTTACGCTCCGAAATAAAAAATCCCGTCCTGGAAGAAATCCGCGCACAAAACAGGAGGTTATGATCACGCCCCGGAGAGTGGTCACTTTCAAGGCGAGCCATATTCTTAGGGAACAGGTTAATCGCGGCTGAAGGGTATGCCAGAAAAGGAGTCTTTTGTTCCAAGCGCACTCCCGGACAAGAAATACTTTAAGATACGGGAGGTAGCCAGACTTGCCAAGTTGCCTGAATACACGCTACGCTACTGGGAGACCGAGTTCAAACAACTATGTCCTAAAAAATCCCCCAAGGGACATAGGCTTTATCAGAAGTCGGACCTGGAGCTTATATTTAAGATCAAGCATCTGCTTTATGAGAAAAAATACACCATTGACGGCGCGCGAGAGGAGCTTTCAAAACCTTCTGCAAGTTCCCAGAATCCCGAGTTGAAAAAAGAACAACAACTCGGATTTGGTTTTGAACAAAACCTTCTCAAAGACAAGCTAAAGAAAGCTCTCAAGGAATTGAGAGAGATTGAGCAACAGCTTCGGTCTTCATTAGATTGAGGAGCAAAGTTAGTAATAATTATTTTGTGTCTGCAGGCTCAAAATCTAAATCCAAATTTTCCTGGTCTGCGACAGCGCTCAGCTCTGATTTTAACTCCTTGATCTTGAGTTGCGCTGGAACAGCTAGCTTGCATTGCATCGTGAACACTGGGGTCCCGCTTAATGGCGCAGGGTTGACTCTAGTCTCCATAGCTTCTATGTTCGCCTGGTATTTATGCAGAATACTTGTAAATTTGCGCACTATTCCTGGATGGTCCATTCCTGAAACTACCATCTGATAAGGGATGGTTTTTTCCAGATGCCTGGCTTGAGGCGCGACTGTAGCTTTGGCTTGAAGATTCAAGCCTGTGCTGGAAGACAATTTCGGGAGGCTCTCAATTAGCTCTGCTATATTTTTATCCTCGCCACTGACCAGAAGTATCAAGGCAAACTCCCCTCCCAGAACCGCCATTCGGGAGTCCTCTATGTTGAGATTTTTTCCACTAAGAAATCCAGAAATCTCGTCCACCAGCCCTACCCTATCAGGTCCTACCCCAGAAATCACAAGATAGCTATTCATTGCGAATCCTCCTTGATTATCAGAACTATTTTATTTGTTTGAAAAATTTTAGCAACCGGGCAAGGGAATTCGGGATTCGGAGTTCGGAATTCTGGAGTGAGAGAATTTCCAATTCCTGATTCCGAAATTGACTGTTTCTTAACACAGGATATATTGAAAGTAATGAAATGCTATCGCCATCCAGAGCGGGACGCTAAGCGCAAATGCTATCAATGCAAGACCCCGCTTTGTCCGGAATGCCAGCTTAAGCTGGACCATCATTATTTCTGCTCAGAGGAATGTCATCAGCGCTGGCGCGCGAAACAGGAGGAGACTCGGAAGCGGAGGGAAACGCGTAAAAGAGCACCTAAGGCGCAATTGCGTATCCAAGTTTTAGAAACGAAGCTTGATGAGATCACTGGGGAGCATCATAATCTGGAGTTCAAGCTGAAGCGTCTGGAGGAGGAGCATGCAAATAGGAATAGGAAGATTTTTATATCCGTAGGCGTGGCATCTTCTGTTTTGCTCCTTTGCCTGATTGGACTGAGCGCATATATTTGGTTGAGAGAAAACAATCAGGGTTCCACGCCAGTATCTCCAGCAGATAGTGGGGTTGTTTCTCAATCAGACCCGGGTTATCCGGGGACACTTCTTGAAAATGTTTTTCTGCAAGCGCCAACCCTGGAACTTCCTCCGGGAGAGCTCAAGTTAGAAGATGGAAGGATTGATATTTACGGAGTGGCATTAGGGGCAAAAAAGGTTTCTCTTTTGCTCAATGGCAGGGAGCGTTTGAGCCTTCAGCTTTCCGGACCTGAATTTGTTTTCCGGCATATTGAGCTGGCTGAGGGCATCAATCTGGTTCAGGCGCTGAGCCAGGATGAAAATGGTAATCAGGCTTATTCCATAGCCCAGCTTATAGAATACTCGGAGCGAGGTTCAAGCCGGGTGGCATATACGCCTGGGCTGGATTATACGCACGGACCGCGTGATTTTCCTGGGGTTTCCCTGACTTTTGACGCGGGTGGTCAAGCTGGCTATGCGGCAAGGATGCTTGAGATACTTCGCGAGAATGGGGTTAAGACAACCATTTTTGTGACCGGTCAGTTTATCAAGGACAATCCGGGATTGGTCAGGCAAATGGTAGAGGACGGGCATGAGGTTGGCAACCACACCTACTCGCATCCGCATCTTACCACATGGGAGCAGAATTCTCATCACTGGACCGCGCCTGGGGTGACTAAAGAATTTGTCCAGGCAGAGCTTTTGAACACCGCGCATCTTTTTCAGGAAACCACTGGAGCGCAAATGGCTCCTTTCTGGAGAGCGCCTTACGGAGAGCATAATAGGGAGATCCGTAGATGGGCTGAGGAAGTGGGTTTTTATCATATTGGCTGGTCGCGCTCACCTGGAAGGAATTATGACACACTGGACTGGCTTGTGGATAAAAGGAACAAGTATTACCGGAGCCCGGAAGACATCCGAGCGATGCTCACGGAGCTGTCCAGAGCCAATTCAGGTGATGGCAATGATGGCAAGGGAGCCATTGTGTTAATGCATCTCTCAACAGAGCGGGGAGACAAATTCCCGGATCAGGTGCTTGCCCCTGCGCTGGAAGCCTTTTCCGCCACAGGTTTTAAGATCGCTAAAATCTCGGAACTCCTTCCAGGCATAAAATAAAGTTCAATTCCCGTCTATTGGCTCCTGGCTATACACTCTTGGCTATTTGCAGGGCTTGTGGAATCGTTACAACTTGATAAAATCTAAAAAAATGATTGAACAGGAGATAAAACGCATTCTGGTGATTCAGCTAAGGCAGATGGGAGATGTTCTCTTGACCACACCTGCGCTCAGGGCACTCAGGAAAAAGTTCCCGGATGCTCAAATAGCTTTTCTTGTGGATAAGCCATTTGAGCCCTTGCTCAGGCACAATCCAGACCTGAGCATGGTTCTTGTGCGCGATCCAGAGGAAAAATTTGAACCGATAAAAACTATTCAAAGTGTGAGAGAATTCAAGCCTGGTCTGGTGATTGACTATCTAGCCAATCCCAGAACAGCTTTGCTCACAGCGCTCAGCGGTGCAAAAATAACGCTGTCCTATGCGAACAAACCGCGCTCATTGTTTTATAAGCTCAAGGTTTTTCCAGCCGGAGAATATGTTGCAGAGGAAAAGCTATCCTTGCTAAAACCTCTTGGGATTGAGGCAGGCGATTTAGCGCTGGTTTTCCGCTATCCAGCAAGCGCAGATGAAAATGTGGCATTATTGCTAAAAGAAAACAGGATAGATAATAACTTTTTAGTTGCGCTGGACATGTTTCATAAAAGACCCTCGCGTCAATGGCCCATTAGTTATTTTATGGAGATTGCGGACAGGCTCACGGAAAAATTTAATGCCAGAGTTGTAATCACCTGTTTGCCAGAAAACAGGATTCGGGCTGAACACGCGGTTTCCAGAGCAAGACATAAGCATATTATTTTCTCCCAGCTTGACCTGTTTGAGCTTGCCGCACTTATTCATCGGGCAAAACTTTTCATCGGCGGAGACGCTGGTCCCAAGCATATTGCAGTGAGCCAGAATACCCCGAGCTTTACCATACTCGGTCCCAGCGGAAATCAATGGACACCGCGCTCTGCTCTTCACGAAACAGCATACCTTGAGCTTGACTGTCGTCCGTGCGGAGAGCATCAATGCCCGAAACCAGAAATTCTCTGCCAGACAAGGCTAACACCGGATATGGTCTGGGAAAGGTTGAGTGAGTTTATCAAGAGGCAAATATGAAGAGGATTAAAAATATATTTCGCAGGTTATTTTTGATTCTTTTGCTCTTTTTCCTTGTAGATGGCGCTCGCGGTTTGCTCTATGGAGAGGCAATTGATAAAGCCTCTTGGCCCTCGGAAATTTCTATCGGCTTTATTCCATCTCTTGGTCCAAAAGAGACCCTCAAGAAGTATCAGCCCTTGATTGAGCATCTGGAAAAATCTCTGGGGGTCAAAGTGGAGCCAGTGATGGCGAACGATTATGTTATGCTCGGAATGGGCTTGACCAAAAATATAATTGATTTTGCATATTTAAGTCCTAAAACTTATATAGATATGAAATTGATTACGGATTGTGAGGTGATTGCCATAGAGCTTGATAAAGATGGCAAACGAGGGACTTATTCTGTGCTGTTCACATCAAAGGAAACCGGCATTAAGGACTTGACTCAAGCAAGAGGAAAGGTTCTTGCGTTCACAAGCCCTGATTCCGCAACTGGCTATTTAGTCCCTTCTAACTATTTTCTAAAAACGCTAAAACAATCTCCTGAGCAATTTGCTTCAAAGGTGGTTTTTGCAGGAAGCCATCTTGCAGTTGTTGAAGGAGTGGCAAAGGGCAAATATGCAGTTGGCGCCACGAATGATAAGGACCTGAGCCGCAGTGCGGAAATCCTTGGCATAAAGCCTGAGCAATTCCAGATTCTCTGGAAGAGCGACTTGATTCCAGGGGCGCCTTTTGTAGCGCGGAAGGGTTTGCCAGAAAGTTTGAAAAAGGCTTTTTATCAGGCTCTGCTCAGCTTGAGTCAAAATAAATCCGCGCTAAATACACTGGGGATTGGTGGATATGGTCCAGCTAAAGACTCGGATTTTGACATTCTCCGGGAGCTGTCAAAATCCAGCTCCAGACCCCCATAGCTTGAGCTCATCAAAACTGATTTTGTTAAAAAGAAAAAATTTACACGATTACAGGCAAGCCACTTGACAAGAATAGCAAAAATAGTTTATATACACCAACAATACTGGATATTCTGTAGAGATTAAAAAGGAAGTGTCAGCGAGCAACTTTCAGAAGTAGATTTTAGAGGAGGCAATGTTATGAAAGGAACGAGTCCTGCAGAGGTCAGGAAGGCGCTTGATGAAGTGGCTTCAGCCCTTCCTCCAAAAAGAGAAAGTTTAATCCCCGCGCTCCAGCTAGTTCAGGAAAAACTTGGCTGGCTTCCTAAATCAGCAATGCTCGGAATCAGTAAATACCTTCGCGTGCCTGAGAGCGAGGTCTGGGGCACAGCCAGTTTCTATGCTCAGTTTAGGTTTTCTCCAGTTGGCAGAAATATCCTCACGGTTTGTCGTGGGACTGCCTGTCATGTTCGGGGCTCTGCTGGAATTTTGAAAGAGCTTGAGAAAGAGCTAAATGTGAATGTTGGAGAGACAACCCCGGATTTGAAATTCACGCTTCAGCAGGTAGCCTGCTTCGGGTCCTGCGCACTCGCGCCTGTGCTGGTGGTGAATGGAAAAGTGTATGGAAGACAGACAAGGCAATCAGCGAAGAAAATTTTAGATCAGCTGAAAAGAGCATCATCTTCAAAAAGATAAATTACAGAGATAAAAAGGAGGACACTTTGGAGCTAAAATCCCTTCGGGAAAGAGCAAAGGAAGATTATCAAAAACTCACTCAGGGTAATCTGCCAGTGATTTATATCGGGATGGCAACCTGTGGTCAAGCCGCAGGCGCAGGAGAGCTAATGGAAATCATTCCGGCTGAGCTTAAAAAGCTGAAGGTAAAAGCGGAAATTGTCCCAGTCGGTTGCATTGGCACCTGCTGTTTTGAGCCTCTGGTGGATATTCAATCGCCGGGTCAGCCCAGAGTTTGTTATCACCAGGTTGATGCGAAAAAGCTCCGGATAATCCTCAGAGACCATCTTGTAAAAGGAGTTCCCAGGTCCGAGCTTGCGCTTGGCATTGTGGGAGAAGGCAAGCTGGATGGTATCCCGAATTTATTTGAGCATCCAATGCTCAAGCCCCAGGTCAGGATCGTGTTGAAAAATTGCGGAATCATAAACCCGGAAAAAATAGAGCATTACCTTGCCAGGGATGGCTTCGTGGGTCTGGAAAGGGCTTTGGCGATGACGCCGGAGCAGGTTATAGAGGAAATGAAAAAATCCGGGCTTCGTGGCAGAGGCGGAGCTGGTTTTTCCACTGGACAAAAATGGGAATTTGCCCGCAAGGCAAAAGGCAAAGATAAATATATAATCTGTAATGCAGATGAAGGAGACCCGGGCGCGTTTATGGACCGCTCGCTTCTTGAGGGAGACCCTTTTGCGGTCCTGGAAGGAATGGTAATTGGAGGATACGCGATTGGAGCAAGCCACGGATATATTTATTGTCGTGCTGAGTATCCGCTTGCGATCAAAAGGCTGAAAATAGCGATCAGGCAAATGGAAGAGCATAACCTGCTCGGAGATAATATCCTTGGGTCAGGCTTTAATTTTCATCTGAAAATTAAGGAAGGCGCTGGAGCTTTTGTATGCGGTGAAGAGACCGCAATGATTGCGAGCATAGAAGGCCGGAGAGGTATGCCTCGTCAGCGTCCGCCTTTTCCTGCTCAGAGCGGTGTATTTGGAATGCCTACTAACATCAATAATGTTGAGACCTTTGGGAATGTTCCGCATATCCTGAAGAATGGCGCGGAATGGTATGCGAGCTTTGGCACAGAAAAGAGCAAGGGAACTAAGACCTTTGCGCTCACTGGCAAGGTCAAACGCACCGGTCTAATTGAAGTGCCAATGGGGATCAAGCTCAAGGACATTATTTTTGGGATTGGTGGAGGGATACTAGGAGACAAGAAATTTAAGGCGGCGCAGACCGGGGGACCATCTGGCGGATGCATTCCAGCAGAATATCTGGACCTTCCAATAGACTATGAGCATCTTGCAGAGGTTGGCTCAATTATGGGTTCTGGTGGACTTGTGATTATGGACGAGGACACCTGTATGGTTGACCTTGCCCGTTATTTTCTGACCTTCACTCAGAGCGAGTCGTGCGGGAAATGCACTCCCTGCAGAATAGGAACAAGACAGATGCTAAAGATTCTTGAGGAAATATGCGCTGGCAAGGGCAAACCAGGAGATATAGAGCTTCTTCAGGAGATGGGCGACACGATAAAAAAGGCGAGCCTGTGCGGTCTTGGTCAGACATCTCCGAATCCAGTTTTGACCACGATCAAGTATTTCCGGGAAGAATATGAGGAGCATATTAAGGAAAAGAAATGCAGGTCTGCGGTGTGTCCGGAGATAGTGAAGGCGCCCTGCAAGCATACCTGCCCGGCAAATGTGGATGCTCCCAGGTATATTCGGCTGATTGAACAGGGAGATTTTGAGAATGCGCGCAAAGTAATTCAGGAGCAGATCCCATTCGCCTGGGTATGCGGTCTGGTCTGCTTTCATCCGTGCGAAACAAGATGTAAGCGAGGCAATCTTGATGAGCCTATTGCCATAAGAGTCCTCAAAAGATGTGCTGTAGAATTTGGCAAAGGCGTGAGCGATGACTCCCGGATGCTTGTGCCTGCCACTGGAAAGAGAATAGCTATCATCGGCTCGGGTCCTGCTGGCTTGACCTCTGCTTATTATCTGCGCAAGCTATGCGGTCATGAGGTTACGGTTTTTGAGGCGTTGCCCAAGCCAGGGGGAATGCTGAGATATGGTATTCCTGACTATCGGCTTCCGCAAAAAGTCCTGGATGCAGAGATCAACCGGATAAAAAGGCTGGGCGTAGAGTTCAAAACCAATCAGAAAATAAAGGACATTAAGTCTCTAAAGAAAAAATATGATGCGGTGTTTGTGGCTGTTGGTGCGCATAATAATATACAGCTTGGAATTCCGGGAGAGGAACTACCTGGAGTGCTTAACTGTGTGAGCTTTCTTAGAGATGTGAAGATGGGTAAGAGGCTCAAACCCGGTCAGGATGTTGCGGTGATCGGAGGGGGTAATTCAGCGATAGATGCGGCAAGGACTGCGTTGAGGCTAGGAGCAAAGAATGTGTTTATCCTTTATAGGCGGACAGAGAAGGAAATGCCTGCTAATCCAGAGGAGTTAGAGGATGCAAAGAATGAGGGGGTAAATCTGGAAATCCTGGTTGCGCCAGTTAAGGTGCAGAGAAAAGACGGAAGGCTCCTGCTTAGCTTGCAGAGGATGAAGCTTGGAGACATTGACAAAAGCGGAAGGCCAAAGCCGGTGCCGGTTGCGGGAAGTGAATTTGCTATGGAATTTGACCAGGTGATTACAGCAATTGGACAGAAGCCAGGTGTTGATCCAGAAATGGGACTGGAACTGGAAAAAAATGGCACGATAAAGGTTAATCCAGAAACGCTAGAGACGAGCGTGCGTGGGATTTTCGCTGGAGGGGATGCTGTGCTTGGACCAGCCTCAGTGATAGAGGCAATTGCAATGGGAAGAAGGTCTGCGATTGCGATTGACAGATTTCTGGGTGGCAAAGGGATGATTGAGGAGAAGTTAGCAGAGGAAGATGCAGGGAGACAGAAATTAGCTCGTAAAGAAGAGACAGGGGAGCGTAGAAGGGAAAGGGTCAACTATTTGCCGTTAAAGCAGAGGCTAAAAAGTTTTAAGCAGGTTGAGCTGGGTTATACAAGGTCACAGGCTTGCAGAGAGGCTAATCGGTGCCTGCAATGCGATCTGGAAGAGAAATAAGGAGTGATGAAAAATGTCTGAATCAAAGAAACTCAGGCTTACTATTGATGGGATAGAAATAGAGGCGAGTCCGCATAGCACTGTTTTGTCTGCCGCGAAATCCGCGGGGATTTATATTCCAACCTTATGCGCGGATGAACAGCTGGAACCATATGGCGGATGCAGGCTTTGCATTGTAGAGATTGATAAAATGCGAGGGTATCCGCCTGCGTGCGCAACCTATGTGGCAGAGGGAATGAAGGTTAGGACCAATACCGAGGAGATTCATCGGATCCGGAAGATGCTCATTGAAATGCTCCTCTCAGATCATCCGTATGATTGTCTCACCTGCACAAAGAACCTTCATTGCCAGCTTCAAAAACTGGCAGAGGAATTCGGGATACGCGAGAGAAGGCTTCGGCATCTTACCCGCGAAAGTATTTTTGATAATTCTAATGCGTTCTTTTTCCGGGATATGCAAAAATGTGTGCTTTGCGCAAGGTGTGTGCGCGCCTGCAAGGAGATCAATGGCGTGTCCGCTATTGATATTCAGGGAAGAGGATTTAACAGCGTGATTCAGCCGTTTGGCGCAGAGCCAATTGCAGAGAGTGTTTGTGAAAGCTGTGGTGAATGTGTTGAGCAATGTCCCACTGCCGCGCTCAGCATTAAAAAGCAGGTCTGGCATGAGAAAGAGGTCGCAACGATTTGTCCGTATTGCGGAACTGGATGCGGGATTTTGCTCGGGATAAAGGATGGCAAGGTTGTTGGCGTGCGCGGAGACCGTAGCAATGCTACGAGCAGGGGCCAGCTTTGCGTGAAGGGAAGGTTTGGCGCGTTTGAGTTTATCAATCATCCTGCTCGCCTGAAAAAGCCGCTTATTAAGAAGAATGGAGAGTTTCAGGAGGCAAGCTGGGAAGAGGCGCTGGATTATGTTGCGCAGAGGCTCAAGCCTTATATAGGCACAGAGCAATTTGCCGCGCTTTCTTCTGCGAAATGCACTAATGAGGAAAATTATCTGATGCAGAAATTCGCAAGAGCGGTTATGAAGACTAATAATATAGACCATTGTGCGCGTCTCTGTCACGCTTCAACAGTTGCTGGTTTAGCAGAGAGCTTTGGCTCTGGCGCCATGACCAATAGCATAAATGAACTAGCTGACACAGAGCTGATACTTCTAACTGGGAGTAATACCACTGAGAACCATCCAGTCATCGGGTATCGTATCCGGGAGGCTGTGCGTAAAGGCGCGAAGTTAATCATTTTTGACCCGCGGGAAATCCCGCTTACAAGGATTGCCTGGCTATGGTGCAGGCAGAAGCCAGGAACAGATGTTGCCTGGATCAATGGTTTGATGCATATCATTTTGAAAGAGGGCTTGGAGAACAAAAAATTTATTGAAGAGCGCACAGAGGGGTTTGAGGAATTGAAAAAGGTGGTTGAGAAATATAGCCCTGAGAAGGTTTCTCAAATCACAGGCATTCCAGAGGATTTGCTTTATCAGGCGGCACGGGCATATGCAAAGGCTGGGAAGGCAAGCATTGTTTATTCAATGGGCATTACCCAGCACTCAACAGGCACGGACAATGTTAAGTCTTTAGCCAATCTGGCAATGCTGTGCGCTCAGATCGGAAGGCCGGGCACAGGCGTAAATCCTCTCAGGGGTCAGAACAATGTCCAGGGCGCATGCGATATGGGCGCGTTGCCGAATGTTTTCCCGGGTTATCAGCGAGTCTCTGATGACGCATTGAGGAAAAAATTTGAGGATTCATGGGGAGTTGAGCTTTCAGCAAAACCTGGCTTGACCGTGGTGGAAATGATGAACTCAGCGTTAGAAGGAAAGCTCAAGGCGCTTTATATAATGGGCGAGAACCCTATGCTCTCTGACCCGGACATTCATCATGTTGAGCAGGGTTTGAAGGCGCTTGAATTCCTGGTGGTACAGGATATTTTCCTGACTGAAACCGCCCAGCTAGCTGATGTGGTTCTTCCAAGCGCGTGTTTTGCGGAAAAAGAAGGCACTTTCACAAATACAGAGAGGAGGGTTCAGCTTTTGAACAAGGCGCTTGAGCCCCCTGGAGAGGCAAAGCAGGACTGGGAGATTATTTGTGAGATTGCGACTCGTCTGGGGTATAAAATGGCATATAAGAATTCTGCGGAGATTATGGAAGAGGCGAGAAAATTAACACCGCAATACGCAGGGATAAGTCATAACAGGTTGAGATGCGGATGCGATTTATGCTGGCCCTGTCCGAGCGAAGACCATCCGGGAACCAGGATTCTTCATCAGGAGAAATTTACGCGCGGAAAAGGAAAATTCACAGCAATAGAATATATTGAGCCTGCGGAGATTCCGGATAAAAACTATCCTTTTACGCTTATCACTGGCAGAATCCTTTATCATTACCATACAGGCACAATGACAAGAAAATCAGCTGGCTTGAACAAGATAGTCCCGGGACCGTATGCTGAGATAAATCCAGATGACGCAAAAAAGCTGAAAATTAAGGATGGCGGAAAAATTAAAGTTAAAAGCAGGAGAGGCGAGATTGAATTAAGCGCTTGTATCACAGAAGCTGTTAAGCAAGGCGAGATTTTTATACCATTCCATTTCTATGAAGCCGCGGCAAACATTCTAACCAATCCAGCGCTTGACCCTATTGCCAAAATACCAGAGTTCAAGGTCTGCGCGGTGAAAGTGAAAAAAGCATAGGTTTTCTCTAGTAGAATTTGACAAGACTATAGGTTAATGGTATTTTGGTAAAAAGCATTAATGATGGTTAAATCTAATTCAAGAGGCGCGATAGTCGCAGAAGCAAAAACTGGAACGCTCTCTCCCTATTTTGAGAGCAAGGAAATTTTAATTTATAAGGAAGATTTTTTAAAAATTACTGCTATTCCTAAATCTTCCGTGGATTTGATTGTTACATCACCGCCTTACAATGTAGATATTCACTATAACTCTCATGCAGATAATCTGTCGTATGAAGACTATTTGGAATTTACCCAAAAGTGGATTACTAAATGTTATGAATTAGCAAAAGATGATGGCCGTTTTTGTCTGAATATTCCTCTGGATAAAAATAAAGGAGGCCAACAATCGGTATATGCTGATATTACTCAGATTGCAAAAGCTATTGGCTGGAGATACCATTCAACGATAATTTGGAATGAGGGCAATATTTCAAGGAGAACTGCCTGGGGTTCTTTTATGTCTGCTTCTGCGCCTTATGTTATAGCACCTGTAGAAGTGATTTTGATTTTATATAAAAAGAACTGGAAAAAGATAAGCGGAAGCAAGAAGTCTGATATTACTAAGGCAGAGTTTATGGAGTGGACTAATGGCGTCTGGACTTTTAGCGGAGAGAGCAAAAAGCGAATTGGTCATCCTGCCCCATTTCCTATTGAATTACCAAGGAGATGTATTAAATTATTCAGCTTTGTCGGGGATACGGTTCTGGACCCATTTCTAGGGAGCGGGACAACGCTAATCGCAACCTATCTTAATAACCGAAAAGGCATCGGAGTTGATATTGATAAAGGATATTGCGATCTCGCCATTAAAAGGTTGCAACAAGAGGCAAAAATTAATCAAGGGAATTTGTTAGTCTAATCGTATGAACAGGCAAAGGAAGAAATCAATCAGCGACCTGGTCATAGAATACTTTAAGGCTCATCCTGGGCAAGATTTACAGCATGGTCCAGTTGTAGATTGGGTAGAAAAAAGATATTTGAGGATTTATAAAAGAAAGCCACGAGACACCTGGCGCGCAATTCGTGCTCTACACGAATCCGGGTTTTTAATAAAAGTTAAAAAGGGTGTTTATCGTTATGAGCCGGGCTGTGCCAATCAGAGGGAACTGGAAGATTTTACTCCGGAACAAAAAGAGCAAATCCTTAAGCGTGATGGATACAAATGTGTTATTTGTGGAAGAGGTGTTAAAGATGGGGTTGAATTACATGTTGACCACATAAAACCAAGATATTTAGGTGGAAAATCTACAATAGAGAACGGGCAAACTTTATGCACCCAACATAATCTCCTGAAAAAAACCTTTAAGCAAACAGAAACGGGTAAGAAGATGTTTATCAGGTTATACGAGCTGGCAAAAAAAGAAGGGGAACAGAAGCTGTTGAAATTTTGCTCTGATGTACTGGAAACATATGAAAAACACAATATGAACGACCATATAAATTGGGAAAAGTGAAGCGTAGCAGGCGCGGTAGATATTGCTATTCTATTTAATGGTTTAAAAAGAGCATGTTCTCATCAGCGATGACCGACCAGAGCAATAACCAAATCGCTATTTTAGAAATCGCGAGGAGCATATCCCCAGGTCTTGACTGGAAGGCAAAAATACCAGAGTTCAAGGTCTGCGCGGTGAAGATTAACAGGGGTTAGGAATTCTGGGTTCGGAACTCGGAATTCTTTCTTCGCTAATTCGCGATTTTTGAGTTATAATGTCTAGGAATGAAATCGCGGTTAAAAATCCTGGTCTTCCCGGTAGTGCTTGCAGGATTTTTCTCTCTGACCGACTATCTATACAGCAATCTTCAGGATGTTTTGGGCTTCAAGGCAGAGGGACTTTATTATATGTATCAGAGCTTAATCTGCGGGCAATTGGTTTATCTAACAGCAGGATTGGCTTACGGGATTATGTTCCTGCTCGCAATCCTGTTCCTAAAATTGCTTTTCAACAAAATCCTTCAGGACCAGAAACAAATTTTTAGTCTGGAAATAAGCGTTTTCTTCGGGATATTTATTTTTCTTCTCCTTACTGCAATTGCTCCGAGCGGAAATAAATGGAGGATTTTTGTCAACTCTTCTCTGTTCGCTGTTTTGGCAATCATAACTGGAGCCGGAATAAAATTTTTGTGGGACAGGTTTCTAAACGATTTTCTGGGAGGACCTATCAAATCCGCG
>Ga0207433_10005965_pt1 | contig 21434 bp, 18 predicted proteins | sample YelNatPaOPGAMG01_FD_187559 | JGI IMG/M metagenome (GOLD analysis project Ga0207433, IMG submission 187559) | Hot spring thermophilic microbial communities from Obsidian Pool, Yellowstone National Park, USA - OP-RAMG-01 (SPAdes) (version 3) | ecosystem: Environmental > Aquatic > Thermal springs... | reverse complement strand
AAATAATCCAAAAGTTGTACCAATGATTATTCAGGGTAGAACAATGCTTCCAGTTAGATTTGTTGCTGAAAATTTAGGTTGTCAAGTAGATTGGGATGCTAATACAAAAACTGTAACTATAACATATCCAAAGGATTAAAAAATTTAATTTAGCCCCTCCGACAATGGAGGGGCTTTTTTTATGGATAAAAAAGTTTTAGGTAAAAAGGGTGAAGAAATAGCAGGTAAATATTTAATAAAATCTGGATATAAAATAATTGAAAAAAATTATAGAACAAAATATGGAGAGATTGATTTAATCTGTGAAAAAGATGATGCTATTATCTTTATTGAAGTTAGAACAAAAACAAATTCAGATTATATTTTACCAGAAGAAAGTATAACTTCTAAAAAAATTGATCATTTAAAAAAGTCTTCTTTAGAATTTTTATCAAATAGTAAAGGGAAATATAAAAATATAAAATTTGAGTTTATTGGAATTTTATTTCTAACTGATGAAAATTATAAATTGAATCACTTAAGAGATATTATATTTTAAATTTTGTAATTTCATATAGAGCAATACCAAGAGAAACTGATGCATTTAATGAATGTGTTCTGCCAAAAGTTTTTATTTTTAAAATAAAATCACTTTCTTCTAATACTTTAAGATTTATTCCTCTATCTTCACCTCCAACTATTAAAAGTAGAGGAAAGATAGGTTTAAAATTTGATAAATAATCTTTAGCATTCATATCAAGTGAAACAATCCATAAACCTTTATTCTTTAAATCCTTTATTGCTGAATTTACACCAGTAAATTCATACATATCAATATTGAATATTGCTCCAGTTGATGATTTTATAACAGTAGGAGTTATTGTTACACCTCTCCTTTTAGGAAAAAGAACACCTTTAACTCCAAATATTTCACAACTTCTTATTATTGCTCCGAAATTATGAGGGTCCTCTATATTCAGAGCCATAACATAGATATCATCCTTATTTACTTTTAACTCATTTAAATCTTTAATTTTTACTGGAGATATAAAGGCAATAATATTATAAGATTCAGGGTAATTTTTAAAATAACTTGAATCTTTATATGTGAATGGTATATTGTTTTCTTTTAATAGATTTTCTAAAACTCTATTTTTATAACCATATTTAAAAATGACTTTTAATAAAGTATTATTTTTTAGTGCCTCTATAATTTCGTTTTTATTGTATATGATATTATTCTCTTCTGAAGAAAATTGTCTCTTTTTTTCCATCTCTTATTTCATAACCCAATTTATTTAATCTTTCTCTAATTTCATCTGCAATTTTATAATTTTTATCTTCTCTAAATTTTCTTCTACTATCTATAATTTTTCTAACCAATTCCAGTTCAGAAATATTTTCATCCATAGTTTCATAAAAAGAGTAATCTTTAATAATTTTAATGAGTTCTTCTTTCAAATTTTCTAACTTTCTAAAAGTTATTTTTATTCCAAGTATATTCAAAATTTCATCCACTTTTTCAAGAAGTAGTTGAAAATTTCCTCTTATTTCACCTGTATTGAATTTATTTATCAATTTAAACAATGCTCCTATTGCTCCTTGAGTATTAAAATCATCATCCATAAAATTTATAAATTCATTAAATATTAAATTAATTAAATTTTCTGAACTATTATCTATGGATACTTCTGTTTTTGATAAAGTTTGTAATATAGAATAAAATTCTCTTATCTTATAATATTGATTTTTAATATCTTCCATTTTTTCTTCAGAATAATCTATAGGTGAGTGATAATCAGAAGATAAAAGAAATAACCTTAGAACTTCTGGCTCATATAATCTCAACATCTCCTCAATTGTTAAAACATTTCCGATAGATTTTGACATTTTCTCTTTATTTATTGTAATTAATCCATTATGTAACCAATATCTCACAACAGGCTTATCTCCTTTCCAGGCCTCACCCTGTGCAATTTCATTTTCATGATGAGGAAATATCAAATCATTTCCTCCACCATGAATATCAAATCCAAATCCAAGATATTTGATTGAAATAACTGTGCATTCAATATGCCATCCAGGTCTTCCCTTTCCCCAGGGAGAATTCCAGAAAGGTTCGCCCTCTTTTGCTTTTTTCCATAAAGCAAAATCTATGGGACTTTTTTTTGTTTCATCAACTTCTATTCTTACACCTGATAACATATCTTCAATTTTTCTATTTGATAATTTTCCATAATCTTCAAACTTATTTACTTCAAAATAGACACCTGTTTCTGTCTCATAAGCAAAATTTTTATCTTGAAGTTCCTTAACCATTTTTATGATATCCTCAATATGATCTGTAACTCTTGGATATATATTTCCATCTTTATCAACATTCAAAACATTAATATAATTTTCATACATTTTAATAAATGTTTCTGCTATTTCCTTTGGTGTAAGCCCCCATTCTATACTTCTTTTGATGATTTTATCATCAATATCAGTATAATTTTGAACAAAATTTACTTTATAACCTTTATATTTCAAATATCTTTTAATAGTATCATAGACAACAAGAGGTCTTGCATGGCCAATATGTGGATAGTTATCAGGAGTTAAACCGCAAACATACATATAAACTTTATCTTTCTCTCTTGTAATTAAATCCTCTTTTTTTCTCGTTAAAGTATTGTAAACTCTTATCATTTTGAGTTTAAAACCTCCGAAACTCTTTTCTTAGTTTCTTCTTTTCCAATCAAATAGATATATGCATAAATTTCAAATCCCTCTTCTTTATGACTTATAGCAACTCTTAATGGATAATAGAGATTTTTTCCTTTAATGTTTAATTTTTTTCCTATCTCTCTAATCAAATTCAATATATCATTTTCATTCCATTGATTTAAATTTTCTATTCCTAAAATGAATTCATTTAATAACTCTTTTTGCTCCTTAAGATAAGATAATTTTTGATTATCTAAAGGCATTGGATTAAAAATATCATCTAAAATATTATTTATATCACTTAAAACAAAGATGTGTTCTTTAAGCAATCTAATAAGATCTTTCAACCATTCATCACTTACTTTATATTCTTCTTTTACATAATTTTTGATTAAATATGTAAGTTTATTTAAATCAGTCATTTCAATATATTTATGGTTCATCCATTTTAATTTCGATGCACTGAAAATAGCATTACTCTTAGACAAATTTTTAAGATCAAATTCATCTATCAACTCTTCAAGACTAAAAAATTCTTTTTCTTTTGTTGCAGGTGAAAAACCAAGTAGTGCCATATAATTTACAAGTGTTTCTGGTAAATAACCTTCAATTCTATAATCTCTTAATGAAACTGAACCATGTCTTTTGGAAAGTTTTGTATGATCTTCACCAAGAATCATTGGAAGATGAATAAAATTTGGTAGAGGAAAATTTAAAGCATTATATATTAAAATTTGTCTTGGTGTATTTCCATGAAGATGATCCTCTCCTCTAATAACATCTGTTATCTTCATAAGAGCATCATCAATAACAACAGCAAAATTATATGTTGGAATTCCATCTGATCTCAATATTACAAAATCATCAAGATTTTCTAATGGAAATATAAGGTCTCCTCTTAATCCATCCTTAACTATTATCTCTCCTTCTAAAGGAGTTTTGAATCTGACGACTGGTTTTATTCCTTTATCAAACTTTTCTTTTATTTGATCTTTTGTTAAATTTCTACACCTTCTTGAATATTTTGGCATTAAACCTTTTTTTAACGCTTCTTCTCTGTCTTTCTCAATTTCTTCTTCAGAACAAAAACAATAATATGCCTTATCTTCATTTAATAATTTATCAATGTAATGGTTATATATATCAATTCTTTCAGATTGTTTGTAAGGACCAAAAGGGCCTCCTATATCTGGTCCTTCATCCCAATCTAAACCAAGCCATTTTAAACCAGTTAAAATATCATCTTCATATTCTTTTTTTGATCTTTCCTTATCTGTATCTTCAATTCTTAAAACAAATTTTCCTTTATTTTTTCTTGCATATAAATAGTTAAATAGAGCAGTCCTAACATTTCCAATATGCATATATCCAGTTGGTGAAGGCGGAAATCTAACCCTAATCATATAGCCTCCTTTAAAAATCTTTTAATTATTATACAATAAAATTGAGGTTAAAAATGGTTGCTGATTTTTTTACTTTTTTAAGAATTTTAAGTGGACTTTATATAATCTATCTTGGAATATTTAATAGTGGCAACTTTCATATATATTTTTATGCAATTTTAATTGGCTGGACTACAGATATTCTTGATGGATATTTTGCAAGAATTTTTAAAAAAGAGGGTAAATTAGGAAAATATGACTTTCAAATAGATCTTTTCTTTGAATGGGCTTTTTTCTTCTACTTATATAGATTTGATTATGTAAATTCAACAATTTTTATTTTTTACAATATAACTTTCCTATTTTTAATTATCTTTATACCATCAAAAACCTTTTTAATGACCCTTCAGGCACCTGTAACTTTCACACCATTTATAATTGCTTTTTTAAATTATACAGATTTAAGAATTGTAATTTTATTCTGGTTGACTATAAATCTATTTCTATTCCATAAGAGATTTTTTAATGTTATTAAAGAATATATACAGGGCATACCATCTACTGAATTAAAAGAAGACAAGAAAAAAATCAAAAAATAAATTCTCTTATTTAAAAATCTATTTACTTAGTTAATTTTTCTAATATAATTTATTCTTAGGAGAGATGGCTGAGTGGCCGAAGGCACCCGCCTGGAAAGCGGGTAGGTGGGTTAAACCCCGCCTCGCGGGTTCGAATCCCGCTCTCTCCGCCACTTAATGAATAATTTATCTTAAACTTTATTTTAATATAAGATTTTAAATCCACTCGTTCTAACATTTAAAAAGCATATCTATTTTAAAGATATTAAATCTCTTTAAAAAATTTTATAGAATATTTATTTATATTATATAATTTATAAGTAAATGGGGCAGTGGCTCAGTGGGAGAGCGCATCCTTCGCAAGGATGAGGTCGCGGGTTCAAATCCCGTCTGCTCCACCAATTTTCTTCAATTCCTCAATTATTTTTCTCAAATATTTAATTTTCTTTAAATAATATATAACTCTATTCTTTTGTTCCTCATTATTTATGATATATTGATAATTATCTGGATATTGATTTTTTATATCCTCTTCACTTACTTCTATATCTTTAGATAAAACATCAAGAATAATATCATATTTAATCTCTTTTATAGAATTAATATCAAGATTTTTTTCAAGATCTTCTAAATTTTCTCCTCTTTCTTTCAGAAAATCCTCAAGAGTATATCCACTTTTAAGTAATTCTTCTTTTAAATTTTCAATTTTATGGTATGTTTCATCTCTTACATAACTTCTTGGAATATAAAAATCATTAATTTCAATTAATTTTTCCTGTATAATTTTTTCTAAATAATCATCCTGAAATCTCTCTTTTAATATTGTATCTTTAACCTTTAATCTGAATTCATCAATTGAATTTACTCCAAAATCTTTTATAAATTTATCATCAATTTCAGGATATTTTGGACTTTTTATTTCAGATATTTCTATTTCAACATTATTGTTATTTACATTAATTTCTTTTCTTTCACCTCTTGACATACCAACTATATATTCTTCAAGCAAATTTCTGTTCTCTCCAACTATAACAGCAACTTCTTTAAAATCATCCTGCTTGTCGAATCTGTATTTTAAAATAACATAATCTCCTTTTTCAATTGTACCCTCTTCTTTTGGTACGAACTCTTTCATCTCTTCTTTTATTTGATTTATCTTTTTTTCAATATCATCATCTTTAATAATTTTTATCTCATTTATAATTTCAGTTAAATCAACAGTTTTAACCTCAGGAATTTTATATGTTGTTATAAAAAATTTTAAATTTTCTTTTGAAAAATCTGAAAAATTTGATTCAATTGATGGAAAAAGTTCTTTGTTTTCTTTAAATATTTTTTCAATGCTTAAATCTCTAATCTCTTTTTTTAATTCATCAAAAATTACATCTTCACCAATTGCATTTTTTACGATATTATCAGGTGCTTTCCCTGGCCTAAAACCTGGAATTTTAACTCTATTTCTAAATTTATCCAGAACTTTATTGTAAGTTTTATTATATTCCTCTAAATCATATAAAACTTCAAACTCTAACTTATTTTTATCAACATTCTTAATAGAAATATTCAAATTATCCTCCTTTTCCTAATAAGACTTTATTATACCATTCAATAAATTTTTCAACTCTATTCCCATAAATTATAATATCCTGATTATCTTCCATTAACTTTTCTTTAAGTTGAGCTAATTTTTTATTTACTTCAACATCTACATATCTTTCTTCAACCTTTTCCCTAACCTTTTCAAAATTCTCAATTCTATCAATAATTTTAAAAATATAAAATCCATCAAGAGTATCTATTGGTTGAGAAATTTCTCCTATTTTTAAATTAAATATCTTATCATTTATCACTGCGTTATATTTAAAAATATTAAAATAATCAGTTAAACCATCATTATCCTTAACATCTGAATACTCTTTAACGATAGAAGAAAAAGAATATCCTTTTTGTAATTTGTTATAAGCCTCTTTAATTTTTGATTCTTTTAAATCTCTTTCACTATCGCCTGTCTCAGATTTAATATAAACTACTTGCGCTTTTATCAAAATGAATTCGCTCTTATTTTCATTAAAATATTTTATTAACTCTTTTTCAGATAGATTATTTCTAATTTCTTTTTCAATATCTTTTTTTATCAAGTTAACAAAATAAACTCTATATTTATCATTTCCTATATAAGTGTCATTATCTAATTCATTTTCATTTAAAGTATAGCCTTTGTCTTTTGCATATCTCATAACAAGAGAATCCTGGATTATTTCATCAGTAATCTGTTTTTTTAGTGTCATATATTTTTCTTGATATACAGGATTATATATACCTTCAACTCCAATTGATAGTAACATTCTATTGTTTATTTCCTCGTAAGTAATAATATCGTCTCCAACTTTAACTGCAATTTGAGATTCTGTGTACCACCATTTTAAAAATTCTCTATATCCAAAATAACCTATAGTTAAAATAATTAAAATAATAATTATTGTCATTAAAATTTTGTATCTTCTACTTTTTTTCTTTTTCAAAACTTTTTTCATCCTTTCTAAGTGGTGCGAAGGGCGGGACTCGAACCCGCATGGACTTTATGTCCACTGGATCCTAAGTCCAGTGCGTCTACCAATTCCGCCACCCTCGCTAAATTCAAACTGGTGGGTCGTACAGGACTCGAACCTGTAACACCCTGATTAAGAGTCAGGTGCTCTACCACTTGAGCTAACGACCCTTTTTTATAATAATTATCATCTATGGTGCGCCTAGCAGGAATCGAACCTGCAACCTGCGGATTAGGACTCCACTGCTCTATCCAATTGAGCTATAGGCGCTAAGTGGGGTGGACGACGAGACTTGAACTCGCAACCATCGGATCCACAGTCCGACGCTCTATCCAATTGAGCTACGTCCACCATGGTGCGCCCAGCAGGATTCGAACCTGCGGCCTACGGATTAGAAGTCCGTTGCTCTATCCAGCTGAGCTATGGGCGCGAAATGGTCGGGGCGAGAGGATTCGAACCTCCAACCTCATGTACCCAAAACATGCGCGCTAGCCAAATTGCGCCACGCCCCGAATTAATCACTCATAAAAGTATATTAAAAATTTAGAAAATTTCAAGATGCTTAACCATTTACAAAACCAAATAGTATGCTTTTATAAATTATTTAATAAATATAGAAAGAATAAAAGCAATTATTAATGCAGGTAAAAAATTCGCAAGTTTTATTTTTTTTATACCAAGTAAATTTAAGCCAATACCTATTATTAAAACTCCTCCAACACCTGTAATCATATTTATAGTGTGTGTTGTAAAAAAATTTTTAATTAATGAAGATAATAAAGTTATGCCACCTTGATAGAAAAGAATAGGGAGTGTGGAAAACATAACACCTATTCCAAGAGTTGAAGATAATGCTATAGAAGTTATACCATCAAGTATTGATTTTGTATATAAAATTGTTGCATCACCTGTTAAACCTTCATTTATTGAACCTATTATTGCCATTGAACCAACACAAAATATTAATGTTGCAGTTATAAATCCTTCAGTAAAAGAAGATTTTGTTTTAATTTTACTTTTGATTTTCTCTCCTATATTCTCAAGGAACTCTTCTATTTTAAGGAATTCTCCTATAATTCCACCAAATAAAATTGAAAAAACCATAATAATTATATTATCTGTTTTTAATGCAAGCATTATGCCAAGGGTTAAAGAAGATAAACCAACACCATCAAAAGCAATTTTCTTAATTTTTTCAGGAAATTTTGAACCAATTAAAATTCCAATAAAACTACCAATTACTACTGTGATTATATTGACAATTGTACCTTTCATAATTTTTAATAAACTGGAGGGGTTTTAAACACCCTCCAGTTCTTCTGTTTCCTTACTTTTTTCAACAATTTTAATCTTCTCGTAGTCACTGAAACCAGTACCAACAGGTATCATACTTCCTACAATTATTGCCTCTTTTAATCCTTCAAGTGTATCTGTTTTTCCTGCAATTGCTGCTTCAGCAAGTACTTTTGTTGTTTCCTGGAAAGATGATGCAGATAAGAAAGAGTCAGATGATAAAGCAGCCTTTGTCAATCTCAAAAGAAGAACCTTATAACTTGCTTTTTGTTTTCCTTCTGATTCAACAACTCTATTCTCTTCTTCAATTTCACTTCTATCAACTTCCTGACCTGGATAAAAATTGGTATCACCAGGATTAATTATTATTGCTTTTCTTGTAAGTTCTCTTAATATAACCTCAATATGTTTATCATTTATCGTTACACCTTGACTCTTATAAACTTTTTGTATCTCTTGAAGAAGATATTGTTCAGTTTCTCTTAAACCTTTAATCTGGAAAATTTTATGGGGATCAAGTGGACCTTCTGTTAATCTATCACCTGGCATAACAAAATCACCCTGTTCAATTCTTAAGGTCTTTCCATATGGAACTGAATAGATCGTCTCTTTACCCATCAATTTCTTGATTAATTCATCTTTTTCATAATTAGTTAAATCTCTTATCTTATCAATTTTTATTTCTTTTAGAACCTCTTTAACTTCATCATCAAAATCAATTTCATTAACAGAGGAATTTAGATCAATAGAATTAACTTCATTTAATAGTGAATATATCTTTTCATACAACTCTATTGCTTTTTCTCTATTTCTTGGAGTTATGATAATTTTTCTTGACTCTTCTTCATCTTTGATAAAAACATAACCCGAAACTTCAGAAATAACTGCTCCACCTTTTGGTTTCCTAACTTCAAAAAGTTCTTCAACTCTTGGTAAACCTGTTGTGATATCTTTTGCTGCAATACCACCAGTGTGGAAGGTTCTTAAAGTTAATTGAGTTCCCGGTTCGCCAATAGATTGAGACGCTATTATTCCAACAGTCTCTCCAAGATTAACAAGTTTACCTGTTGAAAGATCCCTTCCGTAACATTTAGCACAAACTCCATTTGGAGATTGACATGTTAAAATAGAACGAATTTTTACTTTTTTAACTCCATAATCTTTTATTTTTTGAACCGCTTTTTCATCAATCTCTTCACCTTTTTTCAAAATCAATTCTCTTTCTAAAGGAATTTTTATATTGAATTCCAAAATATTTTTTTCCTCAAGTGTTTTAATAACTTTTTCAGTTAATGGAGTATCATCTTTAACAATAAGATTATTCTCATTATCATATATATCTTTTGCAATTTTTGCCTTTTCAGGTATATTTTCACCAATTTTGAATTTCATTATCTTTTCAGGAGGCGAATATATATCTTCTGCTGCATATCTACCAAGAATTCTTTCCTCAAGGGTCTCAATAACTCTTTGACCCTCTCTAATCTCTTCAACCTCAATTCCATCAGTAAAGTTTTTAATCCAAACAGTACTAATTTCTTTTTCTTCAATTTCAGATGCCTTTTCTTTAGTAATCTCCTGATCTTTATGGACAATTACTTCTTTTGTTTCTGGATCAACAACATCTTCAGCAGCAATTTTTCCAACAATCTGTCTATAAAGTGATTTTACTACTTTATCACCAACTTTTAATGCTTTTACAGGTATCCTTTCGCAATCATCATATTTAATGAAAACTTTATGTGCAACATCTGCAAGTCTTCTTGTTAGATATCCTGCATCAGAAGTTTTTAATGCAGTATCTGCAAGACCCTTTCTTGCACCATGGGTTGAAATAAAGTATTCAAGCACAGATAATCCTTCTCTTAGATTCGATTTAATAGGAAATTCAATAATTCTACCAGATGGATCTGACATAAGACCTCTCATTCCAACCATCTGTAATATCTGCTCTGGTTTTCCTCTTGCTCCAGATTGAGCCATTAAAAGTAAGAAATTGAATGGATCATATTTATAAATTTCCTGGACTAACTCTTCTCCTGCTTTTAACCATATATCAATTGTCTTCTTATATCTTTCATTTTCAGCCATCAAACCTTTTTCATAATATTCCCTTATCTTTCTCTCTTTCTGTTCTGCAATTCTAATGATCTCATTTCTCTTTTCAGGTACAACCATATCATCGACTCCAATTGTTAAACCAGCCACTGTAATTATTTCAAAACCAATCTTCTGAACAGCATCAAGCAGTTCTGCTGTTTTTTCAAAACCATACTTTTTAAATATCTGTAAGAATAAATCATTAACACTTTTTTGATCAACAAGTTTATCAAAATATGGGAAAGAATCATCTTCAAGAATCTCCTGCATTAAATCGTTGAAAATAACTCTACCAACAGTTGTGTTTTTTATCCAATTCTTTTTCCAGTAAAAATCTATTATTGTATGATATGTAACTTTCTCATCTTCAAGAGCAGCCTTAAGATCTTCAACTGTATAAAACTTTAAACCTTCTCCTTTTTCTCCTTTTTTCTCCATTGTAAGATAATAACAACCAGCAACTACATCCTGAACAGGAAGGGTTAATGGTTTTCCATGTGCTGGAGAAATGATGTTATATTTTGAGAGAAGTAGGTACTTTGATTCTGTCTGTGCTGCAATAGATAAAGGAAGATGAACTGCCATTTGATCTCCATCAAAATCAGCATTAAATGGAGGACATACAAGTGGTGATATATGAATTGCCTCACCATCAACAAGAACAGGCTTAAATGCTTGAATGCTCATACGATGGAGAGTTGGTGCTCTATTTAAAAGAACAACATAATCTTTAACAGTATCAGCAAGAACTTTCCAAACAGGACTGTTTGCATCTTTTATTGCTTGTTCAATCATCCACTTGGCGCTTCTCAAATTTAATGCAATTCCTCTTTCTTCAAGATTGTGCATCAAGAAAGGTTTGAAAAGTTCAAGAGCAACACTTCTTGGAATTCCACATTCATCGAGTTTCAAATTTGGGCCAACAACTATTACACTTCTTCCTGAATAATCAACTCTCTTTCCAAGGAGATTCTGCCTGAATCTTCCCTGTTTACCTCTTAAAATATCAGAAAGAGAATGAAGTGGCCTATTATGAGAACCCATAATTGGATGAACCTTATGTGAATTGTCTAAAAGAGCATCCACAGCCTCTTGAAGCATTCTTTTTTCATTTTGAAGCATAATTTCAGGGGCATTGACATCTATCAATTTTTTTAATCTGTTGTTTCTATTTATAACTCTTCTATATAGATCATTTAAATCAACTGATGCAAACCTTCCACCATCAAGTGGAAGAAGTGGTCTTAAATCTGGTGGAATAACAGGAAGAACTGTTAGCACCATATTTTCAGGTTTACTTCCAGATTTTATCAAAGATTCTATATAATCAAGTCTTTTCATTGCACCAGTTTTTTTCTGTTTTGAATAAGAATTTTTTATATCCTCTCTAAGTTCATCTCTTAATTTTTCAAGATCAACAGATTTCAAAAGTTCATATATTGCTTCAGCACCTCTTTTTGCAACAAAGTTAAATCCTTTCTCTTTATATTCTCTATACTCTTCTTCACTTATTACCTGCTTTTCTTTTAAAGGAGAATTTCCAGGATTTATAACAACATAAGAAGCGTAATAAACTATTTTTTCAATATCATTTTTAGACATATCAAGAATAACTGGTATTATATTTGTAGATCTAAAGTACCAGATGTGAACAACAGGTGAGGCAAGCACAATATGACCAAATCTTTCTCTTCTTACTTTTGATGTTGTTACTTCAACCCCGCACCTCTCACATACAAGACCTCTATATCTAATTCCTTTCAATTTTCCACAATGACATTCATAATCTTTTACTGGTCCAAAAATTCTCTCACAAAATAAACCCTCCATTTCTGGTTTAAAGTTTCTATAGTTTATAGTTTCTGCTTTTTTAACTTCACCGTGTGACCAATTTAGAATATCTTCAGGAGATGCTATAGAAATTTCAATTGCATCAAACTTTTTATGAATCAAATAAATTCACCTCCTAAGATTTCTCCTCTTCTTGTTTTCTCTTTTTTATAATCTCTTCAGCAAGTCTCTGAGGAACTTCATCATATTTTGCAAATTTAGCGGTAAAATATCCTCTTCCTTGAGTTATCGAAGCAAGATCAAGTCCATATGTTAACATCTCCTGTTCTGGAACCAATGCTTTTACAATAGATATTCCTTTAAGAGAATCCATTCCTAAAATCTTACCTCTTCTTGTATTCAAGTCAGATATAATATCTCCGAGAAATTGTTCTGGTACTCTAATTTCAACTTCAAGAATAGGTTCAAGTAAAATTGGATTTGCTTCAGAAAACGCTTTTTTAAATGCCATTGAACCAGCAATTTTAAATGCAAGTTCAGAAGAATCAACTGGATGATATGAACCATCATATAAAACGACCTGAACATCGATTACTGGATAACCTGCAAGAATGCCCTCTTTCATTGTTTCTCTTATGCCTTTTTCAACTGCTGGAATATAATTTTTTGGAATTGCTCCTCCAAAAATTTTATCTACAAATTCAAATTCTTTGCCTCTTTCAAGAGGGTTAAGTTCTATGAAACAGTGACCATATTGACCATGACCGCCTGTCTGTTTTTTATATTTTCCTTCTGCCTTTGCACTACCTTTAATTGTCTCTTTATAAGCGATTTCTGGTTTTGATAAGTTTACCTCTACTCCGTATTTCCTTGAAATTCTTTCTAAATTAACCTGAAGGTGTGTTGAACCCATACCTCTAATTATTAATTGTTTTGTTATATCATTCCTCTCGACAAGAAAAGTTGGATCTTCTTCAGCCATTTTAAATAAACCACTTGTTAATCTATCCTCATCTTCTTTTCTTTTTGGTTCAACAGCATAAGCAATAACAGGATATGGAAATTCAACATATTTATAAATAACAGGAAAATTATTTTGTATTAATGTATCACCTGTGGTTGTTACATTTAACTTTATTAAAACTCCTATATCACCAGCAGTTATTTCAGAAGTTTTTTCCTGATTTTTTCCAGAAATAAAAGCAATACCTGAAATTCTTTCTTCCTGCTCCTTGTTAACATTATAAATTTTTGAATCAGAATTAATCTTTCCTGTAATAACTTTTACATAATTTATTCTACCTATGAATGGATCTATGATTGTTTTGAAAACTAAACCAGAGAATGGTTTATTTATATCAATATCAGAGACAACAACTTCTTTTGTTTTTGGATCAAGCCCTTTTCTATTTTCATTCAGTTTTGGTTCAGGAAATTCATTTATAATAAAATCAAGAATTTCATCTGTTCCAACATCAAAAACTGATGATGAAATTAAAACAGGATAAATAGATCTATTTTCTATACCTTTTAAAAGACCCCTTCTTATTTCATCTTCACTTAAAGTTCCCTCTGAAAGATATTTATTCAAAAACTCTTCGTCAACTTCTGCTATTTTTTCAATCAATTCATTTCTGTATGTTTCAAATTTCTCCTTTTCACTCTCAGGCAAATCTATATCTTTTAGTGTATCTTTTTCTAATATTTTCCCTTTTCCTGTTATTAAATTGATATATCCTTTAAAGTTTAGTCCTTCTCCAATTGGAATCATATATGGAACAGCATCCTGACCAAAAAATTGTCTTATAGAATTAAGAGTATTTGAAAAACTTGCATTTTCTCTATCCATTCTACTTATAATAAAAGCAGTTGGTAAATTTTCCTCTTTTACAAATTCCCAAACTCTCTCTGTTCCAACTTCAACTCCACCAACAGCATCAACAAGTATAATTGCACTTTCAGAGACAATAAGGGCACCTCTAACTTCTGAAATAAACTCAACATAACCAGGTGTATCAATTAAATTTATTTTATATCCCTTCCATGAAACTGGAAGGATAGAAGTAGATAAACTTATGTGTCTTTTAATCTCTTCTGGTTCAAAATCTGAAACAGTAGTTCCTTTATCAACACTTCCCTTTTTCTGAATTGCTTTTGAAACATAGAGAATTGATTCTGCTAAAGAAGTTTTTCCTGCGCCACTGTGAGAAACTAAAGAAACATTTCTAATTTTAGTTTTTTCTACCATTATTGACTCACCTCTTTCTTTTTATTTTTTCTTTTTCTTGTTGGAAGGAAAAATTTCAATTCCTTCTTTTCCTCTTTCTTTTCAAGATCAGGTATAGTTCTTATATTTATTCCAAGCCCTCTTAACTCTCTTACAAGTACCTTAAATGATTCTGGTATTCCAAGTTCTTCAATATCTTTTCCTTTAACTATACTTTCATATGCTTTTCTTCTTCCTTCTATATCATCAGATTTTACAGTTAACATCTCCTGCAAAAGATTTGCAGCACCATATGCCTCAAGAGCCCAAACCTCCATCTCTCCGAGTCTTTGACCACCAAATTGAGATTTACCACCAAGTGGTTGTTGAGTTACAAGTGAGTAGGTACCTGTAGATCTTGCATGAACTTTATCAAGAACAAGATGATTGAGTTTCATAAAATATGCATATCCAACGAGGGCAGTAGATTTAAATGGCTCTCCAGTATATCCATCATATAATACTTCTTTACTATTAATATTTATTCCTGCTTTTTGCAAAAGTTTTTCTATATCTTCTTCTTTAACTCCTGAAAAAATTGGAATTTCAAATCCTAAACCAAGTTTATATGCAGCATATCCAAGCATGGTTTCAAGTGTTTGTCCTATATTCATTCTTGAAGGAACAGATAAAGGTGATAAAACAATATCTATTGGAGTTCCATCTTTTGTATAGGGCATATCCTCTTCTGGAAGAATTGCTGCAACAACTCCCTTATTTCCATGCCTACCTGCCATTTTATCGCCAATCATAACTTTTCTCTTTTGGGCAACAAGAACCTTTACAAGTTTTTCAATACCAACAGGAAGTTCATCTCCTTTATCTCTTGAGTAAATTTTTGTCAAAATTACTGTACCAAATTCACCTGGAGGTAATCTTAAAGAGTTATCAACAACATCTCTTCCTTTTTCTCCAAACATTGCTCTCCAGATTTTTGATTCTGGAGAAGTATCAAGTTCTACCTTTGGCGCAAGTTTTCCAACTAAAATATCTCCAGGTTTTACTTCTGCACCTAATCTTACTATTCCCTCTTCAGTAAGATTCCTTAACTCTGATTCATCAACATTTGGAATGTCTCTTGTTAAAATTTCTGGCCCTGCTTTTGTTTCTCTAACAGTTGTAATATATTCTTTTATATGTACAGATGTATATGTATCATCCTTAACCAATCTCTCACTTATAAGAATTGCATCCTGATAGTTATAACCTCTCCATGGAAGATATGCTATTAAAACATTTCTACCAAGCGAAAGAATGCCATCCTTTATTGCCTGACCATCAGCAATAATATCACCTTTACTAACCTTGTCATTCTTTTTTACAATAGGTCTTGAATTTATTGATGTGTCCTGGTTTGATCTTGAAAATTTCTTAAGTTCATAAACTTTTTGCTCTTTTTTACCCTTTATTACAATCTTATCTCCAGATACTTCTTTTACAACACCATCTATTTCTGAAATTACTATACTTGGGTCATTTTTTGCAACAGCCTTTTCAACTCCAGTCGCAATGATAGGTGGCTCTGGGAAAAGGAGAGGAACTGCCTGTCTCTGCATATTACATCCCATAAGTGCTCTATTTGCATCATCATGCTCTAAGAAAGGAATTAATGAAGCAGAAACAGAGAAAACCTGTAAAGGTGAAATTTCCATAAATTGTATTTTATCTAAAGGAATTTTTTCTAAAACTTCTCCTCTATATCTTCCAGTTGCAAATCCATCATTCAATAATTTGCCTTTATCATCTTTTAAAAGTTCGCCTTTCTTATTCACGGGAGTATTTGCTTGAGCAATGAAATAATTCTCTTCTTCAAGTGCCTCAAGATAATATATCTCATCTGTTAGTTTTCCATCTTTTACTTTTCTGTATGGAGTTGTTATAAATCCATATTTATTAACTTTAGCATATATTGTTAATGAATTTATTAGTCCAATATTTTGACCTTCTGGAGTTTCAATTGGACATATTCTTCCATAATGTGATGAGTGAATATCTCTAACTTCAAGACCAGCAGTTTCTCTTGTTAAACCTCCTGGTCCCATTGATGATAGTCTTCTTTTATGTGTTATTGATGAAAGAGGGTTTGTCTGTTCCATAAATTGAGAAAGTTGTCCAGTTCCAAAAAAACTCTGAAGTGCTGCAGTGATTGGTTTTGAATTAACAATATGTTGTGCTGTAAACATCTCTTCAGAATATGTGCTTATTCTACCTCTCATAACTTTTATCATTCTCAAAAGACCATATCTCATATTTGTTTCCATTAATTCTCCAACACCTCTAAGATATCTATTTCCAAGATGATCAATGTTGTCAAGAGGAGCCTCATTATTTTTCACTTTAACTGCATGTCTTATAATAGCGACAATATCTTCAAATGTTACAATATTATCTTTTAGATCAAGACCAAATCTCTGATTTATTTTGTGTCTTCCAACATCAGAAAGGTAGTTTCTTTTTGTATCAAAAAATGTAATTTGTATTAAATTTTTTGCTGATTCAAGAAGCACTCTTTCACCAGGTCTTAATTTTCTATATATATCAAGAATTGCATCTTCTTGTGTCTTATTTGTATCCTTTTCAAGGGTTCTTTTAATTAAATTATCAACAACCTCTTTATAAATTTCTATATCATTGATTCCAACTGAAAAAAGAACATCAACTTTATCTTTTGTTATTTCTTCGTTTTCATAAAATATTACTTCACCCGTGGATGAATCATAAATATTTTCTGCAAAATTACATGGAAGATATTTATCAATATCATTTACATTTATTTTTATTCTTCTTTTTTCTTTAAACAACTCCATAATCTCTTCATCACTCATCTCTTTAAACACTCTTAATATTGTTGGGAAATAGAGTTTTCTTGAACCTTTATTTAACCTAACAACGAGTGTATTGTTTGTTTCAATCTCAAAAATGAACCATGTGCCTCTTTCAGGAATTAATCTTGCTTCAAAAAGAACTCTTCCTGAATGTGCAGATGATGGTTTTGTGAAATAGACACCTGGTGCTCTTATGAGTTGTGAGACAACAACTCTTTCTGCACCATTAAAGACAAATGAACCATATGGTGTTATATAAGGAATTTCTCCTAAAAAAACTTCCTGTTCTTTTATCTCTCCTGTTCTTTTATTTGTTATTCTTACCTTTGCTTTTAGAGTTCCTGAATATGTTAATTTTCTCTCTTTACATTCATCAACAGATAATTCAGGTGGAAAAACAACTGGATTAAAAAATTCTACTTCTGCTTTTGGAGTTACTACAGGTGATATCTCATCAAGAAGTTTAGCGATTTTTTCATTTATAAAGTTAAAAAAAGATTCTTTTTGATACTCTAATAAATCAGGAATCTCTAAATTATTAAAAATAAAATTATTGAAGTTTACAACTTCTTTTATATGCATATGATCTCCAGTTTAAAAAATGAGAACCCCGAAAAAATCAATCGGGGTTCTATTATTTAATTTCCACTGCTGCTCCAACAGTGGAAAGTTTGTTTTTAAGATCCTCTGCGTCTTCTTTACTTACACCTTTTTTAATTACTTGAGGAGTTGTTGCTACAAGGTCATTTGCTTCTTTAAGAGATATATTTAATGCTTCTCTTAAAACTTTAATAACCTGTATTTTTGCCTGACCTACACTTGATAAAATAACATCAAAAGTTGTCTTTTCTTCTTCTTGAGTTGTGGCTCCACCTTGTTGTTGTGTGCCACCTGCTACTGGAACTGCCATTGGCATACCAGAAACACCAAATTTCTCTTCAAGTGCTTTAACAAACTCAACGAGTTCAACTACACTCATCTTTTCAATTGCTTCTAAGAGTTCCTCTTTTGTCATTCTTTTTTCCTCCTTTATTCTTTCTTACTTTTTATTTCATTCAATACATTGATAAGCCTCACTATTGGGCTCTTCAATGCAAATACCATTCTAATAACTGGTGATTTAAGCGAATATGCAAGTTTACCATAAACTTCTTCAATTGATGTAATTGAAGATAGTGAAACTAAATCATCAGATGATAAGGTAGAATTTCCAAATACTCCACCTTTAATGTTAAAGTTTTTTCTGTGAGATTTCTGATAATCTGAAATTAATTTTACGATTCTAAATGGATCTTCATATCCAAAAATTACCCCTGTTGGACCTTCTAAAACATCTGTATTAAGTTTAATCCCTTTTTTCTCTAAAACTTTTTTAATTAAGGTATTTTTGAAAACCTTAAATTCACCTTTTTTACCTTTCAACTCTCTTCTTAATGGAAAAATTTCTGAAACTGGTAGTTCATTAAAATAGGTAAATATCATAATTTTAGAATCATTTACTCTTTTTTCTATTTCTGAAAGCATCAACTCTTTTTTCTCTTTGGTTATCATCATATCCTCCTAAAATTAAAAAGTCCTTCCACCGAAGGACATGAAAAAACTTTTCTCTTTCTTTTCATGCCTCGATGGGCGAAAATTCTTTAAGCTTTTTTAAAAAGCACCCATTTTCTCAGGCTTACTTGGTTAATGAATTTAAAACTTTTACAACATCTAACTTTAAAGAAGGGCCCATAGTTGTAGCAATATAAATTGATTTAATAAACTGACCCTTCACTGAAGATGGTTTTGCTTTCAAAATAGCATCAATTAAAGAAATAAAATTTTCTTTTAGTTTATCTTCACTGAAACTAACTTTACCAATAATTGAATGAATGTTTCCAAGTTTATCGGTTTTAATTTCAACTTTACCCATTTTAATCTCTTTAATAACTCTTTCAATATCCATAGTTACAGTTCCTGTTTTTGCATTTGGCATAAGACCTCTTGGACCAAGAACCTTACCAAGTTTTGAAATTACTGGCATCATGTCTGGTGTTGCAATAACAGAATCAAAATCCATCCAACCTTTTAAAATTTTTTCAACAGTTTCCTGATCTCCAATATAATCTGCTCCAGCATCTTGCGCCTCTTTTACCTTCTCACCTTTAACAAATGCCAAAACTCTTTTTGTTTTTCCAATACCATGTGGTAGAAGAACTGAACTTCTAACTGTTTGATCTGTCTTTTTTGGGTCTATGTTTAATTTTATGTGAACCTCAACACTTTCATCAAATTTAGCACTACCAAGTTCTTTAATTACTTTAAATGCCTCATCAATATCATAACTTTTACCTTTCTCAACTTTAGTTAAAAGTGCATTGTATCTTTTTCCCATTCATCTCACCTACCTTTCAACCTCAACACCCATACTTCTTGCAGTTCCTTCAACAATTTTCATTGCTGCTTCAATTGAATCTGCATTAAGATCTTTCATCTTTTTCTCAGCAATTTCTTGCAACTGTTTTTTTGTTAATCTTCCAATTTTGTTCTTATTTGGCTCACCTGAACCTTTTTCAATTTTAAGAGTTTTTTTAATCAACTCAGAAACTGGAGGTGTTTTTATTTCAAAAACAAAACTTTTATCTTTATAAACAGTTATTATCACTGGCAAAATAATGCCTTCCTGATCTTTTGTTCTCTGATTAAACTCGTTACAAAACTGCATAATGTTTATTCCTTTTTGTCCTAAAGCAGGACCAATTGGAGGAGCGGGTGTTGCTTTTCCTGCAGGTATCTGAAGTTTGACTATTGCTTCAACTTCTTTAGCCATTCTAAAAAACCTCCTTTATATCTTTTCTAAATGGACAAAATCAATTTCAACAGGTATATCTCTCCCAAAAATTGAGAGTCTTACCTTTGCCTTTTCTTTATCCTCATATATCTCTTCAACCTTTCCAATCATTTGATCAAAAGGTCCTCCCATAACTCTTACTGTATCACCTACTGAAAAAGTTAGTTGTGCTTTGGCTTCTTCAATTCCTATTCTATTCATAATAACTCTAACTTCTTCATCTGCTAAAGGTGTTGGTTTTCCACCACCTCCAACAAAGCCAAGAACACCAGGAGTGTTTCTTACAACAAACCAGGTATCATCATCCATTATCATCTCAACAAGAACATATCCAGGATAAACTTTTTCAGGAACAATCTGTCTTTTTCCATCTTTTAGTTTCACTTTCCAATCAACTGGAACTTCAACTCTAAATATTCTATCATGCATATTATTTGCGTCAATACTCTGCTCAAGATTTTTTTTAGTTTTCTCTTCCATTCCTGAATAGGTATGGATAATATACCACTTTTTTTGTTTCTTCTCTTTTTCTTCTTTAATCTCTTCTTTTTTCATAATAAATTAAATTGATGTAATTAATTTAAGAAGATAAGCAAAAACATAATCAAATAGACCTATAAGAACTGCCCAGAAAACAATAAATATTAAAATTGTTACAAAAGAATTAATTAATAATTCTCTTGATGGCCAGGTAGTTCTATTTACAAATTCCTGCTTAACTTCTTTAAAAAAGTTTGAAATTTTTTTAAAAAAACTAACTTTTTCATTCATATCAAAAATGGCAGGCCAGGAGGGACTTGAACCCCCAACAACCGGTTTTGGAGACCGGTGCTCTACCAATTGAGCTACTGGCCTACTTTACCTCCTTATGAACAGTGTGCTTTTTGCACCAGGGGCAATATTTCTTTAACTCTATTCTATTAGGATCGTTATTCTTATTTTTAGTTGTTGTATAGTTTCTTCTTTTACATTCTGTACATTCAAGTGTAATTATCATTCTCATATTTTTTCACCTACTCAATAAGTTTTGATACAACACCTGCTCCAACAGTTCTTCCACCCTCTCTTACTGCAAATCTTAAACCCTCTTCAAGGGCTACTGGGTAGATGAGTTCAACTGTTATTATGACAT
>Ga0207433_10005958_pt1 | contig 21454 bp, 25 predicted proteins | sample YelNatPaOPGAMG01_FD_187559 | JGI IMG/M metagenome (GOLD analysis project Ga0207433, IMG submission 187559) | Hot spring thermophilic microbial communities from Obsidian Pool, Yellowstone National Park, USA - OP-RAMG-01 (SPAdes) (version 3) | ecosystem: Environmental > Aquatic > Thermal springs... | reverse complement strand
GTAGTATACGGCGCGTTGAGCGCAGCATGGATCGTATACGAAAAGATGTCTGCTTCGTCATAGGCGCTTGACTTCGATCAGGACCCAGTGCCCTTCCTTCTTGGTGGCCAGCATAGGCTTGGCCCCGAAAGCCTTTCCCCATTCGTAGAACTTGACCTTCTCGTCGTACGAGATGTAAGACCTCTTCTTCACCTGCACTGCGATGGTCCGCTTCCCGTCCGTCGCGATCAAGTCCACTGGGGTGTGGGAACCTGCGCTCCTTATGATGTAACGGAAGCCTTTCGCCAACAACATCTTCTTTACGGCGTATTCTGCGTTCCTTCCAGAGACGTAGTTGCTCGTGTGTAGGTCCCCTTTGAGGCATAAGGGGGACCGGGATATAAGAACACGGGTAGTGGAAGCTGTGGGAGGTTTTTATGGTGGGAGGGGAAGAGGCACCTGAGGCCCTTGCAGGACAGCGCGAGGAGACTCATGGAGGAAAGCAGGGAGACCACCGACCGCCTCTTCGGCAGAAAAGTGGTGTTCTACAGGCCCGAATTCCACGGGCCCGGAAGCAAGTCCTTCCCCACATTTTCTGTCACGGGCCCCTCCTGCGCGCTGCAATGTGAACACTGTAAAGCGCAGGTGTTAAAGTCGATGAAGCCCACCCTAACCCCCGACGCGCTTTACGAAGGAATCATGATGGCGTTCAAGGCAGGCGCTACGGGATGCCTGGTCAGCGGAGGCTCCCGTCCCGATGGCTCGGTTCCGCTGGAAAGGTTCGTCGAAGCCATCCGGCGGGCCAAAGCGGATACGAGGATGAAGATCGTGGTTCATACGGGCCTTGTCCGCCGTGAGACGGCCTTCGGCTTGGCGAGGGCCGGGGTGGATGCTGCCCTCATAGACCTTCTGGGAGATGAACGTTCGATACAAAGTATCTATCACCTATCGGCGGGTTTGGATGACTATAGGAGGGCAGTGAGGGACTTGGTCGAAGCCGGCATCTCCCTTACCCCACACTTCATCGTGGGGCTTGGGTCAGACGGCGAAGCAGTGGAGAAGGTCCTGGACATGTTAGAGGGGTCTAGGCCCAAGGCCTTCATAGTCATAGCCTTGAGGCCGCTTCCATCCACCCCCATGTCCCTCTCTCCACCACCCTCTCCAAGGGACGTTGCCGTGGCCTTGGCCAAGGCGAGGCTAAGGTTGAGGGACGTTCCCCTGGCCCTGGGCTGCATGAGGCCTGTGGGCAAGCTCAGGGAGGAGATGGACAGGGCCGCCATAGAGGTGGGAGCTAACGCCATCGCTCATCCCACCAAGGCGGCATACGAAGCAGCGGCAGAGCTTGGATGCTCGGTGACGGAGAAGTTCAGCTGCTGCTCTCAGGTCTTCGAGGATATGGTCCTCTAGCCTGCCTGTTCCTCCCCTCCCCTGAAGATGTTCGAGATGTGAGCGGAAAGGTCAAGAAGCCCCTCCTTCGTGGCCGAAGAAACTGGCACCAGGCCCGAGACGAAGCCCCCTGCCACAAGCGACCTAACCAACTTGGAATAGAGCAGGTACTCCTCACCTCTTAGCGTGTTCGCCAGCTCCTCCTCTAGGGCGGCCGGCCTCCTCGACCAGGCTTGGACCTTGGTCGCCTCTTCTGGCGCCAAGTCCACCTTGGAGAGGACAGGTATGAAGGGCGTCCCGAACCTGAGCCGGACGGATGACGAAAGTAGGCAGAGGGAGATGAAGTTGGAGGGGTCGTTGGCCAGCCAGGCGTCGTAAAGGAAGACGACGACGCTGCACTGCGCCCCGGACTGCCTGACGATGAAGGGCCCGCTCGGCCTATAGGCGAAGAGCTCCATCTGTCCCGGCGTGTCGAACAGTACGTAGTCGGCCCTACATTCCTCGATCTCGGACTGGATCTCTTGGAACCTAGACGCCATCATGTCAGCCGCCAGAACTAAGGCCCCGTTGGGACCCAGCTGGTAGCTCTCCATCAGCCGGCGTAGGTCAATGTGGGTCCTGACGTCCACGTCCGGGTCGTAAGGTAGAGACTCAGCCCCTGGGTCGAGGTTCACCGTCGCTACGTGCCATTCCTTCTCCATGAGGTAGTCCTTTAAGACGTGCGTGAGGAGGCTCTTTCCCGAGCCCGCCGTGCCCACGATGAAGACGTTGTACGTGGTCCTATCCCCTTCCGCAAGTTGCTGATGGCCCATCGTCTAATTAACGTGGCGGGGGCGAATGGCCTGGCGCTCTATTTATAGAGAGGGGCACGTTTTGATACATGAATGAGCGCTGGCTTCTCCGTGATAATCGTTAGCGTCGGGAACGAATTGCTCAACGGCAGGACGGCTAACACGAACGCCCAATGGTTGGGGCAGGAGGTCTATTCCTTGGGTGGGACTGTCAGAAGGGTGCTCATGGTCCCGGACGAGCTTCCGGCCATCGAGGAAGCGGTGAAAGAATGTCTAGCAAGAGGACCGGACTGGCTCGTGACTACTGGGGGGCTCGGACCCACGTACGACGACGTCACGCTTGAAGGCGTGTCGCTCGCCTTAGGTGTCCTCCTCGAGGAGAACCTCGAGGCAAAGGAGATGGTGTTAAGGAGCCTGAGCAAACTGAACATGGGGGCGGACCCCAGGAGCCTGTTCACGCCGGAGAGGGCCAAGATGGCCAGGCTTCCGAGTGGCTCGATCCCGTTGAGCAACCCCGTTGGAACTGCCCCCGGTGCTCTTGTCAAGGTGGGAGGAACATGGATGGCCTGTCTGCCCGGAGTTCCCGCCGAGATGAAAGCGATGTTCTTGGAACATATTGGGCCTCGCATGGCGCGGGGGAAGCTACGCACTCTGACTGTGGAGGTGGAAGTCGTCGGCGTGCCCGAGGCGGTCCTGGCTCCTTTCGTCCTCAAGCTGGCTCGGACGCATCCTTCCATATACGTGAAGTCTCATCCCAGGGGGAGCGAGGAGGAGAGCAAGCTTGTGGTTCAGCTTACTGGAAGGGGAGAAAAGGGGGTCGCCGACGCCCTCTCGGCGAAGGCGGAATTGACGTCGTACCTGGAATCTAGGGGAGCGAGCTTCATGTCAAGGGAGCTCGAGTCCCAATAGTGGGGGGCGGCGAGGCTAGGCCTCTTGGGCTCACTTTTTCCCGCTCAACCACCAAGCTAGGTAGTCGTTCTCAATGCGGCGACGCTTCTTCCTGTCGTCCTCCTCTCTGTCTCTTATCTTGGCCTTGATATCATCGAGCTGCTCTCTGGTGACGTAAAGGCCGCATCGTTTACACTGAAAATGTTTTGTAGACAGCTCGTAGACCATCGGTCCGCCGCATTCAGGACAGGCCGTCTGTGACATCTCTACGACGAATCCTCTGGGGTGGCATCAGGAGCCCTCTCCTTAAACCTTTCCACCGTGCAGTGCGGTACCGTCAAGATACACTTACCTGAGCTGATGGTCTGATAGAGACCAGCGAAAGGATCCAAGCCACCGTATGTCGCAAGGGGATCGGGGGACGCGGATGACGTTCGCGATGAGAGCCCACCATAAGCCCGTACAGTCGACGTCCCGTGAGGGCGTGCACGAACGAACCTGTGGGCATGGAGGACAGGGGGGAGCGATATCCAAGGTCAGCGGAGAGGTATGGGCTGTGGTGGCTCGACATAACGTTCTGGATGAAGAACGTGGACCCTTTCGTATGGCTATTCATGCTGTGGTACAACCGTCCGAGGAGGCCCCGGACTTCGGGCGCTTTCCAGTCGGGGCGGGCTCCAAGGTTGAATAGGTTAAAAACGGGCAAGCACGGATAGCCACATGAGGGAAAGATGGACGAGGTCTACCTAGTTGCAGGCCCGGCATCGAAGGAGCTGGCCGAGAAGACGGCGAAGCTGTTGAGGGGGAAGACGCTGGAAGTGCAACACAAGCTCTTTCCCGACGGTGAGAACTACTTCAGAGTCACAGGAGGCGAGATGTCAAGGCATGTAATAGTGATACAGTCCACCTATCCTCCCCAGGACGTTCACCTAATGCAGTTGATGCTCCTCTCGAGCAAGCTGGCGGAGGATGGGGCTAAGGTAATAGCTGTGGTGCCCTACTTAGCTTACGCCCGCCAGCACAGGTCCTTCCTTCAAGGAGAGGTAGTATCGTTGAAGGCGGTGGCTGGCCTGATGGCCGCAGCCGGGATAAGAAGGATGGTCACGGTGGACATACACAATGTGGAGGGCCTCGGCTTCTTCAGCATGCCAGCCCATAGCATATCGGCGATACCGCTGCTGGCGGAATACGTCTCGAAGTCCCTCCTGAGTAAGCCCCTCGTGGTGGGCCCTGACAGGGGGTCAAGCGTCAGGGCGGAAGCGATGGCTACCAGAATGGACGCGGACTACATCGTGATGGAAAAGAGCAGGGACAGGACCACGGGAGAAACTACGGTGGCGATGCCGGCGGGAGCGGGAGTTTCAGGGAGGGACGTGGTCGTAGTGGACGACCTGATATCGACCGGCGGGACTATTGCGAAGACCGCCAAGCTCCTTCGAGTGAACGGGGCTAAGAAGGTGATAGTCGCCTGCACTCACGCCCTTCTGGCGGAAGGGGCCATGGAAAGGATGAAAGAGGCCGGTGTGGAGGACCTCGTGGCTACGGACACCATTCCTGGAAAGCATAGCAAAGTCACGGTCGCGCCGCTTCTCGCAGAATTCATAAGACAGCTGTGACCTCGGCTTTTCCGCCGTTCGAAAGGTCTTTCGGCAGGTTCCAGGTATGAAGGACCTTGATGATATATGCGATAGCCAGCGGAGGGAGGTTGGACGTGGCCAGAGGAGAACTGCAAGCGTTGATGCTGTCGGTCGGGCAAAGGGTGGAGCCGGTGGAGAGGGAGGGGGTAATCTTCTGTGATGCCCGCTTCGTGCCCGAGGGGTTGGGGGGTAGGGCGGCTTTCATAAAGGAGCTTGGGGTGCTCATTGCAGAAGTTTCGGCCTGCCGGCTTGGGGACGTCGAGCTCGATGGCGCCGCGCGCCTTCTTGAAGGGAAGTCGTTCAAAGTGGACTCGGAGGGTTTCCATGGGAACACCAAGGGTGAAGTGGATGCCTGCTTGGGTGAGAGGATCGTACGTTCCATCCCGGGTGCGGAGGTGGACGTCAAGGAACCACAGCTCGTGGTCAGAGCGTTGAACACGGGAGGTCGAGTCCTTCTGGGCGTAATGGAGCCAACGGTGAAGCGCAAGTGGTGGGAGAGGAGGCCTCGTTCAAGGGCATTCTTCCATCCTTCGGCCCTTCACCCGAAGATGGCTAGGCTCATGGTAAACCTTTCAGCCTTGGCACCCTCTGAGGTTCTTCTTGATCCCTTCGCTGGCACCTGTAGCGTTGTCATGGAGGCCTGCCTCGTCGGGGGGTTCGGCATCGCCATCGACCTGGACCCGAGGATGGCGACAGGTGGGAAGAGAAACCTAGAGGAGCTGGGCATGTCCTCGAAGAGCGAAGTCCTCCATGGGGACGTAAGGCATTTGCCCATCAGAGAAGTCGATGCCATCGCCACGGACATCCCTTACGGAAGGGTCAGCAGCTCGTGGGGGGCCTCCACATGGGACCTGCTGAGGGGCCTCTTGGACTCCGCCGTCGGGTGTCTGGGAAGGGGCCACAGGCTCGTGGTGATGCATCCGCGCGAAGTTTCACCGAAGGATGCAAAAGGATTTGAGCGGGTGGGCGAATATGAGTTCCGAGCGCACCGGAGCCTCACGAGGGTGATCACGGTGCTGGAGCGAGAAACATAAGATGTTCAAGGTGACGGTCCTAGGCACGGCGGCCGCGACACCAACTAGGGAGCGGGGGCTCCCCGCCTTGGCCTTGCAGAGGGAGGGAAAGCTCCTCCTCTTCGACTGTGGGGAAGGTACCCAAAGGCAGATGATGTTGGCGAGGCCTCCCCTATCCAACCCCGATTACATCTTCGTATCACACATGCATGGAGACCACGTCCTGGGGATACCCGGCCTGCTTCAGAGCCTAGCGCTCCAAGACAGACGAAAAGCCCTGAACATCTTCGGGCCGAAAGGTCTCAAGGAATTCGTGGAGTGTAACTTGGAGGCGTTGAAGGTCAACCTCCCCTACAAGTTGATCTTGAGGAAGACGAAGGTGGGCACCATCCTTGAGGAAGAAGCATTCGTCGTCCGAGCCGAGAAGACGGAGCATGCCGATGAAAGCTATGCGTACAGGCTGGATGAGAGGAGCAGGCCCGGGAGGTTCCATCCCGAGAAGGCCCTGAGCCTGGGCGTGCCTCGAGGCCCTCTCTGGAAGAAGCTCCAGGACGGCAGGGCGGTCAAGGTGAATGGAGAGCTCGTCAGGCCGAGCCAGGTCCTAGGGCCTAGGAGAAGGGGAAGGAGCCTAGGGTACTCCGGCGACGCCAGGCCCACGGAAAGGCTGGCCAGATTCTTCAGGGGGGTGGACCTCTTGGTCTTCGACGGCACCTACAGCTCAGAATATGCCGACAAGGCCATGCAGTATTCTCATTCGACGGTCGAGGAGGGCGCCAAGCTGGCGGCCAAGGCCCGGGTCGGACGGCTTATCCTGACACACATAAGCGCCCGGATGAACGATGAGGCCGCCCTTCTAGAGCAGGCTAAGAGCGCGTTCAGGAATGCAGAAATAGCTCACGACTTCCTTTCAGTGGAGCTGCCTCTGCCGTAACTTCCGCTCAGGTGGACTCACCTGAGGGGCCAGCCATTCGATGAGCTCCTCGATAGCGGCCGTCTCAAGCTTCACCCTCAAGGGTCCAAGCGGGCTCTCGGCCTCCTCCTCACATAGGACGACGGAGCCCCTGGTTGCAGCCTGCTTGTTGAGAAGGAAGGAAGCTGTGGAGCCTCGGACGGATCGCCTGAGGAGCCTCCTGAGCGCGCTCACAGTCCTCTTCGTCCTTACGTCCTCGTAGACCTTCTCCAAGCATGACGGACCGTCGTAGACGACCTGCATAGATCCCTTTGACGATCCCACCCGGCCGGAATCGCCGAAGATCGAAGCTATGGCCCTAAAGACCTTCTTGGGGTCCTCCGAAGGGTGGACGGTGGCCTCCACCGTCACCCTCAGCCCGTAAGGGAAGCGCATCCTCATTGCACGGCCAACCAACCCCTTACGACCTCCCTCACCCGCAACGCGAGATCCTCTATGCTTATCTCCTCGTTCTCAATCATCCGATCTGACATCGCTATCACCCTTCCGAGGCCCAGGTCAAGCTCCCTTTCATCCCTCGCTCGGAATTCGGGGTAGCTCATGGGGTCGTCCTTCCTGCCTCGAGCGGTGAGGAGCTTGAAACGCCTCATGGGAGAGGCGTGAATGCCCAGTATCCAGACCTTGCCCAGGGTCTTGAAGTATTCGACTTCGTCCATCGAACGGGCGCCATCTATAACGACCTTTGTCAGGCGAAGCCTCCTGATCTCATCGCCACACAGCCTCGCGACGGCCGCGGGCCCCTCCTCCTCTCTCAGCAGGAGCATTGTCCGCCTCTGGCCCTCTCCGTCAAGCCCCATCCCCCGCCTTGCGGCTTCCTTCCTGACGACGTCTCCCATGCTGACGCTCGTGAACCCCTCCTTTACAAGGGCCGCTGTCGCAGTCGTCTTGCCGGCTCCTGGCATCCCCGTGACGCAGACGATACGCACTCCCTCGGACAAGGTCGGGCGTCCCCTCCCAATGGGTTGAAGCAACTAGCCTTTAAGCGTGGCATGGAACGTTCGTTGGTCCTCCTCCAAATATACATAATTACCTCCAGACGGTATAGTTCATGTCGCGGGGATGAGAAGTTTCGTAGCACTTGAGCTGAAGGACGAGGAAGTAAGGTCGAGGCTCATTGGGCTTCAGGGGAAGCTGATGGAAACGCAGGCAGACCTGAAGCCCGTGGAGCCCCAGAACATGCATATAACGTTGAAGTTCCTCGGGGAGGTCCCCGAGGAGGCCGTGGCGGGGATAGTGGAGGCGCTCAAGGCGATCGAGCTGCCGAAGTTTGAGCTTCGGTTTAAAGGCATTGGCGCATTTCCGTCGCTCAACAGGATCAACGTGGTCTGGGTCGGAGTGGCGGATGGATCAGAGAAGGTGATGGAGCTGCAATCTGAGGTGGAGAGGAGGCTGGCCTCGTATGGCCCTCCAGAGAGGTTCCACGCACATATGACGCTGTTCAGGGTGAAGGGTGGACGGAACGTAGGCGAACTCTCCAGAGCCATCAAGGGAATGGCCGACGTTGAAGTGGGAAGGGTCATTTTCTCCGAGTTTCAGTTCAAGAAGAGCACCTTGACGCCGTCTGGGCCTGTATACGAAGATATAGCCACCTTTCCGCTGAGGTGACGGCGTTGTCCTTGGAAGCCATATTGAAGAGGGTCGCAGGGGAGGTCACGCCCTCCGCCTCAAGACGGCGGGCGGTTTCGAGCGTTCTGGAGAGGGTGATAGCCGGCTTCGAGAGGGCGACGGCGACCGTTAAGGTGAAGCCCTCCATCAGGGTGGGCGGGTCCTTCGCCCACGATACTTGGCTTCCCACGGATACAGACGTGGACGTATTCATGTTGTACCCTAAGGAAGTCGAGAGGGAGGAATTCGAGAGGTCAGGGCTCGAACTGGCGGAACGGGCCCTGGCAGACCATTCTCCCGTCAGGAGATACGCGGAACATCCATACATAGAGGCCAGGCTGGACCAAGTGATCGTCAACGCCGTCCCCTGCTACGACGTCCCCAGAGGAGGATGGTTGAGCGCGGCGGATAGGTCCCCCCACCATACTTCCTACATGCAGGCGAAGCTGACGGAAGGGCACAAGGCCCAAGTCAGGATCCTCAAGCAGTTCATGAGGGCCCAGGGGCTGTACGGCGCGGAGATAAAGGTGAGGGGGTTCAGTGGGTACGCCTGCGAAGTTCTGACGCTTAAGTACGGCACATTCCTGAGCTTCGTGACCGAAGCGGCGAGATGGTCGAGGGGACAAGTAGTGAGCCTCGAGGGTGGGGAGGAGAGGGCTAGTCTCCTTTTCAGAGACGCCCCCCTGATCATCTTGGACCCCGTGGACACAACAAGGAACTTGGCCTCAGCAGTTTCTCCTGAGAAGCTTGGAGAGCTCATATTCCTTTCGAGGTCTTTCTTGGCGTCTCCCTCCTATTCTTTCTTCAGGGAGAGGAAGTTGAAGCCCCTAGATTCGCCCCCCAGACATATTGTGGACAACACTTTGCTTCTCAGGTTCGACTACCGGGATAAGAGCGAGGACATATTGTGGGGGGAGCTCTGGAAGACGGCCGAGGGGTTGGCCAAACACCTGGAGAAAGACGGGCTCCACGTGCTCAGGTACACCATCTCCGCCAGGGAAGGAAGGGCGGCCGTGGCCTTCCTCATATCGTCCCTGGACCTGCCGGAGGTCTTGTACAGGAGGGGCCCCGATATCTTCATGGCCGAAGCGGTCTCCAACTTCATGGCTTCCGCCGCCCGCTGCTCCGATTCATGGTGGATGGGGGACGACCTGAGGGTCCGCACGGTAGCTAGGGCCGACGCCCACACGGCTGTGGACCTTATCACCAAATACATGAAGAACCCCGTTGGAACGGTTGGGTTCGCCAGGGGGCTAGCGGACGACGCGATTTCCACCTATGACGTCCTAGCTGGACCCAGGGCCTACTCCAGCAGGAGGGCTACGGACCGGGAGGCGCTCGGGCAGCTTGCCGGATACAGGTTCGGTTGAAGTGTCGTTGGAAAGACTGCTGGAGCATCCGTTCAGGAGGGTCATCGCTTACCCTCATCCCACACCGGAGCTCGTGAAGGAAAGGGTCGAAGAGCTTTCCAAGCTGGGTGTGACGGCCTTGATCCCGGGCGGCGCCACTCAAATAGACGGCGTGAACGTGTTGGGAAAGGGCCAGGTTGGTGTGGTAACCAGATGTTCGTGGAGGGGCAAGCCTGCAGCGTTGAAGATCAGGAGGACGGATGCGGACAGGGAAAGCTTGGAGGACGAAGCCAAGGTCATGACCGTGGCGAACTCCAAGAAAGTGGGGCCCATCCTTTTCGCCTACAGCTCCAATTTCATAGTGATGGAGGAGGTCAGGGGGAAGAAGCTCGTGGACTGGCTTCAGGAATGCTCCTCCATCCCTGACCTGGAGTTCAGGAGGACGCTCAGGAGCGTCTGCGAGCAGGGGCGGCTCCTAGACGAGGCGGGGATAGACCATCGTGAGCTCTCCGACCCTAGGAGGCACGTAGTGCTGAAGGAAGGTTCCGAAGCCTGCGTCTTGGATTTCGAGACTGCAGGAGTGACCCTAAGGAAGAGGAACGTGACAAGGCTGGTCCAGTACATTACGATGGCGAGGCCCTTCGGTAGGGTCGTCCTGAGCAGGTTGGGAGCCGACGAGTTCGAGGTCCTGAGGGCCCTCAGGGCCTACAAGGAAGACCCGAGCAAGGAGTCCTTCCTTGCGCTGATCGAAGCCATGAAGCTGTCGTAGACACGTTTGGGACAGCCGCGGACCCCGCTAACACATAAATAAGCAGGTATGCGCAGCACCTCGCCGTAAGAGAGGGGCCGTCGTCCAGCTTGGTCTAGGATACCAGCCTGATCCCGCGGCGAATGCAACGGGAGGCTAAGGGCGCTGGAGATCGCCGGTTCAAATCCGGCCGGCCCCATCCCATTTCTACCCCTTTATGGAGGCGCGTCCGTCACCTACCGGTGTCGAACCTTAGGAGCGAGATTAGACATTTCATGTTGTAGGTGTACTTCGCCACGGGCAGAAGACGTCGTGGGGGATACGAAGCAAGCCCCCTCCCGCTTAGCCGGCGCGACGATATTCAAGGGGTGCCATCGGTCCTGCCCGCTCGGCTGGATCGGTACATGCGAAGAGGATTTATCCCACTACCTTTCCAACCCAGTTCATGAGAGAGTTACGAATAGTGTACTGCCAACCATGTGGGCATATGCGAAGGGCGCTACAGCTCGGGGAGGAACTTCTGTCGAAGTACGGCTATGAACTCAACAAAGACTTCAGGCTAGCGCTGGAACCGAGGGACGGTGGGGTCTTCGACGTCTACGCTGACGGGCAGCTCATCTTCTCCAGGGGGAAGGAAGGACGTTTCCCTGAAGCGAAAGAGTTGATGAAAGCCTTCGAAGAGACGGGCAGACGTCTTGCATGACCTTCGTCAGGGCTCAGCGTTTCCTCTTTAGGGAAGCTTCCAGCCGTTCCAACCTCTCCTTGAGCAGCCTATTCTCTTCCTTGAGCCTGTCCAGATCCTCGGAAATGCGCTTGAGCTCTTGGTCGAACGGCCGACCTTCACGAAGCTTGATCACCGCCTCTCTGAAGATGCGCTTAACCCGGCCATCCAGTTCCTTATGCGCCGCCCTTTCGATCGAGGCCACGCGGTCTGCAGCCTTAAGCTCAACAAGCGCGTTGGCCGCCGCGATCCTCACCCTGAACCAGTAGTCCACCAAGAGCTCCTCCAGTCTGGCCAAGACCTCCTTGTCGTCTTTCCCAAGCTTGCCCAAGGCCGCGGTGGCAGATTCCCTCACCTTGTAGTGCTGGCCCAGCTTCGTCCTCTCCATCACGAGTGGGAGAGCCCTACGGTCTCCCAGAGACGCCAGCCCCTCTAAGGCGCCGGTCCTGATGACCTCCTGGAAGGAACCCCGGTCGAGTGCTTTCTGGAGAACTTCGAATGCCTTTGGGCTCTTCGTCTTCCCCAGGCTCTTGAGACATTCCGCTTCAACGAAGTAGCTAGGGTCTCCCTTCTCGAGGAGACGGATGAGCGCTTCAGCGGCCTCCTCCCTCCTGAACTGGCCGAGTGCGGCGACCGCGGCCCTTCTGGCCTTCGGATGCTGTACGGTCATGCATTCCGTCAGGGCCCTCATCGCGGCGTCGTTCCCCACCTCCCCCAGGGCCTTTGCGGCTTCGGCCTGCACGCCCCAGAAGGGATCACTGAGGACCGTCCTCTTGAGCGCTTCAACCGCCTCCATCGAGCCATCCTTGGCCAGGGCCTTGGCCGCCTGGATCCTGCCAGGTACGGCGTCCTTGGAAAGCTGCTGCAACATCATCTCCCGGGGCCTGACGAATTCCATGGTCTTCAGAAGTTCATGTTCTGGGTCTAGCGAGACGAAGATGGGCCTCCTCTTCAGGGGGACGACGAAGGTCTGGTCCTTGGACGTCACGTCGTAGTACAAGGTCTCCGCCTCGTCGCTGTATTGGACCTTCACCTTGAGCCTGAAGCTGAACGCCTCTTCTTGCTGCTTCTGCACAAGTCGAAGGGACGCTTGGCCATCGGCCTTCGTCTCGTAGGTCGCCGAAATTTCCGGATGGCCTGGCCTCTCCAGCCACTGGGCGAAGAAGGCGTCCAAATTGATGCCGGACGAGGCCTCGAACGCCTTCCTCAGGTCGGAGGTCTCAACCACGCCGAAAGCATTCTCCTTGACGTAGTGCCTTATCCCCCTCCAGAACGCCTCCTCACCTAAGAGGCTCCTGAGCATGTGTAGCACCACTGAAGCCTTCTCGTACAGGTGCTTGTCGAACATCTCCGTGGGGGTCTCGAAGACGTTCGTCACTATGGGCCTAGCGTACCTTTCCAGCTCCTCCAGGTAGGCTTCTTGGTTCCTGATGATCTCGTAAATGTATTCGTCCCTCCCCTTGCTGTGTTCGGTGTAGAGTGCTTCGAAGAATGTCGCAAACCCTTCGTTAAGCCAGGCGTCCTTCCAATACCTACATGTAACGAGGTCCCCGAACCACATATGGGCTAGCTCGTGGGCGACGAGGGGCACGCTGGAAAAGTCAAGGTGCGCCCTCTCATCATGCAGGGTCAAGTCCGTCAGGGTCGTCGCTGATGTGTTCTCCATCCCGCCGAAGATGAACTCGTTGACGGTCACCTGGGCGTACTTGTCCCAAGGGTAGGGCATCCCAGTCCTCTCTGAGTAGAACCTAATCATCTCAGGGGTTTCAGAGAAGGACCTCCTCGCGTCCTCCTCTCTTCCCTTGGGGACGTAGTACAGGACAGGGACGCCGTCCACCTCCTCCTTGAGCTCGACGAAGTCTCCCGCTACCAAGCTGATGAGATAGACGGAGTGGGGCTTATCCTGAGAGTAATGGTACGTCTTGGTGCCCTGCGAGACGTCCTCCTTGACCGACACGAGCTTCCCGTTGGAGATCGCAACGAACGAAGATGGCACTACGGCGACCACCTCGCTCGTCGTCTTCTGGGCGGGCGTATCTATGCACGGAAACCAGTAATGGCTGTCCTCGTCTTCACCCTGAGTCCAAAGCTGGACAGGCCTGTCCGGGTAATCCTTGTCCGGCCCTCTGAAGTAAAGGCCCTTGACTGGCCTCCCTTCGTACTCCACCTCCAGTTCTAGCTCCGTACCCCTGGCCACGGTGCCTGGGAGCTGCACATCCAGCTTGCCGTCCAGGTTGTTGAAGAGCAGCAGGCCCTTATCCTTCAAGCTGACGGACCTGACCTTCAGGTTGGACGCGTCTAGCTTGATGCTCTCTTGGTCGTCCGCCACGGCCCTGAGCCTAAGGACGGCCCTCCCTCTGATCGACCTCTCGCCGAAGTCTGGTGTCACTTCTATCTTTATGTGGACCAAGTCGAATGGACGATCCGGCGCGAAATGAGGCCTAGCGTACGGGGTGACGAACGGCTTCAAAGAAGAATTGGCGCAACCTTCCTTGTTCAACGAGTCCAATCTCATCTCACGCTTCGCTTAGGCGGCATGAGATTGCCTTCGTCGCTTATTTAAGTCCAACGCGAGGAGACGGCCTTCTCAGTGATCCCTGACGTATTTCTCGTACTCCTCCCAGACGACCTCCTCGACCTTCTGAAAGTAGAGCCTGGTGGCGAACGGCATGGCCGCGAGGTTCTTCTCGATGGCCTGCACAACGAACGGAACGGCCCTCTTTGAAGCCTTGAGGTTATACCTGACGGGCAAGAGGGGGTCCTGCACGACTTCTATGGTGTCCTTCAGGTGGGAGGGGGCAAGCTCACGGGCGTCAGCCTCCACCTTCATGTACCATCCCTTGATTATGTCTGGGTCCAGGCCCGACCTGAGGTCCTCTATCATCTTGGAGTATTTCTCGATCGTCTTCATGGAAAGGAGGTCGTCCTCTGGGCTTGGCCTATCGCTCATGGGTCTGGCGGGCGGCCTGAACGCTCCCTTCGGGTAAATATCCTGCTGGCCAACAATGCTGACCTGCTGATGAAAAGATGTTGGCTACAGGACGCACCTGTATTTCAGCCCCAGCTCATCTGCACGACGGAAGGCCTCCTCCATCTCAGCCTTCGAGATCCTCCGCCTTAAGGGGAGGTACCTTTCGTTCCTCAGTACCAGGTACTCAGGACGATACTGGCCCATGATGTTGACGAGGACGTTCGGAAGGTTGGCGCCTATCCACTCCAATATGGGTTCTCCGCAACAGGCCCAGTGACCTGGGAGCAAGAGGACTCGCACTATCATGTCGCCGTACGACCTTGCGACCAAATGGTTGCGGGAGACGACGGAAAAGTAGTTTCTAGGGCTTGAGAGGCGCTGGGCGCAGGCGTCGTTGCCATACTTGAAGTCTGGAAGCCAGATGTCCACGATGTCCCTCAGCAGCTCCATGCCCTCTTCGCTCATGTACATATTGCTGTTCCAAAGGAACGGGACGTCCTCCTCCAGCAGAAGAAGTGAGGAAAGGATGACCGGGAGGCTGGGCGTTGGCTCCCCACCTACAAAGTTGAAGTTCAGGCACCTTTCACGCGAAAGGGCCTTCAGGATGCCGGCCAGCCGTTCTGGGGAGACTTCCACCCCGTTGAGGGGGTCCTGGGAGATGTCGTAGTTCTGACAGAAGACACACCTGAAGTTGCAACCTGTAAAGAAGACGGTCCCTGAGCCACAGGATCCCACAAGGGGTGGCTCCTCCCCGAAGTGAAGGAAGAAGGACGAAACCCTGAAGGAATCGGGGAGGCGGCAGAACCCTGCCTTCTGCCTCCTATCCACCCCACATCGCCACTCGCAGAGGGTGCACCTTTCCAAGATCTTCCAAGCGATGGCCGCCTTGAGCGAAAGGTAACTACGGTCGAGTCGTTGTGGTTGGGGCCAGCCGCCTTTCCTTTCCGATTCCAAGACGTACGACCAGAAGGCAGGCGCGGTGGCCCTGTGGACCTCCAGCAGGGCCTCCAGTGGTTCCTCCGGACCGAAGCGGACTGGGAAGGAGCACGCTAGGCGATATCTGGGAAGATGGCTTCCTCTGAGGACCCCGTAGTAGTGAGGAAGGGCCTCCCTCGCCTCTTCGTCAAAGAAGCTCTCACCCAGCTCCGAGGTACTCCTCATGTCCCCCTAAGTCCGTTGCCTCCTGCCATCGATATAGCCTATTCCGGGGCAAGGCTTTAGAACTTCACGGTTAGAGGATGAGATATGGAGAGCAAGATAGGCATAATCATCCCGCAGGGATGGAGGTTGGACCTTCCTGCCACGGTGAGCCCCCGTGACCAGTTCCTCCTTATCGTGAAGACGGCTCACGCGCTGGAAGAGCTGGGGTTCACGTCTGGATGGCTATACGACCATTTCCACACCTACCCGCTCGTAAAGGAGGAGAGCGTGTTTGAGGCTTGGACTACACTTACCGCCCTCGCCATGGCCACGGAGAGGCTGAGGCTAGGGACGATAGTCACGTGTAACTCCTACAGAAACCCTGCCCTCCTGGCAAAGATGGCAAGCGTATTCGACGTCTTATCCAACGGAAGGCTCGAGTTCGGCATCGGGGCCGGGTGGTACCAACAAGAGTACGAGGGATATGGGTACAGGTTCGACCCCAATCCAGACAGGATAAGGATGCTCGGAGAAGCGGTACAGATAGTAAAGGAGCTCTGGACTAGCGGAAGGTGTGAATTTGAAGGCAAGTACTACAGCTTGAAGGGAGCCCTGAACTTCCCCCTTCCTGTCCAGAAGCCTCATCCACCCGTGCTCATAGGTGGCGGCGGGGAGAAGTTGACACTTAGGGTCGTGGCGAAGTACGCTGACATGTTCAACACAGGAGGTGACCTCGAAACATACAGGCGCAAGCTGCAGGTGCTGGCGAACCACTGTGACAAGGTGGGAAGGAACTACGAAGACATAAGGAAGACGTACATGGCTACTGTGTCCCTGGGCAGGGAACAGGGCGAAGCGGAGCGGAAGATAGGTGAATTAGCTTCATATTTCGGAGGGCTGGAGGAGTTCAAGAAGAAACATGCCGTGGGGACCCCCGATGAAGTGGCTAGGAAGCTGGGCGAGTTCAAGGACTTGGGGGTGAGCTACTTCATACTCTACTTCAGGGACGCGCATCAACGGAGGAGCCTAGAGCTCTTCCGCGACGAAGTCATGCAGAGGCTTTAGCCCACCGTGGCGAAGCTCTCCTCGCCGGCGTTCACAGGTCCAACAGGAATCGGACGACGCAGCGTGAAGCGGAGTCTTCGATCTTCATCTCGTGATATGTAACGGCCTTGACGTCCCTCTTGAAACGGTGGCGCAGCGGGTCTATATGCTCACCTTTCAGCGTTGCCTTCAGCAAGTATCCGGCGGAGGTTTCGTAGACCCTCACCTCGAAGGACCTGAAGACCTTCCTTTCTATCTCCTTCTTTAGCAGAACCGCTTCGATCCAGTTGTAGAGAAGGTTGGCCTTGTCGAAGCCGCGCACCTCGACCTCCTCGACGACCCTGTGTGAAGATATGGTGCGCAGGTCGAGCATGACGCTCGTGGTCGCCATGGCGGCGTTCGCGAAGGCCTCGCCGAGGTCCCGGCCATAGGACTCCAAGAGCGCGTCGGACATATAGTTCAATAGCTTGTACCTGACGGTCCTCGGCATTTCCCTCCCCCGCCCGTCAGGTTCGATGGCGCAGCCAAGTATTAAGAGCTTCGAGTAGCTGGAAACCCTTTAAAGAGAACCACGCGTTAACACTGCCCTGCGCCCTTATCGCCGGGAGCGAGTTCTGCCGGGATCCGCTCGGACCGAATGCGGAGTGGACGAACGCGCGGGCCTTGAGGCCAGGTGGAAGGCAGGATAGCCCGTGGCCCTCATGGGGCCTCGAGGGTTCGAATCCCTCTCCCGGCGCCACGTCATAAGCAAGCAGGTCCACGTCGCCAAGCCAGAGCCTCGTGGCCAGCGGCTAAAGAAAATACGACGCGGATATTAGGCCCCTGGAGGATACCGAACACGTTGAAAGAGGCCGTCCTGTCCGTTAGGATGTCACAGGGCCCAGTATGCGAGGTACTTCGACATAGCTCGGGCTACGCCCACCTACTGGATTTCAGGGTGGCAACACGGGGTAGAGGATACCATCATTTTATCGAGGTTAACACACCATCGAGGGACGCGGTGGACGTGATCGACGAGATACGGGCATCGCCCGCTATAGAGGAGCTAGAAGTCGCGAAGCTGGAAAGGGACAGGGCTTTGGCCATGGTGATCAGCACGGGCTGCCCCATGTGCAAGACCATCAGCGGATCGGGCTGCTTCGTGATGGGTGCCTTTTCGCGGACCAGTGAGGAGGTCGAGTGGCGCTTGCTGATGGGACAGGAGGAGCCTCTGAAGAAGCTGATCGATGACCTCTCGTCGTTGGGCTTGGCCGTAACGGTGACGGAGGTCAGGAGGGTGACGAGGTCCCAAAGGTTGACGGCCAGGCAGGAGGAGCTGCTTAGGGTGGCATACGAAATGGGTTACTTCGAGTACCCGAGAAGGGTTGGATTGAGGCGCCTTGCGAAGCTCCTGAATATAGCCCCGGCTTCGTTGGCGGAGACCCTGAGGAGAGGTGAAAGGAACGTCGTAGAGGGATACCTATCCTCGAGGAGGAAGGTGTGAAGGATTAGCTAGTGGACCATCCCAGCATCGGGCATTAACACGATGACCCTCCCTTTCATCCATGGGTGCAACATGCAGTAGTAATCGAAGGTGCCCGGGTTCGAGAAGGTGAACGTCCAGCTGGCGCCGCTTTCTATTATCCCTGAATCAAACAGGCCATCCTTGGAAGAGACGGTATGGGGCACCGTGTCCCTGTTCGTCCAAGTGATCGTATTGTTCACCCCTACGACCACCACGACCGGGTCGGGCGAATAGTACATGCTCTTGCCCTGGTCCATGCCTCCTGGCAAGATGTCCGCCGGAACGGATGGCAGCTGTGTGCCTGTGCTCGGGCCCTCGCCAGGGGTGGTCGGCGAGGGTTCTGACGGCGAGACGTTAAACAGGCCGACTGCGCCCAGGCCAGTATAGGCGAAGGAATGGGTGACGAAGGGGTACTGCCCGGGTTCGGGGAAGGTCAATTCGAAGACAGCACCACCTCCAGGTGGCACCGTCCAAGTCTGGATGCCCTTCAGCACGTTATCTGGGTTGCCGTCCGGATACACCCTGTCGAATATTGCCCCTATGACGTGGAAGGCTGAGAAGAGAGTGGGCCCTTCGTTGACGAAGTAAACCCTCACCAGCTCTCCGGCCTTCACCTGAAGGGGCGCGGACGAATACCTGTTCGCGTATCCGTTGAAGACTACAAAATGAGGCTTGACGGCTAGGGCGTCTTCATAGCTGTCGTATATTTCGCTCTGCGCTATCACGAACTCCCTTGCCGGTGGGCGAGGGACCACAGGGTCGACGATGATGATGCCATACATGCCCTTCGAAATGTGCTGCAACACGGGAGGAGTGCCACAGTGGTACATGAAGACGCCGGGGTACTTGGGGATGAAGGAGAAGGTGAAGGTGGAGTTGGGCGGGATGGTCTTGTAATAGACATCCCAGGGCACCTGCGCCGCGTGAAAGTCCACGGAATGGCCCATGATATCCTCGTTCACTAGAGTGATCGAAACGTTCTGACCCTGGGTCACCCTGATGACAGGACCGGGTAAGGTCCCGTTGTACGTCCAAGCGTCGAAGGTGATGTTCGGGGCCACGACCACGGTCTGCATCCTGGCAATCAGGGTGAAATGCGCTGAGCCCAAGAGCTGTGCGTTGACAGGGCCGACGTTCGTCTGTTCGAGGATGGGTAGTGCTTGGCCCACGCCGAAGACGATCGCTTCTATGGTCAAGATGCCCACGAGAGCCCCTACGACCACCATTGTAAGTTCCTTCCCATGAGACTCGGACATCTACAATCCAACATTATCGTGGGCGACCCCATTGTTAGACATGATCCCTAACAATAGCTAGGTGACGGTGGAGTCGACGGCCCTACACGTCAGCCTTCATCATCGGAGGCCGCAGCATCCCCAGCATCCGCTCGGCCGCCCTCTCCGCCCCTCCGAACTCCGTAGGCTCAGACCTGAGCCCGAGCTTTTCCTTCACAAGCTCGTCGAGCCTTTCGACGTCTTCATACCTGAAGCCGAGAGACATGGCGTTCTTTTCCTGTTCGAAATGGTGTTTGAGGGGGATCGCTATTATGGGCGTCCCCGAGCTGAGGGCCTCATCGATCGTGCTCTTCCCGGCTAGAGATATGACCAAGTCGGAGGCAGCGATCAAGTCCTGCTGGTCTCTCACGAACCCAAGATGGACGACGTCGTCTGCGGTCTCACGTTGCCGCCCTCCAGTTACGGCCAGAAAGACGTCTCCTAACCGCCGTTTCCTGTGCAGTTCGAGGACCCTACTCAGCAGGAAGTCCCCCAACCCTGTCCCGCTCGAAGATACGAGCACGAGCTTCCTGTCCTTCGGCAGGCCCAGCTCGCTCAAGACCTGCTCCCTTCCCCTTCTCATCTCCCTTACAACCGGGCCGACGTACCTCACATTCTCGGTGTCTCTCCCGAAGTCGGGGACGATCAACATATCCACCTTGCGCTGCAGCTCCTTGTACCACTTGTACACCCTCCTTTCTATCGCCCTCGTAAGCCTGTTCCGTGCGAATGCCAGCTCCAGCTCGTCCGACACCATCACGCTCTTTATGCCTCTCTCAACGGCGAGAGAAAGGACTGTGAATTCTTCGTCTCCGACGACCAGGTCCGGTTGAACCGACTGAATTAGCTTCTCCACCCTTCCTTTCGAGCCCTTGTACCCCCACCAGAACCTGAGGTACCAGAGGCTGGAGAGCACGACTCGTCCCCTGAACTCCGCCGGAGTGGGATAGCTTATCAGGTTGTGGACGTCTAACCCGTAGGAACGCAGGAAGGATGAGGCGGCCCCTCCAGTGACGAAGCGCACGTTCACCCCTCGTCCAACGAGCTGTTGGCCTATCGCCACGGCCCGAGAAGCATGCCCCAGTCCGATCGGGCTAACGCCGTACAGGACCTTGGGCATGACCATGGTTTGAGGGAAAGGCGGCTTTAAGCCTACGGAAGCAATCATATGGGCAGGCTCAGCACGAACGATACGGCAAAGGGAGTTATCACGGAGATGATTAGGCCATGCAGGAAACTGACCGATGCCACCTCCGGGCCCGCGCAAGCGGCTATCATGGCCAGAGTCGTATCCATGGTGGTTGCCCCTCCGAGGACTACGGCGTTCCTAGCGCCGGCGAACCTGGCTGCGGTGGGATATGCTATGAAAGTGAAGAGCTCCCTCAGGAAGCTGGAGAGGAAGGCGGTTGCGCCCGCCATCGGCCCAAGGGAGGCCGCCACCAGAGGTCCAGTCAGCGAATACCAGCCCATACCCATAGAAGAAGAGAGGGTCAGCTTTGCGTCCAGCCCAAGCAGGCCGGAAAGCATCAATCCGGCGGCGACGCTTCCTAATACCGTAGCTAGCGAGAGGACGAGCGCATCCCTGCCCATGGAGGAGATCACCCGCCTGCTCAGCCCAGCTCCAACATCCACCGAGACTATGAAGATGAACAGGAAGAGGAGCCATTCACCGAGCATGACGAGCTCGTCCGCGCCCAGTGCCGCTGGACCGAAGAGCGAGACTGAGAGCCCCGCCAAGAATGAGGTGACGAGTGACAGAGGGATCAGGGTGGTCTTGTTCAAGCACGAACCCTCCGCCTGAAGAGCAGGGCGAGGAAGACCCCGGAGAGGGCAGCCGTAACGCCGATGAAGAACGCGGTAAACCCGACGGAGGGTAGGGCGTCGACTAAAGCCCCCTTCGCAGTGCCCACGTTCAGGCCCATGACGAAGAGGAGGGCCGCAGCTAAGGCGAAGGAGGGTCCATGGATGTTCGGCCTGACCCCCTTCTTGGATAACGCCCTGCCTACAATGAGGCCGAAGATGAACGTCACCAGAAGCTCTTGGAGCATATGGTCACTCCCGAGAATCAATTCCGCTTATTTGTGTTGCTTCATGAAGACTTTACCATCAGGGTCTTGGACGGCTCGACGAAAACCCTCATGGATGCTCCCACTTCGACTTCGAGGGATGGGTCCGCCTCGACCACGACCTGTTCGCCTTCGAACCTGGCCAGTATCCTTTGGGACTTCCCCAGGAAGGAGACATGCGTAACCAAGCAGTTGACTTCGTTTCCTTCGCCAGAGCCGATGCGAAAGCTCTCGGGCCTTATGGTTATGAGGACCGGCTCTCCCACCTCGTAAGAGACGGTGGGGTCCGCTGAGACAGCCCGGAAGAGGGTCCTGCCGACTTTGACGGAATAGACGTCGTCCCTCCTCCCCTCCACCGTCCCCTTGAG